>Ga0307374_10005936_pt1 | contig 19505 bp, 19 predicted proteins | sample OX3MG_FD_202532 | JGI IMG/M metagenome (GOLD analysis project Ga0307374, IMG submission 202532) | Soil microbial communities from Risofladan, Vaasa, Finland - OX-3 | ecosystem: Environmental > Terrestrial > Soil > Coastal area > Acid sulfate soil | place: Finland: Risofladan, Vaasa | collected...
GACGTTTCGCGTCTCCTGACCGGCCCGGGCCGGTTCTCCACGACAAGTCCTTCTACGCCTCCTCGTCCATGAACGGGTAGCGATAGGCGCGTGGCGGCGTGAACGTCTCCTTGATCGAGCGGGGGCTGACCCAGCGGATCAAGTTCCACATCGAGCCCGCCTTGTCGTTCGTGCCCGACGCGCGCCCGCCGCCGAACGGCTGCTGGCCGACGACGGCTCCGGTCGGCTTGTCGTTGACGTAGAAGTTGCCGGCCGTGTAACGCAGCCTGTCCTGCGCATGGGCTGCGGCTGCGCGGTCTTCTGCGAAGACGGCGCCTGTGAGCGCGTACGCCGCAGTCTGGTCGACCAGGTCGAGCGTCTCGTCCCAGCGCTTCTCGTCGTACACGTAGGCGGTGACGAGCGGGCCGAACAGCTCGTCCCGCATCGTGCGGAAAGCGGGATCGCGCGTCTCGATCACCGTCGGCTCCACGAAGTAGCCGCGTGAGTCGTCGTAGCCGCCCCCGACGACGATGTCGGTCTGCGCGTCCGCCTTCGCCTCCTCGATCGCCTTGGCCTGAGTGTCGAACGACGAGCTGTCGATGACGGCGCCCATGAAGTTCCGGAAGTCGGAGACGTCGCCCATGCTGATCGTCGCAACCTGCTCCTGTAGCCGCTCGCGCAGGGCCGGCCAGAGGTTGGACGGCGCGTACACGCGCGACGCTGCCGAGCACTTCTGTCCCTGGTACTCGAACGAGCCGCGCACGATCGCGGTTGCGAGCGCGTCGACATCGGCGGAGGGGTGCGCCACGATGAAGTCCTTGCCGCCGGTCTCGCCGACGATTCGGGGGTAGTTGCGGTAGTGCTCCATGTTGGAGGCGACCGAGCGCCACATGCCGTTGAAGACCGGGGTCGACCCGGTGAAGTGGATCCCGGCGAGCTGTGGGCTCGCGAGCGCGGCGTCGCCGATCGTCGCGCCGGAGCCGTAGACGAGGTTGATCACACCGTCCGGCAGCCCGGCCTCCTGAAACAGCCGCATGACGTAGTAGGCGGAGAGCATCGCCGTGCCGGCGGGCTTCCAGACGATCGTGTTGCCCATCAGGGCCGGCGAGCTCGTCAGGTTGGCGGCGATCGCCGTGAAGTTGAAGGGCGAGACCGCGAACACGAATCCCTCGAGCGGGCGGTACTCCATCCGGTTCCACATCCCCGGCGACGAGAGCGGCTGCTCGGCGTAGATCCGCGTCATGAACTCGACGTTGAAGCGAAGGAAGTCGATCGATTCGCAGGCCGCGTCGATCTCGGCCTGGTGGGCCGTCTTCGACTGGCCGAGCATCGTGGCGGCGTTGATCGTGTCGCGCCACGGGCCGGCTAGGAGCTCCGCGGCGCGCAGCAGCACGGTCGCGCGCTCCTCCCATGGCCAGCGCGACCAGCCGGCCCACGCTTTCGCTGCCGCGTCGATCGCGAGCTGCACGTGCTCGGCCGTCCCCTGGTGGACGTCGGCGAGGACGTGCTCCTTGTCGTGCGGCATGACCGCCTGCTTGAGGGTGCCGGTGGTGACGTCCTGGCCGCCGATCACGAGCGGGACCTCGAGGCGCTCGTCCCGCATCTGCGCAAGCCGCTTCTGCAGGCGCTCGCGCTCGGGGGTTCCCGGCGCGTAGTCGTTGATCGGCTCGTTGCGCGCGGCCGGGGAACGGAAGATCGCGTGAGAGCTCATGCGCTCTAGATTACGTCCATGGACCCCTCGCGCGTCCTGTGGATCGGCGGTCCGCGCGGGAGCGGCACCTCGGCGCTCGCGCAGGCGGTCGCGCAGCGGGCCGGCCTCCAGCTCTACTCGGTCGACGACCACGCGGAGGCGCATGAGCCGCGGCTTCCCGACACGGAGTTCGCGCGGCTGTCGCCCGATGACCGGTGGCTCGCGGCGAAGCCCGACCAGATGCTCGCCTGGGTCCTCAACGGCTCGCGGCACCGGTTTCGTCTCGTGCTCGAGGACCTGCGCGCGCTGGCCGACGCGCCGCTCGCGCTCGTGGAGGGCGCGGAGCTCTTTCCGACTTCGGTCTCCGCGGTGCTCGGGGCCGCCGACCAGGCACTCTTCCTCGTGCCCGACCCGGAGCAGCAGCGTGAGCGGCTGCTCGCACTCGGTCCGATCTCCGGCACGTCGGACGGCGAGCGGGCGCGGGTGAATGCCACGGAGGGCGATCTCCTGATCACGGCGCGCTACCGGCAGGAGGCGCGCGATCTGCGCTTGACGGTTCTGCCGGCCGAGCGGCGTTTCGGCGAGCTCGTCGAGGTCGCCGAAACGCAGTTTCTGCGCGCGATCAGTGCCGCAGGAGATAGGTCGCCGTGACGACGACCCACACCATGAAGCCGAGCGACGACGCGAAGACTGTGTGTCCGGCGAAGGTCCAGCCGGCCGCCCCTTCGACGACGCCGACAGCGAGGACCGCGAGGCCGCCCGCGATGCCCGCCTGGCCGAACCACTTCGGGATCTTTCGTGCGCGCCAGGCGGCGAGCGACGAGCCGACGATCACTGCCGCCGCTGCAGCCGACGACGGCGCAGCAAGGTGGGACTGTCCGTACAGGACGGCGGCGGCCTGGAGCGTGATGAACGTCGCCCCGCCCATCACGACGACGCTGGCGAAGAAGCCGTCGGGGTCGAAGCGCACGACCCGTGCCCGCAGGCTGGCGATGAACCAGAAGTAGGCAAAGGCGGCGACCGTGAAGAGCGCCGAGACGGCCTCGCCGTGCCCGAGACCGAGCAGGACAGCGGGTAGCGCAAGCGCCACATAGAGGTAGCCGAGTGCCGGCAGCTGCGCCCGCGTCACGCGGCGAAGCTACAACATCGGCGGATGAAGCCGACGCTCGTGCAGTACGCGGCGCCCGGCTGGGGCGTCGGGGAGGTCTGGCTCGACGAGGGCGGGCGGGTCTTCCACGCCGAGCTCCCCCGTCCGCGCCGGACACGACCGGTGCCTGGCACCGGCCATGTCCTCGCCGGACGTTTGCTGGCGTTCTTCGCAGGGGCCGCCGACGACTTCGCCGATGTCCCCCTCGCGCTCGAGGACGGGTTCTACGGCGCGTGCGCACGTGCGCTGCGCACGGTCGGGCGCGGAGAGGTCGTCACCTACGGCGAGCTCGCGGCGCTCGCCGGCCGGCCGGGGGCCGCGCGCGCGGCCGGGACGTTCTGCGGTCGCTGCGAGCTCTCGCCGTTCGTCCCCACCCACCGGGTCGTGGCGGCCGGCGGCATCGGCTCGTACGGCGACCTCGGCGTCGAGTACAAACGACGCCTCCTGGGGCTCGACGGTGTGATGCTGTGAACGTGCTCTCTGACGACCTCCGCGACGAGCTGGCTCAGATCGCCCCGGCCCGGCGTTGCTGCCGGCACGCCGAGCTGTCGGCGCTCTTTCACGCCTCGGGCGCCTGGCACCTGCGCGGAGGCGCGGTCGCCGTCCACCTCGACCTTGCGGGCTCCGCCGTGGCACGGCGTGCCTTTGCCCTGCTGCGCGACCTTGGCGTGCGGTCGGAGATCCGCACCTACACGCGGCACGCCTTCGACCGGGCGACTCGCTACCAGCTGCTCGTCGAGGTCGACGAGCGGGCGCTCGACGTGCTGCGCGAGGGTGGGGTGCTGTCGGCCTCCGGCGCTCCGCTCGAGCAGCCACCAAAACGCGTCGTCGGGCGCTCCTGCTGCCGGGCCGCGTACCTGCGCGGTGCGATCCTCGGGGCAGGCTCGCTGTCCGGTCCGCGCGACCCGCATCTCGAGCTGCGCGCGAGCGGGATCGAGGGCGCACGTTTCATCGCCGCGCTCGCTGCGCGCGAAGGCGTGACGCTCGGAGTCGCAGAGCGCGGTGCGCACGCGGTCGCCTACGCGAAGGCACACGACGCGATCTCCGGCGTGCTGGCCCTCGCCGGCGCGGGCGACACGGTCCTGCGTCTCGAGGAGCATGCGGTCCTCGCCGCGATCCGGGCTGACGCAAACCGCCTCGCGAACGCCGACGAGGCGAACCTGGTTCGCAGCGCTCGTGCCGCACACGAACAGGTCGAGGCGATCAACGCGATCGGCCTCGACGCCCTGCCCGCATATCTGGTGGAGATCGCCGAGCTGCGCCTGCGCCATCCATCGGCCTCGCTGCGCGAGTTGGCGGCCAAGGCGCGCCCGCCGATCACGAAGGCCTCCGCGCACCGGCGGCTCCAGACGATCGTCAGGCTTGTTGCAAGCTAGAGGGGCCTCTTTTGCAACTGCTCTAGCGAAGCAAATGTCCGCAGTTCCATACTGGTCCACTGGCGGGCCCGGGCTCGGCCGGCGGTGGATACAGACCCCGTCTGCCGTCAGTTGCACGAGGCCGGTAGACCGGAGGGAGGGGTCGTCCTCGGAACTCTCCCTCCGGCCCGCCAGCTGCCGGACCGCCGAATCCGGCGGCTTTCTCCGTTCGCTCATATAGGTTTCTTCGTCGTGAGCCAGGCGAAGTTCGACGAACTGCGGGTGCGCCTTGCGGAGATCTCCGATCTCGTCAAGACAGCGGCGCTCCTCTCCTGGGACCAGCACGTGATGATGCCGCCCACCGGCGCGGCGATCCGGGCCGAGCAGCTCGCCACCGTCGGTCGGATCGCCCACCAGAAGTTCACCTCGGTCGAGACGGGAAAGCTGATCGACTCGCTGCGCACCTTCGGCGAGCAGCGGGAGTACGACTCGTTCGAGGCGAGCCTGATCCGGGTCGCGGCGCACGACTGGGAGAAGGCGAGCAAGGTGCCGGCGGATCTTCGGGCAGAGATGTCGCGTTCGGCTGCGCTCGCGAACCCGGTGTGGGTCGACGCGCGCAAGCGCAACGACTTCGCGACCTTTCTCCCGGTGCTCCGCAAGAACCTCGATCTGCGCAAGCGCTACATCGACTGCTTCGAGGTCGACGAAGAGCCGTACGACATCGTGCTCGACGATTACGAGCGCGGGATGAAGACGAAGGAAGTGCGCCGCATCTTCGACTACCTGAAGGATCACCAGGCACCACTTGTCAAGGAGGTCGCCGCCGTCGGCGGCAACGAGCCGCACCACCACAACTTCGCGCTCGAGCCCCAGAAGGTGTTCGAGCGCGAAGTCGTGCGTGCCTTCGGCTTCACCGACGACGCCTGGCGGCTCGACCCAACGGTTCATCCGTTCGCATCGGGCGCCGGCATCGACGACATCCGGATCACGACGCGGTACTTCACCGAGCACCTCGGCGGCCTCTTCGGGACGATGCACGAGTTCGGGCACGGGTGCTACGAACATCAGATCGACCCGGCGCTCGAGCGCTCGCCGCTCGCCCGTGGCGTCTCGCTCGGCCTCCACGAGTCCCAGAGCCGGATGTGGGAGAACCTCGTCGGCCGCTCGCTGCCGTTCTGGCGGCACTTCTTCCCGCGCCTGCAGGAGCTCCTGCCCGATGAGTTCCGCGGCTACGACGCCGACCGGCTCTATCGCGAGGTGAACGCGGTCGAGCCGTCGCTGATCCGGGTCGAGGCCGACGAGGCGACCTACAACCTGCACATCATCCTGCGCTTCGAACTGGAGCAGGCGATGCTTGCCGGCGAGTTTCCGCTCGAGCAACTGCCCGAGGAGTGGAACCGGCGCACGTGGGAGTACCTCGGGATCGAGGTGCCGACCGACACCGAGGGCGTGCTGCAGGACGTTCACTGGTCGGGCGGCTCGATCGGGTACTTCCCGACCTATGCACTCGGCAACCTGATCTCGGCCCAGATCTGGGAGCGGATCACCGCCGACCTGCCCGACCTCTACGACGGGTTCGAGCAGGGCGAGTTCGGCCCACTGCGCGAGTGGCTGCGCGAGCACCTGCATCGCCACGGGCGCAAGTTCAGTCCGGGCGAGACGCTCGAGCGCGTCGTCGGGACGCCGGAGATCGATCCCGAGCCGTATGTGCGCTACCTGCGCGAGAAGCTCTCGGCGATCTACGGCATCCCCGCGACCGCCTAGGCGAGGCCTCCGGCGTGATCCTGCGCGCGCGCACGCCGGTGGATGCGCTCGTGCCGCTCCTGGCGGCCGCGCTGGCGGCCTTCGCCGTGGTCGGCGCCGACTGCCGCTGGCTCGTCGCGCTCGGCGGGTACCTCCTGCAAGGACGGTTCCCGGGCTCACTGCCGTTCGCGACCGCCGACACCTCCGGCTGGCCGAATGTTCCGGCCCTCGCCGAAGTGATCCTCCGCGTCCTCTGGCGCCTCTTCGGGGAGCGCGGCCTCGTCGCGGCGCAGGCCGCGGCGGCCGCCGGCGCGTTCGCCGTGCTCGCGGTCGGCCTGCGCCGCGAGAGCCGCGGCTCCGCCGGTCCCGCCGCCGTCTCGCTGCTCGTCCTCTGCTCCTCGCTGCCCGCGCTCCTCGTGGTGCGAAACGGCCTCTTCTCGCTGCTGCTGTTGCCCGTGCTGCTCGTGCTCCTCGAGTCCGAGTCGCGCCTGCCGTCGCGCCGGATCTGGCTCGCGGTGCCGCTGCTCGCGCTCTGGAGCAACCTGCACGGCGGCGCACTGCTCGGGTACGGCCTCCTCGCCGTGTATGCCGTCTGCTCGCGCCGGCGAACAGCCGCCGGCCTTCTGGTCGGCGGAGCGCTCGCGCTGTGCGCGACCCCGGTGCTGTGGCGCACGCCCGAGTACTACCTGGGGGTCTCGCGGAACGAGGCTGCGCGGCGCGGAGTCGGGCTCTGGGCGCCGCTCGGCCTGGGCTTCCTCGACCTGCTCCTCGTCGCTGCGGCCGTGGCGCTGCTCGCGATCGCCGTCGTGGCGCACCGCCGGTCGTGGCGGGGCTGGGAGGTGGTCTCGGTGATCTGTCTCGGCGCCGCGACGGCGCACTCGGCGCGGCTCGGGATGTGGCTCGCGTTCGTGGTCGCCTACCCGGCGGCGCGCGCGCTCGAGCTGCGGCGGCCGGCCGCGCTGCCGCTTGCGGTGCCGGGTCTCCTCGCCGCCCTGGTGCTGGCCGGGCTCGCTCGCACGCCGTACGACGCAGGGTCGAGGACGCTCGCGCGAGAGGCGGCGCGGACCGGGAAACCGGTGCTCGCCGACAGTGTTGCCGCCGAGCAGGTCGAGCTCGCGGGCGGGAAGGTCTGGGTCGCCGACCCGCTCGACGCGTTCCGGCGATCCGACCAGTCGCTCTACCTCGACTGGCTGGCCGGCCGCCGCAGCGGCGCGGCCGCGGTCGACCATGCGGCGTTCGTGCTCGTCCGGCGCGGCAGTCCCGCGGGTGTCGCCGCGGCAGCCGATCCTCGGCTTGCACGCATCCACGCCGACGGCCATGCGGTGCTCTACCGCGTCGTGCGTCGGTAGCGGGTACCGATCCGGAACTGTGAAGCGCATGGTTAGAGTCCAGGCCATGGCCAAAACACGCGTTGGGATCAATGGATTCGGCCGCATCGGCCGCAACTTCTTCCGCGCTGCGCTCGAGCGCAGCGCGGACTTCGAGATCGTCGCCTTCAACGACCTGGGCGACGTGCCGACGATGGCGCATCTGCTGCGTCACGACTCCGTCCTCGGGCCGTTCCGGGGTGACGTACAGGTGGACGGCGGTTCGCTGGTCGTGGACGGCGCCGAGCTGAAGGGGCTCGCCGAGCGAGACCCGGCGAATCTCCCCTGGGGCGAGCTCGGTGTCGACGTGGTGATCGAGTCGACCGGTTTCTTCACCGACCGCGCCTCCGCCCAGAAGCACCTCGACGCCGGAGCGAGCAAGGTGATCATCTCGGCGCCCGCCACCGACCCCGACATCACGCTCGTGCTCGGCGTGAACGACGACCAGTACGACCCGGGCTCGCACGCGATCATCTCCAACGCGTCCTGCACGACGAATTGCGTCGCGCCGATGGCGAAGGTCCTCGACGACGCCTTCGGCATCGAGCACGGCTTCATGACGACGATCCACGCCTACACGAACGACCAGCAGGTGCTCGATCTGCCGCACAAGGATCTGCGGCGTGCGCACGCAGCCGCGATCAACTTGATTCCCACGTCAACCGGTGCGGCGCGAGCGATCGGCCTCGTGCTCCCGCAGTTGAAGGGCAAGGTCGACGGCGTGGCCGTGCGTGCTCCGGTCGCCACCGGCTCGCTCACCGACTTCGTGGTCAGCCTGCGGCAGCCCGTGACCGCCGAGTCGATCAACGCGGCGTTCGCCGCCGCGGCGACGGGCGGCCCGCTCGCTCCGTACCTCGTCTACTCAACCGAACCGCTCGTCTCCACCGCGATCGTCCACTCGCCGGCGTCGTGCACGTTCGACAGCGGCCTGACCATGGCGAGCGGCAACTCGGCGAAGGTGTTCGGCTGGTACGACAACGAGTGGGGATACTCCTGCCGCCTGGTCGACCTTGTCGCGAAGGTGCTGTGAGGCTCCCGCGGTCCGTGGAGTCGGCCGACGTCGACGGCAAGGTCGTCCTCGTCCGGTCGGATCTCAACGTGCCGCTCGAGAACGGTCAGGTAGCCGACGACACGCGCATCCGCGCGTCGCTGCCGACGCTGCGCCTGCTGCTCGGGCGCGGCGCGCGCGAGGTTCGCGTCTGCTCGCATCTCGGGCGGCCGAAGGCCGGCGAGGATCGTGCGAGGTACGCAATGGAGCCGGTGCGAGCCCGCCTTGCGGAGCTGGCCGGCGACAGCCGCATCCGCGTGCTCGAGAACACGCGCTTCGCTGCCGGCGAGACCGCCAACGACGAGGGGTTCGCCCGCGAGCTGGCGGACGGCTGCGACCTCTACGTGAACGATGCGTTCGGCTCGGCCCATCGCGCGCACGCCTCCACGGTGGGCGTCGCTCAGCTGCTGCCCTCCTATGCGGGCCTGCTGCTGCTCGACGAGCTCCGGCATCTCGGCGCTCTGCTGGGCGAGGTCGAGCGGCCGTTCGTGATCATCTCGGGTGGGGCGAAGGTGGAGGACAAGGTCGGTGTGCTCGAGAACCTCGGCTCCCGCGCCGATGCGGTGCTGATCGGCGGGAAGATGGCCGAGGAAGTGCGCGTCGCAAATCCCCTTTCGTTCGCGGCGGTGCTGCCGCTCGACGTCGTCGCTGCCTCGGCGTTTGCCGCCGACGCCGAGACCAGGGTGACGTCGTTCGACGCGCTGCCCGACGGCTGGCTCGGCCTCGACATCGGGCCGCAGACGCGGGATGACTTCGCACGCCGGATCGCCGGCGCCGCCACGGTGTTCTGGAACGGCCCGATGGGCGTCTTCGAATGGCCGGCGTTCGCGGCAGGCACGTTCGCGGTGGCGGCGGCGGTTGCCGACTGCGACGCGTTCACCGTCGTCGGCGGCGGCGACTCCGTGCGCGCCGTGCAGGAGGCGGGCGTCGCCGACCGCATTTCGTGGATCTCGACAGGTGGCGGCGCGTCACTCGAGCTGCTCGAGGGCAAAGACCTTCCCGGCGTTGCGGCGATCCCGGCGGACTGATGCTGATCGCCGGCAACTGGAAGATGTTCAAGGGCGCCGACGAGGCGGGAGCGTTCTGCCGCGCGCTGCGCGAGGCACCGCTCCCGGAGGACGTGCACGTTGTCGTCGCGCCGCCGTACGTCTCGCTGGCTGCGGCGGTTCAGGCGCTCGCGGGCACCGAGGTGGGCGTGTTCGCGCAGAACTGCCACTGGGCAAGCGAGGGCGCGTTCACGGGCGAGGTATCGGCGCCGATGCTGCGCGAACTCGGTGTGTACGGCACGATCGTCGGGCATTCGGAGCGCCGCCAATACTTCGGCGAGACCGACGAGACCGTTGCCCAGCGCTGTCGCGCGGCGCTGGAGGGCGGCCTCCATGTCATAGCGTGTGTTGGCGAGACGCTCGCGCAGCGGGAAGCGGGCGAAACGGATGCGGTGCTCCGGCGCCAGGTGTCCGTGCTGGAGGCCGACGACAACCTCGTGATTGCCTACGAGCCCGTGTGGGCGATCGGCACCGGGAGGACGGCGACGCCCGAGCTTGCGCAGGCCGCGCACGAGACGATCAAGTCGGTGCTCGACCTGCCTGTGCTCTACGGCGGCTCGGTGAAGCCCGACAACGCCGTCGAGCTCTTGTCGCAGCCGGCCGTCGACGGCGCGCTCGTCGGGGGAGCCGCGCTCGACGCCGATTCCTTTGCAGCAATATGCCGGGCAGCTTCGACCTCGTAGCCCTGGTGATCCTCGACGGCTGGGGCTGCGCCCCGGCCGGTCCTGGCAACGCCGTCGAGCTCGCCTCGACGCCCGTGTTCGACCGGCTCTGGGCCGAGTATCCGCACACGACCATCGAGGCCTCCGGCGAGGCGGCCGGCCTGCCGCCGGGCCAGATGGGAAACAGCGAGGTCGGCCACCTGACGATCGGGTCGGGACGACGGCTCTACCAGGACCTGATGCGCGTCAACAAGGCGATCGAGGACGGCTCGTTCTTCGAGAACCCGGCGCTCCGCGAGGCGTTCGAGCGCGGCAACCGCGTTCACCTGCTGGGTCTCGTCTCACACGGTGGCGTGCACTCCCACATCGAGCACGTCCAGGCGCTCCTTCGGTTCGCACCCGACAAGACGTGGGTGCATGCCTTCACCGACGGCCGCGATGTCTCGCCGCACGCGGCGCTCTCCGACCTGGCCGAGCTGCCGCAGGACCGCCTGGCCACCGTCGTCGGGCGCTACTACGCGATGGACCGCGACCAGCGCTGGGAGCGTACGACAAAGGCGTACGACGCGATCACCGGCGGCACCGGCAGCAGGGCCACCGACGCGCTGGCCGCGGTGCAGGCGAGCTACGAGGCCGGGCTTACAGACGAATTCATCGAGCCGATCTGCATCGAGGGAGCGCCGCGGCTCGAGGCAGGCGACACCGCGATCTTCTTCAACTTCCGACCCGACCGCGGGCGGCAGCTGACCCGCATGCTGCTCGACCATGGCTTCGACGTGACGACGATGACGCGCTACGCATCGGACCTCGACACGCCCGTCGCCTTCTCCGAGCACGAGATTCCGAACACGATCGCCGAGGTGCTTGCCGCGCACGGGCTGCGGCAGCTGCACGTCGCCGAGACGGAGAAGTACGCCCATGTCACCTACTTCTTCAACGGAGGCCGCGAGGACGCCTGGCCCGGTGAGGAGCGCGTGCTCGTGCCGAGCCCGCGGGATGTTCCGAGCTACGACCACAAGCCGGAGATGTCGGCCGACGAGGTGACCGACCGGGTGGTCGGCGAAGTGGGAGACGGCTACGCGTTCTGCGTGGTCAACTTCGCGAACGCGGACATGGTCGGCCACACCGGCTCGATCCCCGCGGTGGTCGAGGCCGTCGAGACGGCCGACCGCTGCCTCGGCCGCGTGGTCGACCGCGTGACCGAGCTCGGCGGCGTCTGCCTGATCACCGCCGATCACGGGAACGCCGAGCGGATGCTCGCCGACGACGGTGTGAGCCCGCACACAGCTCATACAGCGAACCGTGTGCCCCTGATCGTGACGGCGCCGGGCGCGACACTCGCGCCGGACGGCGAGATCGCCGATCTGGCCCCCACCGCACTGGCGCTGCTGGGCGTCGACAGGCCCCTGGAAATGACGGGTGCGCCGCTCGTAAATTGCCCGTAAGGCCGGCGGAGGTCGCCCGAGCCCCGGGGTATACTGCGGCTCCTCTTGTCACTCCCCCAGCCCGACCTGGCAATCCTGCGGAAAGCCCAGCGAGGCGATGAACGGGCCTTCGCGATCATCGTGCGCATGTACGAAGCGCCGGTCTACAACTATGTGCTGCGGCTCTCCAACGGCGAGCGGGGGCTGGCTGAGGATCTGACGCAGGAGGTGTTCCTGCGCGTGTTCCAGGGACTGCCGAAGTTCTCGCTGCGTTGCAAGTTCACGACGTGGCTGTTTCAGGTCACGAAGAACCGCGTGCTCGACGAGTTGCGGGCAAAGGAGCGGAGGCCGCTGCATCCGGTCAGCCTCGACGACGCGCCGCAGCTCGAGGTGCTCGACCAGCCGGTGGAGCGGGCCGAGGCGATCGACGAGCTGTGGCGTGCGATCGAAGGGCTGCCGGTCGACCTGAAGATGGCTCTGCTCCTGCGCGATGTCGTCGGGCTCTCGTACAACGAGATCGCGGATTCGCTCGAGGTCACTCTCGCAACGGTCAAATGGCGGATCTTCAAGGCTCGCGAAGATGTGCAGGTGGCACTTGCGCGGGAGGGCTTCGACTTCGGCACGTCGACCGGCGCGGGCGCCGTCACCGCGTAGTCTCCGCGGTCCGAGCTACACGCCGTGCGCGAGCCGTGCGGCGAGCGTGTCCGGCAGCCCCTGCTCGCGCATCGCGGCCTGGGTCACTGCGATTCGATAGGGGACCCGCCGAAACATCCCTTTCCCGGCGGCATCGTCGATCAGGAGCCAGGAGGCCGTCGGGTCGCCGTCGCGCGGCTGGCCGACCGACCCCGGGTTGAGGAGCCAGCGCCCGGCGCCGAGGTCGACCTCCGTGCCGGCAGGCGCGAGCCCGCCCGAGAGGAGATCGCCGTCGAAGCAGAGCGCCAGCGCCACGTGGCTGTGTCCGACGAGCAGGATCGGCGCGGTCGTCTCGAGGATGCTGATCAGCGCCACTTGTTCGCTGAGGACGTAGTCCCAGACGGCGTCGCGCGGACTGCCGTGGAAGAGCTCGACGTGCTCGCGCTCTGCGGAGGGCGCGAGGGTGCGGAGCCAGTCGGCCTGTTCGGCGCCGAGCTCGTCGCGTGTCCAGCGCGCGGCCGCGCCCGCGTCGCCCGTGAAATCTGCGACGTCGATCGTGCCGAGCACCGCCAGGTCGTGGTTGCCGCAGAGCGAGAGGCTCGCGCGCGCGCGGACGGCGTCGACGCACTCGTTCGGCCACGGCCCGTAGCCGACGATGTCCCCCAGACACCAGACCTCGTCGGGAGCCTCGCCGTCGATGTCGGCGAGGACCGCCTCGAGTGCGGGAAGATTGCCGTGGATGTCCGAGATGACCCCGATACGCATGCTCAGGGGCGCCACGCTAGCCGTCGCGGCGCTCGCGTGGTGCGGAGCGGCATGGCTGCTCGCGCGGACGAGCGTACCGGCGCTTGCCCTTGCCGGTTTCGACCAGCATCGGTTCTTCAGCGCGCAGGCTCTCGCCCGGTCGCGGAGCTTCACCCGCGGCGAGGAGGCGCTGTGGCTCTCCGGGACCGCTGCGACGCTCACAGCGCTGGTCGTGCTCGTCCGGCGCCTGCCCTCGTCGATCCGCAGCATGGGGCTCGGCCGGATCTCGAGCGCCGTCGTCGCCGGCATGGTGCTGCTCGTCACGCTCTGGTTCGTGTCGCTGCCGTTCAGCCTGGCCGACCTCTGGTGGCAGCATCACTGGGGGCTCGGTCCGTTCGACGTCATCGCGTGGCTCGGTGGTCAGTGGTCGACCCTTGGGCCCGCCGCCGTCTCGGCGATGGCGACAATCGTGCTGCTCGTCGGCCTCGCGGGGCGGTTTCGCCGCTGGTGGCTGCTCGCCTGGCCCGTGATCGTGGGGATCGCGGCGCTGTTCGCGCTCGTGTCGGGCTGGCTGGCCGCAACCTCGTCACACCCACTGAACAACGTGTCCCTGCAGGCCGACGTGGCGCGGATCGAGCGGGTCGAAGGGGTCGCCGGTACGCGGGTCCGCGTTCAGGACGTCTCGTCGTGGACCAGCCAGGCCAACGCGTTCACCGTCGGATTCGGCCCGGCCACCCATGTCGTGCTCTGGAACACGCTGCTCGACGGCCGCTTTCCGCGTGGGGAGATCGACGTCGTGATCGCACACGAGCTCGGGCACGTGCGTAGCCGGCACATCCTCAAGGGGCTCGGCTGGACCGCGCTGATCGTGCTGCCGACGCTGTGGCTCGTCGCGCTCGCGACCCGGCGCCGGGGCGGTGTCGGGGACCCCGCGAACCTGCCGCTCGTGTTCTTGACACTGACGGTGCTCGCCCTGCTCGCGACCCCGGCGCAGAACGCGATCTCACGCCGCTACGAGGCAGAGGCCGACTGGCGCGCGCTCAACGCGACGCGCGAGCCGGCCGCCGCCCGCCGGCTCTTCCAGAGCTTCGAGCGGACGAGCCTCGAGCAGCCGAGTCCGCCGCTGTGGGACTACGTGTTGCTCGAAGATCATCCGACCCTGATGCAGCGGATCGCGATGACGGAGCGCTGGCGCGCGCCCCGGCGTTAGTAACAGTCTGTTACTAGCTTGACCATCTAGGGCCGGTCGTCGGTCTCGGGCAGGTCGTGGATGCCCTTGACCGTCGTGTACTTCGAATAGGCGTCGGTCATCGCGGCGAGCAGCTCCTTCATGAACTGCTGCGACATGTTGACCCGCGAGACCACGACCCCCGGCACGTCACCTTCCTCGACTTCGTGGTCGATGCGCGCGAAGGTGAGCGTGAATTCGTAGTCGGAGAAGGTGATCTTGGCGAAGTTCGCGTAGACACCCGCCAGGTCGGCCGGCTCCATGTGGATGTTCAGCTGCCGCTCGGGACCGTCTTCCATCGACCTTGACGATACTAGAGTCGTGGAGGGCTTCAGCCGCCGGGAGGCAATCGTGCTCGTGAGCGCGGTCGTCGCCGTCTTCGTCGGCGGGACGGTCGGCTTCATGGCAATCCTCGGCGAGTCCTGGCATTCGGCGCTCTATCGCACGATCGTCACGGCGTCGCTCACGGGGCTCGACTCGACGCCGCATGGCCTGCCGGCGGAGCTGCTCACGATCGTGGTGGTGCTCTCGGGCGTGGCTATCTTTGGGTACTTCGCCGCGCAGATCTTCGATTCGATCGCCCACAATGTTCTGGGCGGCGCCTGGAGGGAGAAGAAGCGACGCAAGATGATCGACGACCTACATGACCACATCATCGTCTGCGGTTACGGACGCGTGGGGCGGCGGGCGGTCGAGGAGCTGCGTCAGTCCGGCTCCTCGTACGTCGTGCTCGACTTCAGCGAGGAGGCGATTGCGTCGGCTCAGGCGAACGGCGACCCGTTCGTCGCGGGCAGCGGAGCCGAGGACGACGACCTCGACCGCGCCGGCATCGACCGCGCGCGCGGCATTCTCGTCGCCTCCGACGACGACGGCGACAACATGTACATCACCCTCTCGGCGAAGTCGCGCAGGCCGGGCTTGACCGTGATCGCGCGGGCGTCGACGGAGGAGGCCGAGCGCAAGCTGCGCCTCGCCGGCGCCGACCGGGTCGTCACGCCGTACGCGACCGCGGGCCGAGTGATGGCGCAGCTGATGCTGAAGCCGCAGGTCACCTCGTTCCTGAACACGATGACGAGCGCCGACCAGCCTGGGATGAGCTTCGAGGAGATCGAGGTTCGATCGACGTGCGACGCGGTCGGACAGACGATCGGCGAGCTCAACGTCGCCGAGCGGACCGGCGCGCACATCGTCGCGGTCCGCAAGGCCACCGGCGGCCTCGAAGTGAGACCGACGGACGACACGCTGCTGGAGGTGTCCGACGTGATCGTCGGGATCGGCTCGCCCGAGGAGATCCACAAGCTCGAGCTGCTGTTCGAGCCGCGAGACGCTGTTGTCTAGCGCCGTCGAGCGCCTGGCGGCGCGGATCGGCGAGGCGCTCGGAACCGACGTCGAGCTGGAGCGCCCGAGGGACTCGTCGCACGGCGACTTCGCCACCAACGTCGCGATGCGTGCCGCCAGGTCGCTCGGCCGGCCGCCGCGGGAGCTCGCGAAGGAGTACGCGGCGAAGGCCGCGGAGCTCGACGAGATCGCCTCCGCCGAGGTCGCCGGTCCGGGATTCCTCAATCTCCGTGTCGACGACGCGTTCTTCCTCGAGGCGCTTGCAGAGGTGGGGGAGGGCTACGGCGGAGGCTGGGTGGAGACGCCCGAGCGCATCCAGGTGGAGCTCGTCTCTGCGAACCCCACCGGCCCGATCGTCGTCTCGGCCGCTCGCAACGGCGCCTACGGGGACTGTGTCGCGCGCCTGCTCGCCTTCGGCGGCCACGCGGTGGCGCGCGAGTACTACTACAACGACGCGGGCGCGCAGATGGAGCGCTTTCGCGCGTCGATCGACGCGCTGCGGCGCGGGGAGCCCGTGCCCGAGGACGGCTACCGGGGCGCCTACGTCGAGGAGCTCGCACGCGAAGACGGCGACCCCGTCGCGAAGATGCTCGCGTCGATCGAGCGCTCGATGGAGCGCTTCCGGATCCGGTTCGACGGCTGGGCGTTGCAGAGCGAGCTCGAACTGCGGCTCGACGAGCTGCTGCCACGGCTCGACACCTACACCGAAGACGGCGCGCTCTGGGCGCGGTCGTCTGCGTACGGCGACGAGCAGGACTGGGTGCTGATCCGCTCCGACGAGAAGGGCGGGACCCCGACCTACCGAGCCGCCGATGTCGCGTACCTCGTGGACAAGCTGGAGCGCGGCTTCGACCGCGCGATCTATGTCCTCGGCGCAGACCACCACGCGACGGCGCGCTGGTATGCCGCGGTCGCGCGCATGCTCGGCTACGACCCCAACCGGGTCGAGGTGCTGCTGTACCAGTTCGTGCACCTCACACGAGGTGGCGAGTCGTCGAAGGCGTCGAAGCGCGCAGGCAACGTCGTGTTCCTGGACGACGTCATGGACGAGATCGGGGTCGATGCCGCCCGCTGGTATCTCGTCAACCGCGGGCCCGACCAGACGATCGAGATCGATCTCGACCTGGCGGCCGAGAAGTCTCAGAAGAACCCGGTCTACTACATCCAGTACGCGCACGCGCGGATCGCAGCGATCCTGCGCAACGCCGGGGGCGCCGATGTGGGTGGGCCGTCGCCGAGGCCGCTCGCCCTCGAGGAGAAGGAGCTGATCAAGCGTCTGACCGACTTCCCGGTGACCGTGCGCGAGGCCGCCGAGCGCCGTGGGCCCCAGCTCCTGCCGGCATATGCGATTCGCCTCGCCGACGACTTCCACCGCTTCTACCACGAGTGCCGCGTGCTCGGCGACCCGGCGCAGGCGTTTCGGCTCGGCCTCTGCCGGGCGACCCAGCAGGTGATCGCGCGCAGCCTCGACCTCGTGGGGGTCGAGGCGCCCGAACGGATGTGACCGGCGGTCGCCCTGTGACCGCTCTAGGATCGGGGATCGATGGGCAGCCACGCTCCTGATCGCAACCTTGCGCTCGAGCTCGTCCGCGTCACCGAGGCTGCGGCCATGGGTGCGGGCCGCTGGATCGGGCGGGGCGACAAGATCGCGGCCGACCAGGCGGCCGTCGACGCGATGCGCGCGATGCTCGACACCGTCGTGATGGACGGCGTCGTCGTGATCGGCGAGGGGGAGAAGGACGAGGCGCCGATGCTCTACAACGGCGAGCATGTGGGCCACGGAGGCGGCCCGGAGGTCGACGTCGCGGTCGACCCGCTGGAGGGCACACGGTTGACCGCGCTCGGACAGCCGAATGCGATCGCCGTGATCGCCGCGGCCGAACGCGGCTCGATGTATTTCCCCGGGGCGGCGGTCTACATGAACAAGATTGCCGTGGGAGCGGACGCGATGGATGCGATCGACATCAACGCGACGCCGACCGAGAACGTGCGGGCGGTCGCGAAGGCGAAGGGACGGCGGGTCACCGACGTCCGTGTCGTCGTGCTCGAACGCGACCGCCATGACGAGCTGATCGGCGAGCTGCGGCAGGCGGGTGCGCGCGTCAACCTGATTCGGGACGGCGACGTCGCGCCGGCGATCGCCGCGGCCCGGCCCGAGACCGGCGTCGACCTGCTGTACGGCATCGGCGGCACGCCCGAGGGGGTGATCTCGGCGGCGGCGCTCAAGTGCGTCGGCGGTGGGATCCAGGCCAAGCTGTGGCCGCGCAACGACGAGGAGCGCCAGGCGCTCGTTGCTGCCGGCTACGACCTCGACCGTGTGCTCACGACCGACGATCTCGTCGCGAGCGAAGAGGTGTTCGTCGCCGCCACCGGCGTCACGACCGGCGCTCTGCTGCGCGGCATTCGCTACGTCAACGACGGTGCGGTGACCGACTCGATCGTGATGCGTTCGCGATCCGGGACCGTCCGGCGGATCGAGGCTCGCCACAAGCTGAGCAAACTGCAGCACCTCACGGGGATGGAGTACTGACGGCGCTTCGCCCCGCCGCGCCTACAATTGCGATGTCGATACCGCTGCACAGGGAGGACTGACGATGGCGCTCGCCACGCACGAGGGGATCACGCAAATCGAGGAGCTGCTGGGCGACGAGGCCGAGTCTCTGCTTGGGCACACGTGCCAGACGATCGACAAGGATCTTCTGCATCTGCCCGGCCCGGATTTCGTCGACCGGGTCGTGTCGTTGAACGACCGTCCAAACCAGGTGCTGCGCAACCTGGCGTCGATCTTCGCGCACGGCCGCCTGGCCGGCACGGGATACCTGAGCATCCTGCCGGTCGACCAGGGCATCGAGCACAGCGCCGGGGCGAGCTTCGCGCCGAACCCGGCGTACTTCGACCCCGAGAGGATCGTCGAGCTCGCACACGAAGGCGGCTGCAATGCGGTCGCTTCGACGATCGGCGTGCTCGGCGCGGTGTCGCGCCGCTGGGCGCACCGCATTCCCTTCATCGTCAAGCTCAACCACAACGAGCTGCTGACCTACCCGAACGAGTACGACCAGACCATGTTCGGGAGTGCGCGTCTTGCGTGGGAGATGGGAGCCGCCGCCGTCGGCGCGACGATCTACTTCGGTAGCGAGCAGAGCAGGCGGCAGCTCGTCGAGGTGAGTGAGGCTTTCGAGGAGGCACACGCACTGGGCATGTTCACCGTGCTCTGGTGCTATCTGCGGAACCCCGCGTTCAAGAAGGACGGCGTCGACTACAGCGTGGCCGCCGACCTCACGAGCCAGGCGAACCACCTGGGCGTGACGATCCAGGCGGACATCATCAAGCAGAAGCTGCCCGAGACGAACAACGGCTTCGGCGCGCTCTCGACCGACGGGGTCAAGTACGGCCAGACCAACGCGAAGGTCTACTCGGAGCTGACCTCGGAGCATCCGATCGACCTGACGCGCTACCAACTCGCAGGTTGCTACATGGGCCGTTCACCGCTGATCAACAGCGGCGGCGCGTCGTCGGGCGCGAGCGACCTCGCCGAGGCTGTTCGCACCGCCGTGATCAACAAGCGTGCCGGCGGCGTCGGCTTGATCAGCGGCCGCAAGGCCTTCCAGCGTCCGACGGCCGAGGGCATCGAGCTTCTCCATGCGATCCAGGACGTCTACCTTGCGTCCCAGGTCACGGTCGCCTAGAGAAACCGCCTAGAGAAACCAGAGGCGAGGGGCGCCTGCGGCGCGGGCGCCCCTCAGCCAGTTACCTCTGGCCGAGCCCCCCCGCTCGCTTGGTTTGACCCCAAAGTGCACTCATGCGCGATATCTCCCCTGCACGGCGTTTGACCTCCTGGAGAGAAGGACGCCGGACTCGGAGAAAACTTGCGCGGCTACAATCGGGTCGACCCGCGGGCGTAGCTCAGTTGGTAGAGCATCAGCTTCCCAAGCTGAGGGTCGAGGGTTCGAACCCCTTCGCCCGCTTTGTGCTTTAGCTCTCGGTTCAGCCGAAGTGCGGGCGAAGCCGGTCCGCCGAGCGCTCGAGCGCTTCGGGCAGCACCTTCACGTCGCCGAGCACGGGCATGAAGCTCGTGTCGCCGTTCCAGCGCGGGACGACGTG
>Ga0307374_10005941_pt1 | contig 19500 bp, 16 predicted proteins | sample OX3MG_FD_202532 | JGI IMG/M metagenome (GOLD analysis project Ga0307374, IMG submission 202532) | Soil microbial communities from Risofladan, Vaasa, Finland - OX-3 | ecosystem: Environmental > Terrestrial > Soil > Coastal area > Acid sulfate soil | place: Finland: Risofladan, Vaasa | collected...
ACCGACCAGTTCTTCCTCACCTTCGATCAGCTCGGCACGCAGACCCACGTCGTCGTCGAACCGGCGCCGCCGCCGCCGCCGACTCCGGGCGATCTGCCGCCGTCCTCGGCCGTCGGCCTGCGCACCTTCGCGCAGATCAACGCGACGATGTCGCAGATCACCGGCGTGCCGACCACGCAGGCGGCGGTCAACCAGACCTACCTCGCCGTGCAACAGCAGTTGCCGGCCTTGCCGAACGTCCAGGGGTTCGTCGCAGCCGATCAGGTCGGCATCGCCCAGCTCGCGATCCAGTACTGCAGCGTGATGGTCAACACGCCCTCGCTCGCGGCGCAGATGTTTCCGGGCGTGAACTTCAACGCTTCGCTGTTCTCGACGCCGGCGGGCGTCGACTCGGTGACCGGTCCGATCGCCGCGCGGGTGCTCGGCAGTGCGCCGAACGGCGCGCCGCTCGCGAGCCAGCCGGCCGCCTCGACGGTCAGCAACGAGCTCGATTCATTGGTCGGCACGCTGTGCGGCGCGACGAGTCCGTGCAACAACACGCCGCGGGTGCTCGCCGTGGCGAGTGCCGCCTGCGCAGCCGCGCTCGGCAGCGCCGACATGTTGATCGATTGATCCGCAAGCTTGCCACCCAAGGGCCGAACCATGCGTAAGAAACCCCGCACACGCAACCCGCACGAGCCGCTGCGCCATCCGGACCACCCGCGGCCACGCACGCGCCGGGAATTCCTCGCGCAGGGCTTCCTGTCGGGCGCCGCGACCGTGATCGCGCCTTCGCTGCTCGGCCTGCTCGCGGCACCCCGGCGGGCCCGCGCAACCCTGGCACCGGACCTGCAGGCGCTGCTCGGCCCATGCGGCATCTCGCTCGGCGCGGGACTCGTGCCGTTCATCGCCTTCGACCTCACCGGCGGCGGCAACATCGCCGGCTCGAACGTGCTGGTCGGCGGACCGGGCGGGCAGCTCGACTTCCTGAGCACCGCCGGCTACAGCAAGCTCGGGCTGCCCGGGACCATGATCCCGGGCGCGAGCACGTCGGGCACCACCGTCGATGCGACGTTCGGGCTGCGATACCATGCCGACAGCGCCCACCTGCGGGGCATGAAGACGCGCACCGGTGCGCTCGCGATGAGCAACACCAACGGCACGGTGATCCCGGCGCTGTCGCAGAACGATACCAACATCAACCCGCTGAACCCGATCTACGGCATCTACCAGGTCGGCGCGCGCGGCGCCCTGCTCGACCTGATCGGCACCGACAGCACCGTGTCGGGCGGCAATTCGCTGGCGCCGGCGACGATGATCAACATCGCGGCGCAGCCGACGCGCGTCGCGAGCTCCGCCGACGTGGTCGGGCTGGTCAACACCGGGCAGCTCTCCACGCTGCTGCCGAATCCGGCGGACGTGACCGCGGTCATGGAATCGACCAAGCGCATCAGCGACGCGAAGTACGCGCAGGTCCAGGCCTTCACCGATCCGACCGCCGACGCCGCCGCCAAGCAGCTGCTCGCCTGCGGCTACACGAAGGCCGCGTACGTGACCGACAAGTACGGCAGCCCGTCGGCCGTCAATCCGGACCTCGACCCGGACGTGGTCGGCCCGAGCGGGATCTTCAACCCGGCCGAGTACGCGGCGAACTCCGACTTCCAGGCGACCGCCGCGGTCATGAAGCTCGTGGTCGAGGGCAACGCGGCCGCCGGCACGATCCAGCTCGGCGGCTTCGACTACCACACCGGCGATCGCGCGACCGGCGAGACGCGCGATTTCACCGCCGGCGAGTGCATCGGCGCCTGTCTCGAATTCGCCGCGCGGCGCAAGAAGCCGCTGATGGTCTACGTCTTCACCGACGGCTCGATCGTGAGCAACGGCATGATCGACACTTCGGCCGCCGGCCGCGGCAAGGGCGTCTGGACCGCGGACAATTCGAACACCGCGGCGAATTATTTTCTCGTCTTCAACCCCTACGGCAAGCCACTGCCGGCGCAGAACGATCCGGAGGCGAGCCTGCAGATGGGCTCCTTCACCTCGGACGGATCGGTCAACACCACGGGCAGCCCGGGCGCGAACAACGTGTTCAATCTGGTGCAGATGGTGGTGCTGAATTACATGGCTCTGCACGGCACGCAGGGCAACTTCCCGACCCTGTATCCGGCGCCGAACGTCAACGACACGCTCGGCACCGGCGCCGCACTCGATCCGCTGATCGCCTTTGCGCCGCTCGCGGGCCTGGTCAACGGCAAGATCGTCGGCTGATGCGCCGATCGCCGGCCGGGCGTCCTGTCGCGTTCCGGAGACAGGGCCGGACGATGGTTGCGCTGCATTATGATTGAGGCCGCCGTTGGCCGACCAAGCGGCCGGTCCTCGGGGTGTTCCTACGACAGCGGAGTCGCCAGCGTGTCTCGTGTCTGAACCATCGCCGCGCGCTCGCGGCCCATCCCGGCTGGCCGCCCTGGTCCTCGTCGGCCTGGCGGCGACGGCGGCCGCAGCGGCGGCATCCTCGCCATTGATCGGCATGCGCGCGCCGGATTTCGCGCTGAAGGGCACCGACGGCACCAACCGACGGCTGTCCGAATACCGCGGCCGGGTGGTGCTGCTCGACTTCTACGCGCGCTGGGCCGGGGACTCGCGCGTCGAGATGCCGGCGCTCGATCGCATCGAGACCACCTATCGGCGCGCGGGCCTCGTCGTGCTCGCAGTCTCGGTCGATCCGGATCTCGCGCGCGCCGCGCAATTCGCCGCGGCGATGCACGTCAACTACCCGGTTCTGCTCGGCGCCGGCTCGCGGATCGGCCGCGCCTATGCGCTCGAGCGGCTGCCCGAGACGGTGCTGGTCGACCGCTCCGGAATCGTACGTTTCGTCAAAACGGGATACGATCGCGGCGACGATCGGCAATTCGTCGGCGAAATCCGCGCGTTGCTGCGCGAATAAACATCAAGGTCAGCCATGAACTGCAACTGCCGACGAGTGCCGAAGATCCTGCGCGCGGGCCTGCTCGCCGGCGCCTGGGCCCTGCTGCCGCTCGCACGCGCTGCGAGCCCGCCGGCCGCGCCGTCGCCGGCCGCGCCGCAGAGCTTTGCGACACTCGACCAGCAGGTGCAGAGCGTCAAGCAGCAGGTCATCGACTTGAACCGGGATCTGTTCGTGCTGCAGGAGAAGCTGCTGTTCCCGGCGAACACGCAGGTCGCGGTGTACCTGTCGATGGACGTCGGCACGTTCTTCGCGCTCGACTCGGTCACGCTGAAGATCGACGACAAGCAGGTTGCCAATTACCTGTACACGCCGCGCGAGGTCAAGGCGCTCGAGAAGGGCGGCGTGCAGCGCCTGTACATCGGCAACCAGAAGATCGGCAAGCATCGGCTGGTCGCGTTCTTCATCGGCAAGGGACCGCATGGGCTCGACTATCGGCGCGGTGCGACGATCAGTTTCGACAAGGGCATCGGCGCGAAGTACCTGGAGCTGAAGATCTCCGATCGGGCGCGCAGCCAGCAACCCGAGTTCCTGATCAAAGATTGGGAGTGACCGGTGCCGCGGGAGGCCGATCTGCTGCGGGCGCTCAAGGGCGGGGGATGGGCGCTGCTCGCCGCCTGCATCCTCGCCTGCCCTTGGCGGGCGGCCGGGGCGAAGAACGTGAAACCGGATCCAAACGGCCTCGCGCCGCAGCCCGTGCGCGACCTCGCGTACGGCAACGTCCTGTTCTATGACTTCCAGGGCGAGGATTTCGCCGCGATCACCCGCCTGCTCGCGGCCAAAAAACTGCATCAGCTGCCGCGCACCGGCGTCGACGCCGAGCTGCTGCTCGGCGGGCTCTACCTGTCGCTCGGCGAGCACGTGGAGGCGGGCCGGATCTTCGAGGAGCTGCTCGCCGGCAACGCGCCGCGCGCGGTGCAGAACCGGGCTTGGTACTACCTGGGAAAGATCTGGTTCGACCGCGGCTATTTCGCGCAGTCGCAGGGCGCGCTCGAACGGATCACGGGCACGGTCGCACCCCGGGTCGAGGACGAGCGGACCATGCTGCTCGGCGAGATCTTGCTGCGCGAGGGACGATTCGCTGACGCGGTCGCGCTGCTGCGCGCGTGGCGCGGACCGCCGCAGTGGGCCGCGTACGTCGACTTCAACCTCGGCATCGCGCTGATCCGCGAAGGACACCTCGAGGCGGCGGTGCCGTTTCTCGACCGCGTCGGCACGCTGCGCGCCGGCAGCGAGGAGTTCTTCGCGCTCAAGGACCGGGCGAATCTCGCGCTGGGCTATGCTTTCCTGCAAGCCAAACGGCCGGCCGACGCGACCGCCTATCTCGAGCGCGTGCGCCTCGCCGGGCCGTATTCGAGCAAGGCCCTGCTCGGCTTCGGCTGGGCCGAGGCGATGACCGGCCATTACCGGCGCGCGCTGGTGCCGTGGCTCGCGCTGCGCAAGCGCGATCTGCGCGATGCCGCGGTCCAGGAATCCTTCCTCGCGGTGCCCTATGCGTTCGCCAAGCTGCACGCCGACGGCCAGGCGGCGCGCTACTACAGTGAAGCCATCGCCTCGTTCGATGCCGAGAGCAAGGCGATCGACGCGTCGATCGCGACGATCCGCTCCGGCAAGTTCGTCGCGCGCCTGCTCGCCGGCGACAAGAGCGAGCACGCCACCTGGGACTGGCAGCTGCGGCACCTGCCGAACGCACCCGAGTCGCGCTATCTGTACGACCTGCTCGCGAGCAACGACTTCCAGGAGGGACTGCGCAACACTCGCGACCTCGAGTACATGCGGCGCAACCTCAGCGCCTGGCGCGCGAGCATCGGCGCGTTCGACGACATGATCGCGACCAAGCGGGCCGCGTACGCCGAGCGCGTGCCGCAGGCCGATGCGGCGCTCGCGGCGACCCACCTCGATGCGCTGCTCGCGCAGCGCGACGAATTCGAGTCGCGCCTGGACGAGATCGACAAGACGCACGACGTCGTCGCGCTGGCGACGCCGGCGCAAAGGCGGACCTGGGACGAACTCGCGCGGATCGGCGCGTTTCTCGCGGCCCATCCGCACGATCCGCGCCTCGCCGACATGCGCGGCCGGTACCGGCTGATGAGGGGCGTGATGTACTGGCGGCTCACACAGAGCTTCCAGGCCCGCTTGTGGAACGAGCGGCGTGCGGTGCACGAACTCGACGCGAGCCTGAAGCAGACGGAGCGGCGGGTCGTGCTGGTGCGCGCGGCGCGGCGCGACATCCCGAGCGACACGGGCGCGGATGCCGTCCGCGTCGCCGCGCTCGGTGCGCGCATCGACGCGCTGCGCCGGGCGGTTGCGGCCGTCGCCGCGCGGCAGGAGCGCTACCTGGGGACGCTCGCGATCGACGCGCTCGAGCGGCAGCAGCGGCGCATCGGCACCTACGAGGTGCAGGCGCGCTTTGCGCTCGCGGCGATCTACGATCGCACCGTCAACGGCGCGCGGCGGCCCGCGGGCAAGCCACCATGAGCCGTGCACCGAACGGGCTGCTCCCGGCGCTGCTCGCCGGCGCCGCGTTGCTCGGCGCCTGCGCGCGCGGCGGCGCCGCCGCGCGCGAGGCGCAAACGATCGGCGATCTCGCCGGCGAGCACGTCGCGGTCAGCCCCCGGCCGCCGCGCGGCGTGGATCTCGCGACCGCGATGGCCGGCTACCGGCGCTTTCTCGACCTCAATGCCGGCGACGCGCAGCTGCGCGCCGAGGCTCTGCGGCGGCTCGGCGATCTGCACCTGGAGAGCTCGGCCTCGGCGCGGATCCAGCGCGAGCTCGAGACCAACGAGGTGCTGCAGGCGCACGACGCGATCGTGCTCTATCACGCGCTGCTCGCGAAGTATCCGCACTACGCCCTCGCCGATGCGGTGCTCTACCAGCTCGCGCGGGCCTACGAGACGATCGGCGACTCGGCCCGCTCGCTCGCGACGCTCGACCGGCTGGTGGGCGGTTATCCGCAGAGCCGCTACGTCGACGAGGCGCAGTTCCGCCGGGGCGAGCTGCTGTTCTCGGCCGGGCGCTACGCCGAGGCGCAGCAAGCCTACCGGGCGGCGATCCGCTTCGGACCGCAATCGGAGTTCTATAGCCAGAGCGAGTACATGCTCGGCTGGTCGCTGTTCAAGCAGGGCGGCTACCAGTCCTGTCTCGCGCCGTTCGCTGCGGTGCTCGACGGCGTGCTGATTGCCAAGCGGCCGCCCGGCGCGCTCATCGCCATGCGCTCCTTGAGCCGGCCGAACCGCGAGCTGGTCGACGACAGCCTGCGCGCGATGTCGATCGCCTTCTCCTACACCGACGGCGCGCAATCGATCGACGCGTTCCTGCAGGGCATGAGCGCGAGGCCGTATGCCTACCTGTTGTATGCGCGCCTCGGCGACCTGTACGTCAAGAAGCAGCGCTACACCGATGCGGCCGGCGCCTACCGCGCGTTCGTCGTCCGCGATCCGCGCAGCGAACATGCGCCGCTCCTGCAGATGCAGGCGATCGGCGCCTACGCCCGCGGCGGCTTTGCGCCGCTCGTGCTCAAGGCGAAGCGCGAGTTCGTCGACGATTATGCGTTCGGCAGCGCGTACTGGCAGGGCCGCGAGCCGGGCGCGGAGCCCCAGGTCGTCGGCGAACTGCAGACCAACCTGCGCGATCTGGCGCAGTACTATCACGCCGAGGCGCAGCGAACCCACGATGCGGCGGATTACCAGGCCGCCGCCGGCTGGTATCGCCGCATCCTGGAGGACTTCCCGCACGATCCCGCTGTCGCGGCGACGAATTTTCTGCTCGCCGACACGCTGTTCGAGAGCAAGATGTATCTTGCGGCGGCGAAGCAGTACGAGCGCACCGCCTACGGCTACGGTGCGAACCCGCAGGCGGCCGCGGCCGGCTACGCCGCGATCGTCGCCTACGACGACGAGGCGCGGACCGCGACCGGCGCGGCGAGCGCGGCGGCGCGGCGCCTGAACATCGCGAGCTCGCTGCGCTTCGCCGACGCCTTTCCCCGGGACCCGCGGACCGCGCAGGTGCTGGCGCATGCGGTGGCGGCGCTGTTCAAGGAGAAGCGCAACGGCCGCGCCGCGGCGGCGGCGCGCGAGCTGCTCGCGCTGCGCCCGGCGGTCGACGCGGCGGATCAGCGGCTCGCCTGGGCGGTCATCGGCGATGCCGCGTTCGCGCGCGGGGCGTTCGCGCAGGCCGAGGGCGCCTACCGCAACGACGAGGCGCTGATGGCCGCAGACGATCCGCAGCGGCCGGCGATCGTCGAGCGTCTCGCCGCTTCGATCTACCGTCAAGCCCAGCAGCAGGACGCGGCGGGCCACCGCCGCGCCGCGGTCGCCGATTTCCTGCGCGTCTCGCAGCTCGCGCCGACTTCGAAGATTCGCGCCAATGCGGACTTCGACGCCGCGGCGCTCCTGATCCGCGGCAAGCACTGGCGGCGCGCGATCGCGGTGCTCGAGGATTTCCGCCACAACTTCCCGCAGAGCTCGCTGCAGGAGGACGTGACCCGCAAGCTCGCGGTGGCCTATGCGAAGGCGAACCAGCCGGCGCAGGCGGCGGCCGAGTTCGCAGGCATCGCCGCCTCGCCGAGCGAATCGACCAAGGTGCGACGCGAGGCAACGCTCGAGGCGGCTGAGCTGTACGGCAAGGCGGGCAACGCCGCTGCGCAACGGTCGATGCTCGAGGCATTCGTCGAGCGCTACCCCGAGCCGCTGGATCCGGCGATGGAGGCGCGCAACGAGCTGCGCCGGCTCGCCGCACAGAGCGGCGAGCACGCCGCCGAGACTCATTGGTTGCGGGCGATCGTCGCCGCGGATCGCAGCGCGGGGCCTGCCCGCACCGACCGCAGCCGTGCGCTCGCAGCCGAGGCGACGCTCGCACTCGCCGCGCCGCTGCGCGACGAATTCGACGCCATCCGGCTCGTCGCACCGTTGAAGCGAACGCTGTTGCGCAAGCGCAATGCGATGGAGGCGGCGCTGCACGCCTACACCGAGGCGGCGGCCTACGGCGTCGTCGGCGTCACGACCGCCGCGACCTTCGAGAGCGCCGAACTGTACCGCCGGCTCAGCGAGGATCTACTGCAAGCGCAACGGCCGAAGAACCTGTCCAAGGACGAACTGGCCGAGTATGGCGTGCTGCTCGAGGAGCAGGCGATTCCGTTCGAGGACCAGGCGATCAAGCTCGACGAGATCAACGCGGCGCGGACCCGCCAGGGCATCTACGATCAATGGGTGCAGAAGAGCTTCGCCGCGCTCGCGAAGCTCGACCCGGCGCGCTTCGACAAGGTTGAAATCAGTGAACCGCTGGCCGATACGATTCGCTAGCGCCACGGCGCTCGGCCTGCTCGCAGCCTGCTCGGGGGCGCCGCGCCGTTCGCCTGCGCCGGGCAGGGCCGCGATCGCGGCCGCCGCCCTCGCGCCGGTGGCGGCCAAGTCCGGCGGCGCGCCACCGGGCGGTGCCACGGCGACGCCGATCCCGGTGCAGGCTGCGGCCGGGTACGCCGCGGCGCTCGGTGCGATGCGCGCCGGCCGGACGGCGCAGGCGAGAAGTGCGCTGCAGACGCTCGCGAGCCGCTATCCGCAGTTCAACGGACCGCTGCTGAGTCTCGGGATGCTCGAGCTCGCCGCCGCGCGTCTGCCGCAGGCCGAGGCGGCTTTGCGGCGGGTGCTCGCGCGCGAGCCGGAAAATCCGGCCGCGAACGACGAGCTCGGGATGGTGCTGCGCCGGCTCGGCCGGTTCCGGGCGGCCGAGAGCGCCTACGCCCGCGCGATCGCCGCACGGCCGGATGACGCCGCGGCGCACCTGAACCTCGGCATCCTGTACGATCTATATCTCGGCGAGCCGCGCCGGGCGCTCGCCGAGTACCAGCGCTACCTCGCGATCGCCGGCAAGGACCCGCGGGTCGAGGATTGGGTCATCGAAGTGCGGCGGCGGATCGGCGTGGCTGCGCCGCCGGCCACACCGGGCACCGCGGCGCCGGTTGCGCCGGGAGCTGCACCGCCGGCCACACCGAGCACCGCAGCGCCGGTTGCGCCGCCCGCCGCACCGGCCGCGCACCCGCCGAAGGAGCCGACATGAGACCGCTATACCGCTTGAGGCTGCTCGGGGGCGCGCTCGCGCTGCTCGCGGCCGCCGCCGCCACGCAGCGCGCCGCTGAGGCGCAGACCACGGCTCGCGCGAAGCCCGCCGCCGCGCCTTCCTCCGCGCGTGCCGCGGCGCACACCGCGCACGCCGCGACGAGCGCGCGGCCGAAGGCGCCGCTCAGGACTGCGCCCGGCCGGCGCACGGGCAAGAGCGATTTCATTGCGCTCGGTACGACGACGGTGACCGGCAACAAGGAACTGCCGAAGGTGATGTACATCGTCCCTTGGCGCAAGTCAGGCCTCGGCGATCTGGGCGGCGAGCCGGTCAACAGCCTGCTCGATCAGGTGCTGGCGCCGGTCGATCGGGACGTTTTTCGACGGCAAGTGGCGTATTACCAGGCACTGGCTTCCGCACCGCCACAAAAGGCGGTTCCGAGCCCGGCTGCTGCGCCGCAGGGTGAGAAGTGAGTCATAGCCGATTTTACGGAATCTGGTTGAATCCGGCGGACGGAGCGGTAGAACAATCCTCAGGAGCGCGCAGATGAATTTCATGAATTCAATCGTCAATTTCTTCAGGGACGGAGGCGTGTTTCTCTATCCGCTCGCCTTGATCTTCGTCGTCGGCGTCGCGATCGCGATCGAGCGCTTCGTCTACCTGACGCGCGAGACGATGCGCAACCGCGGTCTGTGGGACGCGATCGTGCCCGCGCTCGCCGCCGGCAACTTCAAGCAGGTCGTCGCGCTCACGCAGAACTCGAAGGCCTCGATCGCGACGATCCTGAGCTACGGCGTCGCGCGGGTGGCGAACGCGCGCCGGCGCGACGACGTCGAGAAGGCGATGGACGAGAGCTTGCTCGAGGTGATCCCGCGGATCGAGAAGCGCACCCATTTCCTCTCGTCGCTCGCCAACATCGGCCTGTTGATCGGCTTGTTGGGCACGATCAGCGGATTGATCGAGGCGTTCAGCGCCGTCGCCACCGCGAATCCGGCGGACAAGGCGAGCCTGCTGGCCGCATCGATCTCGGTCGCAATGAACAACACGGCGTCGGGCCTCGCGGTGGCGATCACGCTGCTGCTCGCGCACATGTTCCTCGAGGCGAAGACCACCGCGCTGATCGACAGTCTGGAGATCGCTTCGGTGAAGTTCCTGAACTCGATCACCGAGCGCCAGGCGCCGGCACCGGCGGGGGCCGGACCGGGGGCGGGCGTTGGGGCCGGGGCGGGCGCTTCGCGTGTGCCGGCCCCGGCGCGTGGCGCGATCTGACGGGCATTCGATCCCCCACGACGCCCAGCCCATGAGGTCCAAATCCACCCGTCTCGTCCGGCGCAACCACGCGCGCTATCACCGCGGCCGCGACGACCTGAACATCGTGCCGATGATCGACATGATGGTGATCCTGGTGTTCTTCCTGATCTTCACCGCGGTGTTCTCCAAGACCAACATCCTGCCCTTGAACCTGCCGTCGAATGCGGCGCCGGGTGCGCCGCTGCCGAAGGGACTCGCGCTCGAGGTGATCATCCGGCCCGGCGACATCCTGGTGAACGACCGCAATTCCGGCCCGCTCGAGGATTTCGCGAACCAGGGCGGCGCGTACGACTACGACGGGCTGTCGCTGTTCATGCGCCGGGTCAAGGCGCAGTTTCCGGCGATGACCGCGGCGACCGTCCTGCTCGGGCCGAACGTGCCGTACGACGTGCTGGTGCACGTGATGGACACGGTGCGGGTCTATCAGCTGCCGACGCCGCCGTTCCCGAAGGCCCGGCTGTTCCCGGACATCTCGATCGGGGATGCGCCCACATGATCCCCTACCGCATCAAGCGGCACCGCAAGCGCCTGCACCGCGGCAGCCATTTCGTCCTGGTGCCGTTCATCGACGTGATGACGATCCTCGTCGTGTTCCTGCTCGCGCACACCGCCGACGTCGATCTGTTGCCGAACACCAAGGCCATTCCGATTCCACAATCGCTGTCGCAGCAGCCGCCGCATCCCGCGGTGGTCGTCATGGTCACGAACCGCTCGATCTACGTCGACGGGCGATTGGTCGGCCGCATCGCCGATCTCGCCGCGGGACCGGGTCCGGTGATCGAGCCGCTGAAGGCGGCGCTGGTCTTGGAGCAGGGGCGCACGCCGGATGCGGCTTCGAGCGAGGACCCGGCGGCGCACGAGGTCACGATCATGGGCGACAAGCACATGCCGTACAGCCTGCTGAAGAAGGTCATGATGACGTGCAGCGACGCGGACTACCGCAAGGTGTCGCTCGCGGTCGTGCAGCGCGAAAGGGCGGCGGGTTAAATGGCCAGCCTGAATTCCACGCCGATGTCGGGCGATTTCGCGCCGAACCCGTATTACCGGCGTTACGACCTGCCGTGGTCGCCGAGCGAGGAGATCGAGCGGCGCTTTCGCCGGATCCTGCGCGACCTCGGGATCGTGTTCGCGATCGTCGCGATCGCGATGCCGTTCCTGCCGCACCATCGGCAGCTCATCAACACCAACGCCTTGCCGCCGCGGGCCGTGGCCTTGGTCCTGCAACCGCCGCCCCCCCCACCACCGCCGCCGCCGCCGCGGCGGATCGCGCGGGCGATCGAACCGGCGCGGCCGACGCCGGCGCCAAAGCCGGTCAATCCGCGGGCGCGGCTCGAAAAGACCGGCCTGCTCGCGAGTCTCGACGAACTGGCCGCTCTGCGCAATCAGACCGACATCGAGAAATTTGCCAAGGACCAGCCGCGCACCCGTGATCCGGGCGACGTCACCGCCGTGCAGCGCTCGCTGATCACCGCCAAGGCCGGCGCGACGAGCGGCGGGATCTCGGCGCCGACCAGCAGCGGCCTCGCCGCCGGGTCGGGCTCCCTGAACGGCTATCGCGCGGCCAGGGTGGGCAAGCTGCGGCTCGCCGCGGGCGGCGAACGCTCGACGCGCCGCGGCGGCAGCGGCATGGCCTCGCGCAGCGCCGAGGAGGTCGCGCTGGTATTCGACAAGAACAAGGGGGCGATCTATGCTCTGTACACGCGGGCGATCCGCCGCAATCCTGCGCTGCAGGGCAAGGTCGTGGTCGAGTTGGCGATCGCCCCGTCGGGCACGGTGACCGCCGCGCACATCGTGTCGAGCGATCTGCACGACCCCGAACTCGAGGCCGAGCTGATCGCCCTGATCCGCCAGTTCCGGTTCAAGCCGAAGGACGTCGCACCGTTGATCACCACCAAACCCATCGATTTCTTCCCGGCCTGACCCATGAACATCCAATCCGAAGCCGAGTTCTTTGCCGACCTGGGTCTCGTCGACAAGGCGCGATTCATCGTCCGCGTGATGTGCGAAGTCGCCGATGAGGCCAAGACCGGCGCTCCCGGCGGCGGCGAGGCGCGGCTGAAGTTCGCCAACGAGATCAACCAGCGGCTCGCGCGTTTCACCTATCAGATGCTGAGCGAGGATCCGGCGCGCCCGCAGGACGAGGTGGTGATCCGCATGCTCCTCGGCACGCGCGCCGACAAGAATGCCGAGCGCATCGTGCACAACGCCTATCGGCGCGTCCTCAACACCTTCGAGAGCTTCGACACGACTGTGCTGCTGAACGTGCATTGAGGCCCGGCGCCCGCGCGAGCCAGGAATCATGTTCCGCCAGGGGATCCAATTTCCGGTCAAGGACGAGGCGCTGCGCGAGGACGTGCATGCGCTCGGCGCGACGATCGGCGAGATGTTGCGGGAGCAGGGCGGCGAGGATCTCTTCGACCTCGTCGAAGGGGACCGCCTCGCGGCGATCGGACTGCGTGCGGGCGATGCGGCGGGGGCTGAGCAGCTGCAGCGGCGCGTCGCCGGCCGCTCGCCGCAGGCCGCGGCGGACCTGACCCGCGCCTTCTCGCTCTGGTTCCACGCGGTCAACACCGCGGAGAAGGTGCATCGCGTGCGCCGGCGCCGCGATTACCTCACCGACAACCGGCTGGCCCAGCCCGGGGGGATCGCCGATTGCATCGCGCGCCTGCGCGCCGACGGGATGACGCTCGATGCAGTGCTCGCACTGATCGCGACGATGAGCATCGAACCCGTGTTCACCGCGCATCCGACCGAATCGACGCGCCGGACGATCCTGCGCAAGCAGCAACGGATCGCCCACGACCTGCTCGACCGAAAGAACCCGGCCTTGACGGCGAGGGACCTGACGCGTCTACGGGCGCGCGTGCGCATGCAGATCACCATGATCTGGCAGACCGAGGACCATTCGCGCGACACGCTGACGGTCGCCGACGAGCGCGAGCACCTGCTCTACTACCTGGTGGACGTGCTCTACCGGGTGGTGCCGCTCTTCTACGAGGAAATCGCGGAGGAGCTGGCGCAGGCGTACAGCGTCCCGGCCGAATCGATCCAATTGCCGAACATCCTGCGGGTCGGTTCCTGGGTCGGCGGCGACATGGACGGCAACCCGGACGTTCACGGCAAGACGATTCGTGACACCCTGCAACGGCACCGGCAGGTCGCGGTCTCGACATATTTCGAGGAGTGCCGCCGGATCGGGCAGAGTCTGAGCCAGAGCGGCGGCCGGGTCGCGATCAGCGCTGCGCTGCAGCAGCGTATCGAAGCGTATGCGCAGATGCTGCCGGGATCGGCAATCGCACCGGCGCATCACGCCGGCATGCCCTATCGGGTGTTCTTCAGCCAGATCGGCGAGCGGCTGAAGGCGACCTACGAGGCGCGGCCGAACGGCTATCTGACCGCCGAGGATCTGCTCGCCGACGTCTCCCTCGCCGCCGATAGCCTGCTCGCCCACCGCGGGCGCCATGCGGGCTATTTCCTGCTGCGCCGCTTGATCCGGCGGGTGCTCACGTTCGGGTTTCATCTGGCCGCCCTCGACATCGTGCAGCACGCCCGGATCCACGACCAGGTGCTCGCGCAGGGCCTGGCGCGCCCCGACTGGCCGGAGCTGCCGGCGGCAGCGCGGCTCGCGGAGCTGCGCGATCTGCTCGTGCGCGATCAGGGGCCGGTGACGCCGCTCGATGCGATCGGGCGGCGCAGCCTCGCCGTGTTCGAGGCGATTGCGCAGGCGCGGCACAAGTTCGGCGAGCAGGCGATCGGCGACTACGTCGTCGCCGGTGCACAGGGACCGCAGGACGTGCTCGCGGTCCTGCTGCTCGCCCGCTGGGCGGACATGGGCGACCGGCGCGGCGGCGAGTGCCCGCTCGACGTCGCGCCGGCGTTGGAGTCGATAGCGGCGCTGCAGGGTGCGGGCGCCATCCTCGGCGCCTTGCACGGGGAAAGCGCGTACCGCGCGCACCTCGCAGCCCGCGGCAACCGCCAGACCATCCTCATCGGCTATTCGGATTCGAACAAGCAGAGCGGCATCGCGGCATCGCGCTGGACCCTGCAGGTCGCGCAGACGCAGCTGCTCGAGGCCGCGCGCGCGACCGGCATCGCGCTCACGATATTCCACGGCCGTGGCGGAACCGCGGCGCGCGGCGGCGGGCGCATCGAGCATCTGGTCGAGGCGGCCCCGGCGGGCGCCGTGCGCGGCGTGCTGCGCCTGGCCGAGCAGGGCGAGAGCGTCAACCGCAACTACGGGCTGCGGCCGATCGCGATGCGCACGCTGGAGCGGGCCTTCGCCGCCGTCGCGCGCGCGAGCGCGCAGGCAGGTTCGGCGCCGCCCGTGCCCGCCGCGCAGCGCACGACGATGCAGACGATCGCCGATTACAGCGCGCGCGCCTATCGGGCGCTCGTGTTCGAGGATGGCGGATTCGCGGATTATTTTCGCGCGGTGACGCCGCTCGATGCGATCGAGCGGATGCACATCGGTTCGCGCGAGGCGAACCGCGGCGAGCGGCCGGGGATCGATGCGCTGCGGCCGATTCCCTGGGTGTTCGCCTGGATGCAGAGCCGGCACCTGCTGCCGGGCTGGTTCGGCTTCGGCAGCGGCCTCGAGGCGGCGATCGCGGCCCACGGCGAGGCGGCGATCCGCGAGATGATCGGCGGCTGGCCGTTTTTCGCCCACTTGCTCGGCGACGTCGAGGCGATGCTCGCGCGCACCGATCTGGCGATCGCGGCGCGCTACGACGAGCTCGCGGGCGAGGTGGCGCGGCCCTTTGCGCGGCGGATCCGCGAGGAATTCGACCGCAGCGAATCCCTGGTGCTCAAGCTGCGCGGCTACGCGCAGTTGCTCGATCGCGATGCCACCCTGCAGCGCGCGATCCGCCTGCGAAATCCGTACATCGACCCGATGCATCTGATGCAGGTCGACCTGCTGTGGCGCTGGCGCGCGGCGCAGCGCCGCGATCCGCAACTGCTCGCCGCGCTGTGCGCGACGATCGGCGGCATCGCCCAGGGGATGCAGGCGACCGGCTGAGCGCGCGCCGCGCTCAGCACTCCGGCACGTTCACCGCGAGACCGCCCTGCGAGGTCTCCTTGTAGATGGTCGACATGTCCTTGCCGGTCTGGCGCATCGTCGAAATCACCTGATCGAGCGAGACCTTGTGCGAGCCGTCGCCGCGCAGCGCGAGGCGCGCAGCGTTGATCGCCTTGACCGAGCCCATCGCGTTGCGTTCGATGCACGGGATCTGCACGAGCCCGGCGACCGGATCGCAGGTCAGGCCGAGGTTGTGTTCCATGCCGATCTCGGCCGCGTTCTCGATCTGCTGGTTGCTGCCGTTCAGCGCCGAGACGAGTCCCGCCGCCGCCATCGAGCAGGCGACGCCGACCTCGCCCTGGCAGCCCATCTCGGCGCCGGAGATCGACGCGTTCTTCTTGTAGAGCATGCCGATCGCGGCCGCCGTCAGCAGGAAGCGGATCACGCCCTCCTCGTCCGCGCCGGACTCGAAGCGCCGGTAGTAGTGCAGCACCGCCGGCACGATGCCCGCGGCGCCGTTGGTCGGCGCGGTCACGACCTGGCCGCCGGCCGCGTTCTCCTCGTTGACCGCGAGCGCGTAGACGTTGACCCAGTCGAGCGCGTGCATCGGATTGCCCGGATCGGCGTTGCACAGCTGTCGATGCAGCTTCGGCGCGCGGCGGCGCACGCCGAGCACGCCCGGCAGCAGGCCCTGTGCCTCGAAGCCGCGGCGCACGCAGTCCTGCATGACCTGCCAGATCCTCAGCAGCCCCGCGCGCACCTCGGCCGGCGCCCGCCAGATGCGCTCGCGCGCGAGCATCATCTCGTGGATCTCGAGGCCGCTCGCACGGCCGAGTTCGAGCAGCGCCGCCGCCGAGTCGAATTCGAACGGCGCCGGCGTCCGCGCCTCGCCGGCGCGCTGCTCGGCGCCCGCCTGGACGACGAAGCCGCCGCCGACGCTGTAGTACTCCTCGCGCGCGAGCACGGCTCGGTCCGCATCCTGCGCGGTGAAGCGCATGCCGTTCGAGTGTCCGGGCAGCACCTGATTGAAGTGGAAGAGCAGGTTGAGCGGCTCGTCGAACGCGATCTCGCGGCGGCCGCCGAGACGAATGCGGCCCTCGGCGCGGATCCGCTGCAGGGTCGGTTCGATGGTCGCGGGATCGATCGTCTCGGGCCTCTGCCCTTCGAGCCCGAGCAGGATCGCCCGATCGGTGCAATGCCCGCGACCAGTCAGGGCGAGCGAGCCGTACAGCTGCGCCGAAACCTCGGTGGTGCGCTCGAGCAGGCCGCGTGCTTCGAGCAGGGCGGCGAAGTCGCGCGCGGCGTTCATCGGCCCCATCGTGTGCGAGCTCGACGGGCCGATGCCGATCTTGAAAATGTCGAAGGCGCTGAGACTCATGGACGATCGAGACCTTCCTGTGGAGCGGGCGGTGCGCCGGGGCGGCATCCCGGGGCGATCATGATACGCTGCGCGTCGACCGACCCACTTGTCTGGAGGAGTCACGTATGAACGCGTTTCGCCTCGGCGCCCCTTCGCCGAACTCTCGCCGCCGGCGGCTGTCAACGATGGCGGGTGCGGTCCGTTGTGAACCGGCAGGAGGCCCTCGATCATGGACTGTAGAATGCTGCACAGCAACAATTCGGCTGGAAAGTCCTCGCTTGGGAAGGCCGCGGGAGTCGTGGTAGCCGCGATCGCGGCGGCCTTGCTCGGCGGTTGTGTCGCCGAACCGGTCCGCACGGTGGCGCTGGCACCGCCGCGTCCGCCGCGCTTGTTCGTCTACCCGGCGCACGGCCAGACCCCGGATCAGCTCGAGCGCGACCGTTACGCCTGCCATGTCTGGGCCGTACAGCAGACCGGCGTCGACCCGAGCCGGCCGAATGCGCCGCCCTATGAGCGCGTGGTCGTGCAACCGGCGCCGGGTACCGGCGCGGTCACCGGCGCCGTCGGCGGAGCGATCGTCGGCTCGATGATCGCCGGTGATGACAATTCGGGTGTTGGCGCACTGATCGGCGCCGCGACGGGCGCCATTCTCGGCTCGGCGGCGGATGCCAATACCCAGGCGCAGGCGCGCGTGAGTCAGCGGCAATACGCGGCGGAGCGTGCCTCGGTGGATGCCTATCGGCGCGCGATCAGCGCCTGCCTGGTGGCGCGCGGCTACACCGTCAGCTAGCGCCCTCGCGCAGCCGCCCGGGGTGCGCGTAGACGTTGCATTGGCGCTCGCGCACGAAGCCGGCGAGGGTGAGCCCGGTCGCTTCGGCGAGCTGCACCGCGAGGCTCGACGGGGCGCCGATCGCGGCGAGCAGCGGCACGCCGGCGCGCAGCGCCTTCTGCACGAGCTCGAAGCTCGCCCGTCCACTCAGCAGGACGATGCGCTCGGCGAGCGGCAGGCGCCCGGCAAAGAGAGCCTTGCCGATCAGCTTGTCGAAGGCATTGTGGCGGCCGACGTCCTCGGCGATGTCCTCGAGCGCGCCCGCGTAATCGAACAGCGCGGCGGCGTGGATGCCGCCCGTGTCGCCGAAGGTCGCTTGCGCTGCGCGCATGCGCTGCGGCAGGGCGAGCAGCCGTTCGAGCGCGATCGCCTCCCCGGCCGGGATCCGCGTCGCCGCGGCGCGCGCGATGCTCGCGTCCAAGCCGGTCGTGCCACAGACGCCGCAGGCGGCGCCCGCGCTGAATCGCCGCACGAGCAGCGGCGTCGCGAACGCGAGGCCCGGGCGCAGGCGCACGTTGACCACGTTCGGCCGGCGCATGCCGGTCTCGATCGATTCGATGTCGCGCCGTTCCTCGATCAGCCCCTCGCCGAAGAGCAAGCCGGCGGCGAGCGCCGCGTCTTCGCCCGGGGTGCGCATCGTCGCGCCGAACGATGCCGGCTCGTTGCCGAACGCCGGGTGATGCAGCAGGATCTCGAGCGGGGCCTCGACCGCGACGCGGTCCGTCTCGAACGCGCGCCCGTCGATGCCGGCGCGCAGGAGCTGCACGCCGAGGACGCCGCTGCGCGGCTCGGGCGCTTCGCTGTCCGCGTCGATCGGTTTGCTCGCCATCGGGGGCAATGATACCGTTCGGCGAGCACGCAGCACCACGCCGGAGGAAGCCCGATGCCGAGAACTGCCGAATTGAAGGCGCGCCAAGCGGCCGCCGTTCCCACCGGCGTCGCGAGCAAATCGATCTACGTCGCGCGGGCCGAGAACGCCGAGCTGTGGGACGTCGAGGGGCGCCGCTTCATCGATTTTGCGGCCGGCATCGCCGTTCTCAACACCGGGCACCGCCATCCGCGCGTGATGGAGGCGGTGGTGCGCCAGACCGAGGCGTTCGCGCACACTTGCTTCCACGTCGCCCCGTACGAGTCCTACCTGCGGCTCGCCGAACGCCTGAACGCGCTCGCACCCGGCGCATTCGCGAAGAAGACGCTTTTCCTGAACTCGGGCGCCGAGGCGGTCGAGAATGCGATCAAGATCGCGCGCATTGCGACCAGGCGCACGGCGGTCATCGCGTTCGCCGGTGGCTTTCACGGCCGCACGCTGCTCGCGATGGGGCTCACCGGCAAGGTCATGCCGTACAAGCGCGGCTTCGGGCCGTTCCCGGCGGAGATCTACCACGCCGGGTTTCCGCTACCCTACCGCGGCGTGACGAGCGCCGATGCGCTCGCGGATCTCGATCGGCTGTTCCACGCCGACGTCGATCCGAAGTCGGTCGCGGCGATCATCGTCGAACCGGTCCAGGGGGAAGGCGGGTTCAACGTCGCGCCGGCCGATTTTCTGCAGGCGCTGCGGCGGCTCTGCGACGAGCACGGCATCGTGCTGATCGCCGACGAGGTGCAGGGCGGCATGGCGCGCACCGGGCGCATGTTCTCGATCGAGCACTCAGGTGTCGTGCCCGATCTGATCACGAGCGCGAAGGGCCTCGGCGGCGGCTTGCCGCTCTCCGCGGTCACGGGGCGCGCGCCGCTGATGGACGCCGCCCACCCGGGCGGCCTCGGCGGCACCTATGGCGGCAACCCGATCAGCATCGCCGCGGCGCACGCGGTGCTCGACGTGATCGAGGCCGAGGGTCTTTGCGCGCGCGCGGCGGCGCTCGGCGCGCGCATGCGCGCGCGACTCGAGGCGCTCGCGCAAGCGAGCCCGCGCATCGGCGAGGTCCGCGGCCTCGGCATGATGGTCGCGTTCGAGCTTGTCAAGGACA
>Ga0307374_10005945_pt1 | contig 19489 bp, 19 predicted proteins | sample OX3MG_FD_202532 | JGI IMG/M metagenome (GOLD analysis project Ga0307374, IMG submission 202532) | Soil microbial communities from Risofladan, Vaasa, Finland - OX-3 | ecosystem: Environmental > Terrestrial > Soil > Coastal area > Acid sulfate soil | place: Finland: Risofladan, Vaasa | collected...
AATTCGACGCTACCCTCCTTGGGCGGCAAGGGCAGTACGGCTCAGCCGGTGCAGGCCACGGTGGTGGATCAGAAGCTTATCCAGCAGCAGATGGCGTTGCTGCGGGCACAGGATAAACAAAAACAGGAGGCCGCCCAGCAGTTGCAGCAACAGGCAGCGGCCGCCAAGACTGAGCGGCAGCAGGAGGAACATAAGGTTGCCCAGCTCAAACAGCAGCAGGCGGCGGCCCAGCAGGCGCTCGACCAGAAGCTGGCAGACCTGCAGAAACAGGCCCAGGCGGAACAGGACCATCTCGCCAAGCTTAAGGCGGAAGCCACCGCCCAGGCAAAAAGGCGTCAGACTGTAGAATCAGCACGCCGCCGCGCGCAGTTACAAAAGGAGATTGCCGTGGAGGAGCGGGCCCGGGATGCACGCATGGCGTCGCTGAATAATCAGTGGAGTGCATTGATTACTCAACAGATCATAAACAATTGGGTACAACCTCCGAATACACCTGATAATCTAAAGTGCGAGCTTAATGTTGAGCAGGTGCCGGGTGGTACGGTAGTGAGTGTGCAGATGATTAGTTGCAATGGGGATGACGCAATCCGCCAGTCTATTGTGACCGCGGTATATCGTGCGTCACCGTTACCACCACCGCCTGATCCAACACAATTCCAGCGTGATTTGCATGTAACCTTTTGTCCGAGCTGTAGCCCTGAGGGCAATTAAAAATGTGGCGCAAAGTTCTGCTGATTGCCTCTTTGGTCTTGTTTCCGCTTGCGGTGGCGCAGGCCGCACTGGAAATTACCATCACTCACGGTGTAAATGCCGCTGTGCCGGTGGCCATTGTGCCGTTCGCTTGGCAGGTGCAAGGCCCGGTGCCCAATACCGATGTGGCGGCGGTTATTAGCGCTGACCTCACCCGCAGCGGCCGCTTCAAGGCGATCGCCGATAAATCCATGCTGGAGAAGCCCACCCAAGCCAGCGCCATCAATTTCACCAACTGGCGGATATTGGCGGTAAATGATCTGGTGATCGGCCGTATCAAACCCGCCGGCAACGGTAATTACCAGGTGGAATTCCAGCTATTCAGCGTGTACACCGGCCAACAACTTCTGGGCCTGAGTGTGCTCACCACTCCCCAGGGCCTGCGCTGGACTGCCCACAAGATCAGCGATCTGATATACCAGAAGCTTACCGGCCAGCGCGGCGCGTTCGCCACGCGCATTGCTTACGTGGAAGTATCCGGGAAAGCCGGCAAGGATAGTCATTATGCGCTGGTGGTGGCGGATTCCGATGGATTCAATCACCAAACGGTGTTTCAGTCCAATGAGCCCATCATGTCGCCGGACTGGTCGCCGGACGGCCGGTATCTGGCTTATGTTTCCTTCGAAAACCAGCGCCCCGCGATTTATATTCAGGATATTTATACGGGGCGGCGCCAGCTGGTTTCCGAGCGGCGCGGGATAAACAGCGCACCGGTGTTTTCCCCGAATGGCAAGTCCCTGGCGGTGGTACTGTCTTCGTCACCCGACAATCCGGATATTTACATCCTCAATCTAGCGGGCCGCGTCTTGCAGCGTGTCACACATTCGGACGCCATTGACACTGAACCAGCCTGGTCTCCAGACGGTCAAAGCCTGTACTTCACCTCGGACCGGGGCGGCAGTCCGCAAATATACAAGGTAAACTTGCATGCCGGCCATCCACAACGCATCACGTTTGACGGCAGCTACAATGCGCGGGCGCGCATCTCGCCTGATGGCCATACGTTGGCTATGGTGCACCGTGAAACTGGGCAACTGCACATTGCGGTCATGAATTTGAGTACCGGCGCACTACTGACCCTGACGAATGGTGATCTGGACAAATCACCCAGTTTTGCCCCCAATGGGAGCATGATTATCTATGAGGCTACATATCATAATCAGGGCGTGCTGGAGGAAGTTTCGGTGGATGGCCAGGTGCATGAGCGCCTGTCGGAATCTCAAGTGGGCGTAAGTGTGCATATGCCCGTTTGGGGGCCATTTCTGTCACAATAGCGTAAAACCCGCAATCGAAACGTTGTATTGATTAGGAGACAATCATGAAAGTTCTGCGTTCCGGTCTTTTGGTATTGACAATCGCGTTCTTCGCCGCAGGCTGCGCTAAAACGGTGCAACCGGTGACGGCGCCTCCGGTAACCACGGCCGCACCCGCCAGCACGGCGCCCACAACGTCCACCGCAGCCGCCCCGGCTCAGACGCAGCTCAGCCCGCTGGATGATCCCAATAATATTCTCTACAAGAAAGTTGTATATTTTGATTTCGACAAAAGCAACATCAAACCTGAATTCCTGGACCTGCTCACGGCGCATGCAAAATATCTGATCGCCAATCCAAATCAGAAAATCCGCATCGAAGGCTATACGGATGAGCGCGGTACTTGGGAATACAACATCGCGCTGGGCGACCGCCGCGCTCAATCGGTGCGCCGATTCCTGCTGTTTCAGGGTGTGAACCCCGATCAGATCAGCACCGTCAGCTATGGCGAGGCACACCCGGTCTGTAGCGAGCACAATGAGGGTTGCTGGTCCCAGAACCGCCGTGCGGTCCTCGTCTACCTCAATCGATGAAAGTGCGCACCTGTATCTACCTGGCAGCGGGTTTGCCTGCGCTGTTGGCGGGGTGCAGTACGACGGTACGCCCTGACGATCCAGTCTATATCCGCCAGCAGCAACTGGAAGCGCGTGTGGACCGGCTGGATCAGATATTCAATAACCAGAGTCTGGCGAATTTATCGCAGAACTTTGACAATTTACAGGGGCAGGTGAACGAGCTGCGTGGTGAGGTGCAGGTGCTGCAACATGACCAGCAGCTCACCACCAAACAACAACGGGACCTGTATTCCGATTTGGACAAGCGCCTGCAGAAACTGGAACTGGGGTTGAATACAGCCACGCCAACCGCCAGCGGCGCTAACCCGATGACCTCAGCAGCGGTAACCGGTACTGCCACGGGCGCCGCGGTGACAGGCGGCGATCAGGCGGCCTACCAGCAGAATTTCAATCTTTTGAAGCAGGGCCGCTACGAAGACGCCATCAACGGCTTCACCAATTTCATACAGCAATTTCCACAAAGTTCGTTGGTGCCCAATGCGGAGTTCTGGATGGGTGAGGCTCATTACCAGATGAGCGATTTCCAGGGCGCGTTGGTGAACTACCGGGCGGTGGTTCAGGGTTATCCCAATTCCGGCAAGGCACCGGATGCTATGCTCAAGATCGGCTATTCCCAGTACGAAATGCAACAGTACAAGGCGGCACGCAAGACTCTGACCAGTGTTATCAAACAATACCCAGGCACCAGCGCGGCAAGCTTGGCTAAGCAGAGATTGGAACGCATGCGCAAAGAAGGGCACTGACTTTTCGGGGTGTCCATTGAACGCTTCTGTTTTGCCGGTTAAACCGCACCGCGACGAGCTTCCCGCGGACCAACGGCTGCGGATCACTGAAATCTTTCATTCCATTCAGGGCGAGGCGGACAGTGTCGGCTGGCCGACAGTGTTCGTGCGTCTCACAGGCTGCCCCTTGCGCTGCCAGTACTGTGATACGGCCTACGCCTTTGACGGCGGCGAGTGGATGAGTATTGAAAATATTCTGTGCCGGGTGGCGGAATATGCGCCGCGCTATGTGACTGTCACCGGCGGTGAACCTTTGGCGCAGAAAAACTGCATAAATCTGCTTACCCGCCTGTGCGATGCCGGCTACCGGGTTTCCATCGAGACTGGCGGATCTTTGCCGATCACCGGCATGGATGCACGTGTGATACGGGTGGTGGATATAAAGACCCCGGGATCAGGCGAGTGCGGGCGAAATCTGTATGAGAATATTCCGCAATTGCGCAGACAGGACCAATTGAAATTCGTTATTTGCGATCGGGGGGATTACGAATGGTCGCGGCGCATGGTGCAGGAACGCAAGCTGGTTGAGCAGTGCCAGGTGCTGTTCTCGCCGAGTCATGAGCAATTAAAGGCAGTCGAATTGGCCGACTGGATTCTCGCAGACCGGCTGCCGGTGCGGTTGCAGCTGCAGCTGCATAAATATCTCTGGGGCAATGTGCCGGGTCATTGATCAAAAAAGTAATTAAAGCCGATGAGAAAAGCAGTTGTGTTGTTGTCGGGTGGATTGGATTCCGCTACCACACTCGCCATCGCCAAGCAGGACGGCTATGTTTGTCATGCACTGAGCTTGGCTTATGGACAGCGTCACAGTGCCGAGCTCGCGGCCGCGATGCGTGTCGCGGAGGCGCTTGGCGCCGCCGAACATAAGACGCTGACACTGGACCTCTCGGCTATCGGTGGTTCGGCACTGACCGATGCGCGCATTGCAGTTCCCAAGCAACCGTCCGCAGGCATACCTTCGACCTACGTACCGGCGCGGAATACTGTTTTTCTGGCGATGGCACTGGCTTGGGCGGAAGCCCTTGGCGCTCAGGACATCTTCATCGGCGTCAACGCGGTGGATTATTCCGGCTATCCGGATTGTCGGCCGGGATTCATCCAGGCCTTCGAGAGGCTGGCAAATATTGGCACCAAAGCCGGGCTGGAAGGCCGGCCATTTCGCATCCATGCGCCGTTGCAGCAGCTCTCAAAGGCGGAAATTATCCGTCGCGGTCTGTCACTGGGCGTGGATTACTCCCTGACCGTATCGTGTTATAACGCGGATTCGCGGGGCCGTGCCTGCGGAGTATGCGATAGTTGTCGTTTCCGGAAGCTCGGCTTCCTGGAAGCAGCTACTCCAGATCCCACTCCTTACTGCTGATGGGTTGTATTCGAGGCGGTTTACGCTATCATGCGCGCCTTCGCTTTTCGCATAACGACTGCGCTGAATCGGGCCGTCAGTTTAGTAGGGCACGCGGAAGGAAGATAGTGTGACCCGTGGTGTGATTTACTCAACTTACTTGCCACCTCGCGAAAAGCGCGGATGCCTAGTTTCAATATTTGGGCCGTTAGCTCAGCCGGTAGAGCAGCTGGCTTTTAACCAGTTGGTCGGGCGTTCGAATCGCCCACGGCCCACCAAATCCCTACGCAGCACATTGGCCTCGTCTTTTGCCTCCAAATGCATTTAATGACTGCTGGATGTGAGGTCAAAACTCGGGTCTATGCAGGCTGAATGATTCGGCCACGGAATTAGCGCACGGGGATGGGAACTTTCCGGCGAGTGATGCCACTAACTAGCAGCGCAATACCCGCTATTACAGGGAGGTACTGCGGAGTTGCGTAGCTATGTGTGTGCCTGTCCTATTGATCTGTGCCCTATTCGGCTGTCCAGCCGTGCGTTGATTTCGTGCCGTATAAACGCGTCACGGTTGCGAAGATGAGATCAGCGCAGGTAGAGCGTTTATGAAGGAGACATATATGAAGATTTCGATTCCCAAACTGGCTGTGGCTTTGATTCTGAGCTTAGGCGTGGCCTTCGCGGCTCTGACGCTGGTGCGTTCACCGGTGGCACATCAGATAACTGTTTCACAGTTGCAAGTAGCCTGTGCCGCTTCCAATGAAAAACAGTGGGCGGCTTGCGGACACCACGGATCAGTCATCCGGCTTGGCCGTATCATTGTGACGCCAACGCTGGCCCAACAGCGCTATGCTGAATCTCACGATATACGGGAGCCTAACCAGGTAACAGGCTAGACAGGCATTGCCCCGAGACTGCCCGTTATGTGTGCGGCTCTGCTTCAGTCAGTCCGGTAGCGCAGTACCGCTGTTCAATGCGCACCTGGGAGAGGAACGACAGGACAAGCCGGTCCGGTCTCTACGACTGCCCTAGTGGGCTCGTACAATCCTGTTTATGAGGCGGGGCGCGATGCACACTGGGGTTATGCGGAACAGCGGACCAAATTCCAGATATCCTGTTAGAATCTCCTAACCGTTTTGACGATGGCCAATCGGATAAGTGTGGTTCCCGGAAGAGTGGGTGATATCTCCATGAATCTACAGGAATTGGAGCGAATCGCGGCCAGGCTGGTGGCAGATCATAAGGGTCTGCTCGCCGCTGATGAAAGCAACAGCACCATCGAAAAGCGTTTCAAGGGCATCGGCGTAACATCCTCGGAAGCAACCCGCCGGGCCTACCGGGAGATGTTGTTTACTACCCCCGGTGTGGAAAAGTTTATCAGCGGGGTGATTCTATATGACGAAACACTTCGTCAGAAAACCCAAGAGGGCGTGCCTTTCGCTGATTATCTGGGTCGCCTGGGGATGATCCCGGGTATCAAGGTGGACAAGGGCGCAAAGCCACTGGCCGGCAGTCCTACCGAGAAAATTACCGAAGGCCTGGATGGCTTGCAGGAGCGTTTGCAGGAGTATTATCGCTTAGGCGCTCGTTTCGCCAAATGGCGAGCCGTGATTGAAGTGGCCGCCGAAATTCCCACGGAATATTGTCTGCGTGCCAACGCCCAGGCACTGGCTCGCTATGCAGCCCGCTGTCAGGAAGTGGGCTTGGTACCCATTGTCGAGCCGGAAGTACTGATGGACGGCGCGCACACATTTGAGCGCTGCGCCGATATCAGCAGCGCAACTCTCAAGATCGTGTTTGACGAACTTTACATCCACCGGGTGGCGCTCGAAGGTATATTGCTCAAGCCCAATATGGTGATCAGCGGCATGCAATGCCCGCAGCAGGCCGGCGTGGCGGAGGTGGCTAGGGAAACCGTGGCAGTTCTCAAACGCTATGTGCCCGCCGCCGTGCCGGGAATCGTTTTTTTGTCGGGTGGTCAGAGCGCCGAACTGGCAACCGCACACCTCAATGCCATGAATGCGCTCGGGCACTTCCCCTGGAAGCTCTCGTTCTCTTTCGGTCGGGCTTTGCAGGCGCCGGCGCTTGAGGCTTGGAGAGGCCGGGAGGCTAATTGGGGGGCAGGACAAAAGGCATTTTCCCAGCGTGCCCGCTGCAACAGTTCCGCCTGCGCGGGTGCTTACACAGCCCAGATGGAGAAAGTGGCCTGAGGCGCTATAAGCGGCGTTTCAGACCCTGAACGCGGGCGGTTTCCATCTTATAGCTTCAACCGGTCAGCCCCTCGGAAAGTCTCTCCCTCCATCGAGGCTAAATATTGGCGCGACAGCAGGTTTCTAGGGATGGGTCGAGGGTAGGTTGACGGGGCATTAATGCGAAATTAGACTAGACCGTCTAGTCTAAATTGATTCATTTCAAAAACCAGCGCGACAGCGAGCTTGCCGGAAAAGAGCAATGGCATGACCACCGAAGAGCACAAACATAGCGACCACGTGGTGGAAATCACCGGCCTGAAATACCGGGTCGGCGACAAAGCCATTTTTGACCGTTTGAATATCAGCATTCCCCGCGGCAAGGTGACCGCCATCATGGGGCCCAGTGGTACCGGCAAGACCACACTGCTGCGCGTCATGACCGGCCAGGTGCTGCCGGACCGCGGTCGGGTAATGGTGGAAGGCAAGAACGTCGCGCGCCTGACCACGGACGAACTCTACGAACTGCGTACCCAGATGGGCTTCCTGTTCCAGAACGGTGCATTGTTCACCGACAGCACCGTGTATGAGAACGTGGCCTTTCCAATACGTGAACACACGCGGCTTCCAGAGACCCTCATTCGCCATATTGTGCTGATGAAACTGCAAGCGGTGGGATTGCGCGGGGCAGCAGCCATGATGCCGACGGAACTCTCCGGTGGCATGGCGCGGCGTGTGGCGCTGGCGCGTGCCATCGCAATGGATCCCAAGATTATTTTCTATGACGAGCCATTCGTGGGGCTCGACCCGATTTCCATGGGCGTGATCGTGCGTTTGATCCGCGTACTCAATGACAGTCTGGGGCTGACCAGCATCATTGTTTCCCACGATGTGGACGAAGTGAATGCGGTATCGGACCAGAGTTACCTGATTTCAAACGGCAAGGTCGTGGCCTACGGCACACCGGAGGAACTGGAGCATAACAAGTCCGCGTGGGTGCGGCAATTCATGAAGGGTTTAGCGGACGGCCCGGTACCATTCCATTATCCCGCGCCGGATTATGCCGGTCAGCTGCTCGGTGAGGTGGACACCTGATGCGCCTATTGCGCGAAGCCTATTACATTATCCTCGGCTTCCTCCAGATGTTGGGGGCTGCTGGGTTCTTTCTGGCGCGGATGCTGCGGCTTATGCCCAAAGCCCTGATGCGCCCACGTCTCATTTTTCAGCAAATTTTCAACGTGGGAGCCATGTCACTGGTGCTCATCCTGATTGCGGGGCTGTTTGTTGGCATGGTCATGGGGCTGCAAGGTTACAATACCCTTTCCAAGTTCGCGGCGACCTCGGCACTGGGCACATTGGTGGCTTTGTCATTGTTGCGTGAGCTTGGCCCGGTAGTGACAGCGCTGCTATTCGCGGGACGTGCCGGCACGGCGTTGACTTCGGAAATCGGGCTGATGCGTGCAACCGAGCAGATCGCCGGCATGGAGATGATGGCGGTGGATCCGATACAACGGATTGTGGTTCCAAGATTTCTGGCGGGCGTGATTTCTATGCCTCTGCTGGTGGGTATTTTCAATGCCGTTGGCCTGTTAGGCGGCTACTTGGTCGGGGTCATGTTGATGGGTGTGGATGCTGGAGCTTTCTGGGGGCAAATCCACGGTACGGTCGATTTACATGAGGATTTCTGGAGCGGCGTCATCAAGAGTGTGGTCTTCGGAATCGCGACAACGCTCGTGGCCGTTTTTGAGGGTTATTACGCGCATCCCACAGCCGAGGGTGTAAGCCGTGCGACCACCCGGACCGTGGTTAATAGTGCTTTGCTGGTGCTGGCGCTTGATTATCTGCTAACCGCATTTATGTTTTGAGGTTACATGCCATGAAGCAGACGCGAACAATCGAGATCGTGACAGGTTTTTTCATTATCCTGGGTTTTGTTGCCCTGTATGTAATTGCGACCAGTGCCACGAATATTAAGGCTTACAGCGAGGGCGGTGGGTATACCGTGACTGCCAGTTTTACCAATGTGGGGGGGCTCAAGTTACGCGCACCCGTGACGATAGCGGGCGTCGCCGTGGGAAACGTAACCAATGTTAAGCTGGATCCCCGAACATTTAATGCGATTGTAAGCATACGTATAAACAGCAGCTATAATCAGATACCGGACGATTCGAGTGCCAGCATTCTGACCTCCGGCTTGCTGGGTGAGCAGTATATTGGCATCTCACCCGGAGGATCCGAAGCATTTCTCAAGAATGGCAGCAAAATTCAATTCACCCAATCGGCGATTATTCTAGAAAACCTGATTGGCCAGTTCTTGTTCAATAAAGCGTCTTCAGGGAGTAAATGATGCGTACCCAACGCCTGTTCATCACCATCATGATGCTGCTCCTAAGCACAGCAGCACTGGCGGCGGATAAAACCGCCTCGGGGCAGTTGCCACCGGATAAGGTTGTCCAGCAAACCGCGTCACAGATGCTGTCGGCAGTTAGCCATCAGCGTGCCGAGTTGAAGCAGCATCCGGACGAACTCTATGGTCTTATCGGCAAGATCCTGCTGCCACATTTTGACCTCGGGTACGCCTCACGGTTGGTACTCGGACCCTACTGGCGCACAGCCACACCAGCACAACGGCAAGCTTTCCAGCAGGCATTTTATAAATTCCTGGTGCATAGTTATGCCGTCGGTTTGCTGCATGGCAATTACTCCGATCGTAACCTCCAGGTGGATCGCTGGCGCGGCAGTGCGCAGGACAATCACGCCATGATACGCAGCAGGGTATTGCGGGCGAATGCACCGCCAGTGCAAGTGGATTACGCCATGGTGCGCACCAAGGACGGCTGGAAGGCCTTTGACGTAAGCTTCGAGGGCATCTCCTACGTCATGAATTACCGTAATCAGTTCAGTCCGGAAATTCGACAAAAAGGTATGGACGAACTCATCAAGCGCCTGAATGCGGGGGCGGAAAATGCTCCGGTGCCGCAAAAAACCCATGGCGATGGTTTCTGATGACCAGCAAAGTGACCTTTGAGGATATCGGGGCGGGCCGGTTCCGGGTAGAGGGTCGGCTTGATTTCGACAGCGTGGTGGAAGCGCTGGATACCAGCCAGCACCTGTTTGCGGAACTGCATGCCATCCAATTGGATCTTTCCGGAGTCAAGGCGATCGACAGCGCCGGCTTGGCGTTGCTTATCGAGTGGATCAGCCGTGCCCAGCGCGGCAAGTGCCATCTCACGTTTCGCAACCTACCCGCGCAGGCGATGGCAATGGCCCGCATCAGCGATGTGGAGAAGATGCTGCCGCTGGCGTCATAACCGGCACGGGCAGGTTAAGCTTAAGTGGATGGCGGCGGGGTTTCCCCGCCGCTTTTGTTTGGTGCGTTGGCGGCGCGCTGATGGAGGCGATCGGGAAGACGAGGCGGCGGAGGTGGGTGTGGTGCTCGCCGCTGCCGGCGCAGCGCGACTTACGGCACCGGGGACGCCGCTGTCATCAGAATCATCCGGCGGCTGATCCGGGTAGTCGGGATATTGCATTGGCGGATTGCCGTTGTAGAGCTGATAACGGCGATGCTGTATCCAGGCATCGCGCATGAAGGTGTAGGGGTCATAAGCGCTGTCAATAGTGCTGTCCAGATCCAGGAGGCCCGCGCGAGTGTCAATGAGGTTTCCCAGGGTATCGGCGTTGCGATAGCGCGCTTGCATATTGTTTTTGATGGGGTTGGCGTAATAGTCGGGATATAGGGCTGACGCGTCGCGCACGCTGCTGGGGCCCAGGAACGGAATTACCAGGTACGGGCCCGACGGCACGCCTAGATGAGCAAGGGTCTCGCCAAAATCCGCGTCATGATCCGGTAAACCTAGGTGCCTTGCCACATCGAACCAGCCCAGCAGCCCGACGGTGCTGTTGATCAGAAAACGGCCGGTGTCCTTGAGGGTGTATTTGATTTGACCTTGCAATAGGTCATTGATAATGGTCACCGGCGAGCCCAAATTATTGAAGAAATTGTGTAGGCCGTCACGAGCCTGACGGGGCACGGCGCGCACATAGGTTTTAGCCACAGGTCGGGCGATGACTTTGTCGACTTTCTGGTTGAACGCAAAGGTAACCCGGTTCATTTTTTCCCAAGGGTCCTTGGTCTGGGTAGTGTAGTCCGGTGGTGCCGAGGCGCATCCAGCCAAGAGCAGCAGGCCCGTGAGACAAAAGAATAATTTCCGTCGAAAGCGGTCGGTATTACCAGGCATTGAAACTCCAATAAGCGATGGGTTGTCTATCGTAGCAGCTAAAAAGATCAAGGCCGGTCAGGGCCCGGGTCTCGTTTTGGAAACGAGCGATTGGCGATTGGCGCGCCCCCAGGCCTGCAAGCGTTCCAAGCGCGCCTTATAGCGTTGCTTTTGCATGCCGTCGATACCCGGTGTCGCCAGCGCAATGCGCAACTGGTCGGCCGCTGCCGCCGGTAAACCGCTGATGTAATAATATTCCGACATGTAGTAGTGGGATTCCCCGGAATTGCCGGCCTTGTCATAAGCTTTGGCCAGCATGCGCAGTACTTCCGGGTCACTATTGGTCTGTAATGACTGGGGAATGAGCAGACTGATCGCATCCTGCGGCAGGTTCGCATCAATGAGATCGCTTGCATAACTTAGGATCAGAGGTTCGCTATCCGGGAATAATTGCATGGCCTGCTGGTAGGTGGCTTTTGCCAGGCTGATCTTACCTGCCGCCATTTGTGCGTCCGCCAACCCGATGCGGAAGGCCACAACATCGTCGTATTTGTCGCACAAGTGTTGCATCATTTTGATGGCATCGGCATCCCGTCCAGCCTGTACATCAGCCAGCGCCAGTCCGTAGCGTGTGGCTTCCTGGTCCCAGCCGTGTGTGGATTTCAGGGCTGCCGTGAAGTACTGCAAAGTTTTATCGGCATTGGCGCTCTCCAGCACCCGCACCCGTGCTTTCATGAGTGCGTAGTTGCGGCTGTCGGGGCGCGGCGGCACGTGCATGCTTAGCGCGCGCTCCTTCAGATAAGCCATGCGGGTTGCGTCTTGTGGGTGATCCAGGAGGAATTCCGGAATGTAGTCATAGCCGTTGAGGGCGGAATTGCGCTGCATCTTTACGAAGAAATCAATCATGCCCTGTGGCGGAAAACCGGCACGCGCCAGTGTCTGAATGCCAACCCGGTCAGCTTCTTCTTCTTGGGAGCGGGTGAAATTGATCTGATGCTGCTCCAGGGCACCCTCGGCTGTGGCGATGGTACCTATGGCGACATTGGGATCGGCGGTGTTGGCGGCTACCAGAATTGCGCCCAGGATAGTGGCGATGTTGAGCAGGCTACGGTCCTTCTCATCCTCCGCCGAGCGCGCGATATGGCGCTGGGTTACGTGACTGGTTTCGTGCGCCATGACGCCGGCCAATTCGTCCTCGTTGTCGGTGTCGAGTATCAAGCCGCTGTTTACGCCAATGAAACCGCCTGGCAACGTGACGGCGTTGATATCGGGATCGTTGATCACGAAGTATTCAAAATGCAGTGTTGGGTTGTCGCTGTGAGAAGACAGTTCATGGCCCAGGTTGTCTATGTATTCATGGACCAGAGGATCATCAAGAATGACTCCTGCCTGGCGCGCCTCATTCATAATCTTCACACCTATCTGGTATTCCTGTTCCGGCGTCAGGACATCGGCACCTGCCATACCGAGCTGGGGTAGATTAAAGTCGCTGCTGGAATCATTGTTGAGCTTATCGGTGTAGTTGGCAGTAAAATCTGGCTGCACGGAATTCGATATCCTGAACGGCGTACCAGGCTGGACCGCAGAATCCGTATTGGAATCTGCCAGCACGGGACTGCTGCCCAGTGTCAGTACAGCGGCGAGAAGCAGGTAGCGGGCTGTTTTGAGCTGATTGCTGTGCATGCGTCATCAAGCTTCACAAGCTTGGGTATTTGAGATTACTGGACCTTGGCTTCATATTATGGCACGTTGGTTGACCGGCGGCGGTTGTGTGTGCATTCCGTATCAACAAAGTAGACCACGCAGCGCGACCATTGACTGCAGCTACAGATAGAAAAAGCCCCCGCAAGCGGGGGCTGATGGTCGCGAGGCCGAACTGAGCCCAGCTCAGAACCGGTAGATATATTGGATACCCAAAATATCCGCGTCGGCATTGAACTGTCCGGCGACATAGTCGCCGCTGCTGCCATCCAGCTGGCTGTATGGAATGTGGCTATTGATGAACAGGTGGGCATAGCCGATATCCCATTGACTGTGATTAGAAACATGCCAGCTGGCGCCAAAGGCGAGCCACTTGCGAGTCGCGTCCGGCAGACGTGCAGTACGACTGGCATTCACGCTATTGGGTGTTGTCGCTGAGGCGGCCGTGGGATCCGGCACCGGTGATTTGTCGAGCGCAATGCCTGTTCGGAAGGTCCAGGCATCACTGTATTTGTAATTCAGCCCAACGCTGAAACGGTTCGAATTTGACAGACCCTCCTGCACAACCGCAGGCGGCATGTTGGGGTCGGAGAAATTGATGGTCAGATTCTGGAAACTGCTCCAGCCTGTGTAGCTCCAGTCGGCCATCAACGACCACTGACTATTGAGCTGCTGAAACAGGCTCAAGGAAACAATTTGCGGCGTGGTGAACTCGGCACTGATTCCCTGAGCCTGAAATAAACCCTGACTCGCGAAGATCGTGGGTACATTGGTGAAACTGGCACTGCCGCTCAAATTGTGCTTGATGCGTGAGCGGTAGGAAAAACCCACGCGCGTGGCACCGTAGTCCCATAACAGGCCAAAGTTGTAACCAGTGGCGGTGTTATTGGCTGTTCCTTGAAAGAAACCATCATGACCTTGAGGCACCAGTCCGAAGCTCTGGCTGCAGACGGTGGGGCTGACTTCTGCGAAACATACCGCGCCGAAATCAATATCATTGGTGAGTTTCACGTCCATGCGCTGGACGTCCAAACCGAAACCGCCTGAGAAATGGTCCGTGAATTTGTAGGCTAGTGTCGGATTCAGATTGATCACCGTTACCGCAGTGTATATAGCTTGATAACGGAAAATAGAACTGGCGTTATAACTGGTCGCGAGGCCGAAGGGCACGCCCAGGCCGATACCAAAGTCCAGCTTGTCGCTGAGCGGCGTGGAGTAATAAATGAAGGGTACCGCGCCGAGTTTGCCGGGGTTGCCGCCGTTATTTCCAGTGAGTGGCTGACCGCTGGCATCCACGGCGGTCGTGGGCGTGAAACTGGCACCCAAACGGATCAGGCTCAGGCCCATATCCAGTTCCGGGCCGCTCAGCCGGGTGAGCCCCGCCGGGTTGTACCAGATGGTGGATGCATCGTTCGCATAGGCAGCGCCGGCCGCGTGCGCGCTTCCCAAGCTGGTGACGCTTTGTTCCGTGAGCTGGAAATTGGAAGCCGAAACCATGCCGGGCAGGGCGGCGACCATCGCGGCTGCAAACAAGGCAACGGTCCATTTAGCAAACTGTCGGTTGTTCATCGTTTGTTCCTCAAGGGCATGAGGGGTTTTAAAGGCGTCTGATTTAAGCACAGGCGGGGCCGGGTTGTCAGTACCAGCCGCCGTCTCTGCCGGCTGTACAGGCTGCTCACAAGATATCCGAAGCGTAGTCTGCCAGCCGCGAGCGCTCGCCCCGCAGCAGGGTAACGTGGCCAGAATGGGGCCACTGCTTGAAGCGGTCAACCACAAAGGTCAGGCCGGAAGTGGTTTCCGTGAGGTAGGGCGTGTCTATTTGGGAAATGTTACCGATGCAGACCATCTTGGTGCCAGGGCCGGCACGGGTGATGAGCGCTTTGAGTTGTTTGGGGGTCAGGTTCTGGGCCTCATCCACGATTATGTAGCGGTTCAGGAAAGTGCGGCCGCGCATGAAGTTCAAGGAGCGAATTTTGATGCGGGTGCGCAGCAGATCGTTGGTGGCGGCGCGGCCCCATTCCCCGCCCTCTCCAGACTGGGTAAGTACTTCCAGATTGTCCATGAGGGCACCCATCCAGGGCGTCATTTTTTCTTCTTCGGTACCCGGCAAGAAGCCAATGTCCTCGCCCAATGGCACGGTGACGCGCGTCATGATGATTTCGCGGTATCGATTCTGTTCCAATGTCTGGGCGAGACCGGCCGCCAGAGCCAGCAAGGTTTTGCCGGTGCCGGCGGCACCCAGTAGCGTGACGAAGTCCACATTCGGGTCTAACAGCAGGTTCAAAGCAAAATTTTGCTCCCGATTGCGGGCTTTGATGCCCCATACGGTGTGGCGGATGCCGCGGTAATCGCGGGTGAGTTCCAGCAATGCGCCACGTTCGTCGAGAGCGCCCACCATGGCTTCGAAATCTTCCGCATTGCTGTAGACAAACTCGTTCGGGAACCAGGTTTTCACACGCGGCCCCTGGATGCGGTAGTAGGTGCGGCCTTCCTGCTGCCAGGATTCCATATTCTTGCTGTGATGTTCCCAGAAATCCTTGGGCAGATCGTCCATGCCGGTAAACAGCAGATCCAGGTCATCCAATGCCTTGTCGTTGAAATAATCCTCGGCATGGATGCCCAGCACCGCGGCTTTGATACGCAAGTTAATGTCTTTGGAGACCAGGGTTAGGTGGCGTTCTGGAAATTTTTGTTGCAAGGCCAGGGTGGTACCGAGGATGTTATTGTCCGGTTTATTGCCGGGCAGAGAATCCGGTAATATCGTTGGCAGTGGCTCGGTTTGGAAGAACAGCCGCCCTGTGCTTATCGCGGTAGCGCTGGCAGAACGATGTAGGCCTGAGATCACTAGCCCGGTGTCTATCTGCGCCTTGCTGACATCCCGCATCATTTCATCCAGGAAACGGCTTACCTGGCGCACGTTGCGCGCCATTTCAGATACGCCTTTTTTACCAGCGTCCAGTTCTTCCAAAACCACCATGGGTAGAAAGATATCGTGTTCCTGGAAGCGGAATATTGCGGTGGGATCGTGCATCAGCACGTTGGTGTCGAGCACATAGAGCCGGTGTTGTTCGCGGAGTTTCTTCACGCGCGGGCCTTCGGGTTTCAGTTCAGGGCTTTGACGGCCTTCAGGACTTCGTCCACGTGGCCTTTTACGGCAACTTTGCGCCATTCCCGCCGCAGGACACCCTTGGCGTCAATCAGAAAAGTACTGCGCTCGATGCCAAGAAACTTGCGTCCATACATGTTCTTTATCTTCATAACCCCGAATAATTTGCAGACTGCCTGTTTTTCGTCGGACAACAAATCAAACTTGAAGGCATGTTTGCGACGGAAATTCTCATGGGATTTCAGGCTGTCTCGTGACACACCCACTATCACGATGTTGAGCCGCTTGAATTTCGCTTGATTATCACGGAAAGCTTCAGCTTCCAGTGAACAACCAGTGGTGTTGTCCTTGGGATAGAAATACAAAACTACATTCTGACCCTTGAATTCAGAAAGTTTGACAATTTTGTTGCCAGTGGCGGGCAGCTCAAAATCTGCAACGGGTTTATCGATGGATACCTTAGGCATTCCTGGATCTCCGAGGGAAGAGTGATTAAGCTTGATTGGATTGACATGGCCATCAATTTTTTATGGGTTCCATGATGGCGTCCAAGTTAAGCCGGTCGCAGAAATCCATGAATTCTTCCCGCAAGCCGCCGATGTGCAGGTTTGCCGGAATATTCACCGCCATCTGCACCGAAAACATGGGTGCACCCGTGTGAACCGCGGGATATCCACGGGTGACAAGGTCGGCGATGCCGATATTGCGTTCGGCAAAAAAATTGGCAAGGTTAAAAATGATACCCGGCTGGTCCAAGCATACTGCGTCGATGGCGTATGGAACCAGGTTGTGGCGCGATTCACGTTCCGTGGTGCGGCGCGCCGACAGGGTGAGTGCCAAATGCTTTTCCAGTTTTGGCAACTGGCTTTCCAGCTTGGTGATGGTGTTCCAATTCCCGGACACCAACAGCAACATGGTGAATTCACCGCCCAGCACCGTCATGCGGCTCTCGACCACATTACAACCGCAGTCCTTTACCGCGCGCGCGATGTCGTGGAGGATACCGGGCCGGTCTTCAGCCAGCACCGACATCACCAGAAACTGTTTCATTCGAGCTCGCAGTGGTCGATCCTGCCGTGGGTCATGTGGCAGCAGTGTACCGGGTTTGGTCTCAGGTGCAACTGCATTGCGCACCATTTTCCTTGAGCAGGAGGCTATCGGACCGGTAACATACACCCTTAAACTCCTGGGGACGGACGGATGTTTCAGGGCAGCATAGCGGCGCTGGTGACGCCTATGACCGACGACGGTCGGGTGGATTTCACCGCACTCGAAAACTTAGTGCACTGGCACGTGGCTGAGGGCACTGATGCCATCGTGGCCGTAGGTACCACGGGTGAGTCTGCCACCCTCGAAGCAGACGAGCATATGCGTGTCCTGGATTGCTGCCTGCGGGCGGCCGCCGGGCGCATCCCGGTTATCGCCGGTACCGGTTCCAATTCCACGGCGCATGCATTGGCCTTGACGCGCCTTGCCCAGTCGCGAGGTGTTGCGGCGGCGCTGGTGGTGGTGCCGTACTACAACAAACCTACCCAGGAAGGTCTTTATCGGCATTTCCGCACGATCGCGGACGCAGTATCGTTGCCCCTGCTTCTTTACAATGTACCGAGCCGCAGCGTCGTGGATATGCTGCCGGAAACCGTCGAACGTTTGGCTCTCATCCAAAATATCATCGGCATCAAAGAAGCTACCGGTAAACTTGAGCGGCTGGAGGAAATCCGTCGCCGCTGTGGAGAAGCTTTCCTGCTTATCAGCGGTGATGATGCCACGGCCATGGAATTCATGCTGCGTGGCGGGCAGGGGGTCATTTCGGTGACTGCCAACGTGGCACCCAAGCTGATGCATGCCATGTGTGCGGCGGCACACACTGGTAAACGCAGTCAGGCCGAAATACTCAACCAGCGATTGGCTGCACTACACAAACATCTGTTCCTGGAAAGCAGCCCGATTCCGGTGAAATGGGCCCTCAAGGAAATGGGGCGTATCCCCGGGGGTATCCGGCTGCCGCTGACACCGCTGGCGGTGAATCACCACGACACATTGCGTGCTACCCTGCGCGACGTGGGCGCTCTGTAATTGTTATTGGGAAGGTACCGGAACTCACTTATGACTAAATTGCTCGGAACATCGCTTGCGATACTGTGCATCGGGCTGACTGGGTGCAGTACCATGAGCTGCGGTGATTCGCACCCTTATCTCGACAGCGTTGCTAATCCACCGTTACACGCACCAACGGGACTCAGCGTACCTGCTCCTGATCCAAGCTATGCCATACTAGGGGCTGCCTCCCGCCAGAACAAAGCCACATCCAAGGACGCACCGGGCACCTGCCTGGTCAATCCACCGCAGCTGATTAAAGCGCAGCCAACGATACCAACCAAGCCATCCACGCTTCCCAAAAGTGGTCCGGTAGTGCCTGCGACTGGCAACACGCAACCCGCCAAGCAGTCAGGCGACGAAAGGATTGCACCCCCAGCGTCCGCTACCACGGAGCCGATTCCCATGGTTGCAGCCGCAGGACGCATGGAGTAATCTCCCGCGCCTTTTGAACCCTGTGTGTAGATTTGGAGAGGTGTCCGAGCGGTCTAAGGAGCACGCCTGGAAAGCGTGTATACGGTAACCCCGTATCGCGGGTTCGAATCCCGCCCTCTCCGCCAGATTTAAAACTGCCGGCAGTAGCAGCGGGCACTTGGGCGGGGCTGGAACTCGCGACGCTGCCAGGAAGCGATTCGAAAAACAGGTTCTATGGCAGCCTGCGCCGGCTTCTTCGCGACGACAAGCTGTGAACCCCGTCAGGCCCGGAAGGGAGCAGCGGCAGCAGCGGCCTCGCGTGCGGGGAATCGCTGACGCAGGTTGCCACCCTATGCTTTCCGGCGGGCTTAGGCTGATGCCACGTCTGGTAAAGTATCTGTGCGCCCGCAGGGCGCAATTATCCGCCCGCTACTCAGGTAACGCATGTCCTATCAGGTATTGGCAAGAAAATGGCGCCCGCGCAACTTCGCGGAAATAGTGGGCCAGGAGCATGTGCTCAAGGCGCTCATCAATGCCCTTGACCATAATCGCCTGCACCATGCTTTTCTGTTCACCGGCACCCGGGGCGTCGGTAAGACCACCATCGCTCGCATCTTGGCGAAATCCCTGAACTGCGAGAAAGGTGTGAGTTCCAAACCCTGCGGCGAGTGCAGTGCCTGTGTGGAGATTGATGCCGGCCGGTTTGTGGATCTGATTGAAGTAGACGCTGCCTCGCGCACCAAGGTGGACGATACCCGCGACCTGTTGGACAACGTGCAATACGCTCCCAGCCGTGGCCGCTACAAGGTGTACCTGATTGACGAGGTGCACATGCTGTCCACCCATTCCTTCAATGCCCTGTTGAAAACCTTGGAGGAACCGCCGCCCCATGTGAAATTTCTACTGGCCACCACGGATCCGCAGAAATTACCGGTAACGGTGCTGTCGCGCTGTCTGCAGTTCAATCTCAAACGCCTTTCCGTGAGCCTGATTCAGGGGCATCTCAGGC
>Ga0307374_10005946_pt1 | contig 19487 bp, 19 predicted proteins | sample OX3MG_FD_202532 | JGI IMG/M metagenome (GOLD analysis project Ga0307374, IMG submission 202532) | Soil microbial communities from Risofladan, Vaasa, Finland - OX-3 | ecosystem: Environmental > Terrestrial > Soil > Coastal area > Acid sulfate soil | place: Finland: Risofladan, Vaasa | collected...
AGGGGGCACATGCTGCCGCTCGAAGACCCCGACGCGGTCACCGACGAGATCGTGCGGGCGGTCAAGGGGTAGGGACCCGGGACCACGGATCTCTCATTTCCGGGGTCGGCGCCACGTCGGCGACGGTGACGACACGAAGACCCTTCCGTGCGGACTCACGAACCGGACTTCTGCCTGGGCATCGCCGTCCATCTTCCAACCGAGCTCGTGCAACCGGCTGTGGTGGGCCACACAAAGGGTGAGAAGGTTCGACATCACCGTGGGGCCCTGCTTGGAGGCCCACACGATGTGATGGACATCAGTGACGTGCCGGCAGCCGCACCCTGGAAAGCGACAACCGTTGTCGCGCCTGCGGATCTCAATCCGCTGGGCCTCGCTGGGGTCGCGCTCCAGCTTCTTCTGGTCGAGGATGGTGCCATCCGGCGCGTCGAACGAGAGTGTGATGTGCGCGTTGCAGGCGAGCCGGCGGGCGACCTCGGCCGAGATCGGGCCGACACCTTGGATGGAGGCATGCCCGTATCCATCGCCGTAGAGGAGGCGATCGAGGTCGGTGTGCACGATCATGGTCGTGCGGGCGCCGCCGTGGACCGGAGTCGAGTTCGGGCCGGTGCGGGTCGATGACTTCTGATCCGCTGCCGCCCCGCCTGGCCGCCCCGATGACGCTCCTGCCCGCGCTCCTTGGCCTTGCTCGACGCAGATCTGGACCAGGGCGTCGGCGCAACGGCTCTCGAACCGCTCGTAGTCCGGGTCATCGGCGCTTGGGTGGTCGTGGCGACGGGCCCGACCGACCAGGGCCGACTTGACCAGGGCGTACGAATCTCCGGTGAATTGGGCCCAGATCAAGTTGCGCTGGTCGTCGAAGCGGACGAAGCGACGCTGAACCTGGGCGGCCGCCTCGGCATCGGTGGCGCCCTTCACCTCGGCCACGAATTGGCGGGCCTGGCGCGGTGTCCAGTGCTCCGCCGCCTTCGCCAGGTCGGCGTCCGTCTGGGGCGTGGCGACGGCGGCGAGCGGGGCGAGCACATCGAGCGTGAGGCGTCCGTCGGCGAGGGCGTTGGAGAGCGCAGGCAGCTCCCCCGTCTTCGTTGCCGCTGCCACCAGCGTGCGGGCCCGGGCGCGGCTGATGTGACAGCGAGCGACTAACCAATCACGCATGGAAAGCGCCCCGTCGCCACGCCAGGCCTCCGTGGCGTCGAACTCGGCGATGTCGTGCAACATGGCGGCCTCGTGCTTGGAGATGACCCGTTGATGCATGCCCATGCTGTCCGCCAGTTGTGCCGAGCGCGCATCCTTGCCGTAGTCGCGGCTGAGTGGTCGACTCCGGCGGGAAGGCGGGGCGCCGCCGGGACGAGCCGGGCGAGCACCGCTGGCGGTTGATGCCATATGGACGAACGGTCGGCGCGGCAGACCGTTCTGTGTCGGGCGGTCTACTGCACCACGACTGCAGGGGCGGCCGCCGGGATGGAGGTCGCGGCGCGTGGTGCGCGGAGCATCATGGCGCTCAGGATGAGCATGACGACGAGGAAGCCCACATAGGAGCCCCAGCCGATGATGAGCCAGGCTTGGCCGTGGTAGCTGCTGAAGGTGACGCCGATCCAGACGGAGATGCAATTGAAGATGGCTACGACGAGTGTGATCCAGCCGAGCCAGCGGGTGGCGAGCTCGGCGCGCAGCATGGCCCAGCCCAGGGCGCCGGCGAAGACCGCTGTCATGACGGACGTGGCGGAAAAGAAGATCGTGTTCAGGTCGCCGAGGGCGCGCACCAGTGACAGATCGGTGAGACCGCCGGACTGGGACTCCATGAAGGCGAGCAACACCGTGGGCAGCGCAGCAATGGCGGTCGTGATGGACACCCCGATCCCCGAGGCGAGGACGATCGGGGCGAGGCTCGGCTGGTCACCTTCGGCGTTGCGCAGGACTCGATAGAGGTAGCCGGCGAACCAGAGCAGAGCACCGGCGGCGAAGAAGTCGAAGATCATGCCCGCCTGCAGCACCACGTGATGATCGTGGACCCAGGCGAGTGTGTTGGACGGGGCGGAGTCGACCCGTGGTTGTTGGGGATAGATGAATCCAGACAGCACGGCCAAGATGAAGAAGGCCAGACCGCTCAGTGCGCCGATACGTTCGAACGTGCGATCACGCATGTGATCCCCTCCCCCGTCCTGTATCCCTTGGTGCTGCTTGGTGCTGCGCGCCCCGCCACGGTGGGCGGGACGGCGTCAATATAGGGCCGGGGGGCCGCTCGAAGCTCGTGCGTTCGGCCGGTTCGGTGGGTTCGGTCAGCGGATGACGGACTCCCCGAAGCGTTCGAGGGCTTCGAGGGCGTGGGCCAGGGAGTCCCCGGGCACGCCCGCCCCCGACCAGGTGACGCCGAGCGCTGCCAACTCGGCGTCGCCCTCCAGCTGAGCCTCGGGGTTGAACGAGTCGCTGCCCGGGCTGCCGCCGGCGCCTGTGCCGAACGCGATGTCGATGCTCTTCGGATCCCGCCCGGCCTCCTCCATGAACTGGGTGAGCTCGTCGAGCATGACCCGTAGGTCGTCCACGGTCTCGAGGGGTGGCGTCTTGGCGGTGCTGGAGAGGACTCTGGGGGCCGGGAAGGGGCTCCAGCCGTCGCCGTAGCGGGCGACCCGGCGCCGCGACATGCGGCTGTTCCCACCGATCCAGATCGGTGGATGCGGTGATGGTTTGGGGTTCGCCGTCTGGCCCTTGGCCTCGAAGGTGGAGCCCTCGTAGACGTAGTCCTCCTGGCTCCAGATACCGCGGATGACCTCGATCGCCTCGTCGAAGCGCGCGTTGCGCTCCTCGAAGTCGACACCGAGCGCCCTGTACTCGCCCCGCATGTATCCAGTGGCCACGGCGAGAGTGAAGCGGCCGCCCGACAGCGCGTCGATCGTCGCCACCGACTTCGCCACCATGAAGGGGTTGCGGTACGGCAGGACGAGGATGTTCGGGATCAGGCGCATCCGGTCGGTGACGGCGGCACAGAACGAGAGTGCGGCGAACGGGTCGAGCGCGTCGTGGCCGCCGGCCTTCAGCCAACGCTCCGTGGGGGCGGGGTGGTCCGTGAAGCCGATGCCGGAGAATCCCGCCGCTTCGGCCACCTGGCAGAAGCGGGTCAGCCCGTCCTTCGTCGTGAATTCAGGGTTGTACGGATGCGTCGTGAGCGGATACGTCACCCAGTAGTTCATGGCGCTGAACCCTAGTGTTCCGGCACCCTCGGTCCGGGCGGGCACGGCCCTGTGGGCCTCGGGTGTGCCGCCCTAGGCTGCGCTACGTCAGGGGTAATGGCTTGTTCGGGTGGCGACAGGACTCCAGGACTCCGGGACTCCAGACACGGCTTGCAGGGGAGGACCAATGCAGCTTGAACTCGAGGGCAAGGTGGCAGTGGTGACCGGTGCCAGTCGTGGCATCGGGCTTGCGGCGGCTCGGGCGTTGGCGGCAGAGGGCGCACGTGTCGTGGCGGGGGCGCGTTCGAATTCGGTCGAGCTGGATGCCCTTGTGGGAACGGCACCCGTGGAGTTCGTCGCGGTGGACCTCTCGACACCGTCCGGTCCGGCGGACCTCGCCGCGGCGGCGCTGGCATCCGGTCCCATCGACGTGCTGATCAACAACGTCGGCGCGGCAAAGACCCGCCTCGGTGGCTTCCTCAGCATCACCGACGAGGACTAGACAGCCTCCCTCACGCTGAACCTCATGGCAACGGTGTGCATGACCCGTGCCGTCCTCCCCTCCATGATCGCTGCCGGTTCCGGCGCGATCGTCACGATGAGCTCTGTCAACGCCTTCCTCCAGGACCCCATGGCGCTCGACTACAGCGCGGCCAAGGCCGCCGTTGCCAACTTTTCCAAGTCGCTGTCCAAGGAAGTGGCGCAGCACAACATCCGGGTGAACACCGTCAGCCCCGGGCCCGTCTCGACCTCACTCTGGCTCGGTGAGGACGGTGTGGCGCAGACGGTGGCACGGGCCACGGGCGGCGACCCGGCAGCCGTGGCGAACCAGGCGGCGACCGACGCGGCGACCGGACGCTTCACCACCCCCGAGGAAGTCGCCGACCTGCTGGTCTTCCTGGCCAGCGCCCTTGCCGGCAACGTGACCGGAGCGGATTTCACCATCGACGGAGGTCTGATCAAGACGCTTTGATGGGGCGTAGGCATGCCTGCGTCTTCCTTGTGCTGGGACTCGGACCCGTTCGACCACGATCCTCGAGCCCGAAAGGAGGGCCCGCACATGCAGACATTTCTCACCGAGGTCCGCCGGACCCTGGTGCCCGGTCGGAACGACCGCTTCGGGCCGCTGCCGCAGTCGTTGGTGTCCATGACGGTGGTGACCGGGCTCGTCGATGCCTTCAGCTATCTCCTCCTGGGCCACGTCTTCGTCGCCAACATGACGGGCAACGTCGTCTTCCTGGGTTTCGCCGTGGCCGGGGCGGCGGGCTTCTCCGTCGGAGCCTCAGTCGTGGCGTTGGTCTCGTTCGGTGCGGGCTCGGTAGTGGGAGGCCGGATCGTCAAGCGCTTCGGCCAACACCGAGGCCATCACGTAGCCGTGGCGACAGCCACCCAGGCGCTGCTCCTGATCGTCTCGATGGTCCTGGCGTTCGTCGGCGCACACCCCTTCGGTTCCGGAGTGCGCTATGCGCTGATTGTGCTTCTCGCCATCGCAATGGGTGTGCAGAACTCCAGTGTGCGCCGATTGGCGGTACCCGACCTGACCACGACGGTGCTCAGGTTGACGGTGACCGGGATAGGCGCCGACAGCGCGCTCGGTGGCGGAGAGGGTTCCAAGTCGGGCCGCCCCCTGGTCTCCGTCGTCGCCATGTTCCTCGGGGCGCTGGTCGGTGCCGTGCTCATCCTCCAGGTCCACGTCGCGCTGCCGCTCGTGGTCGCAACGGCCTTGGTAGTGGCCGTTGCCATCGTGGGCCATGTGTCGGGTCGCTCGGACGCCACCTGGACGCGGGTCGGGGACTGAGTCCCAACGCGGGGCGACGGCATGCAACACGGCACACGACAACGCGGGGCGACGGCATGCAACACGGCACACGACAACACGGGGCGACGGCATGCAACACGGCACACGACAACACGGCACACGACAACACGGCACACGACAACACGGCATACGACAACACGGCACACGACAACACGGCACACGACGACACGTGACCGCCGGTTCGGCGATCAGACTGGGATTGCCCTGAGAACGCGGACTGGTCGCCCTGCGAGACGCGCATCGTCACATTTTCGCAAGCGACACACAAGTAGCGGTCTGCTGTGATGGGTCACCCCCGCAACACACGGAAGGACCAACCAGGAGGCAGCAGCATGGCGACCATCGCCCCGGAGGAGCAGAGCGAGATCGATGAGGCGAACGCGTCCGGCAAGACGCCGGTCATCTTCATCCACGGGCTCTGGTTGTTGCCGAGCAGCTGGGACAACTGGGCCGGCGTATTCGCCGACGCGGGTTTCGCTGCGTTCGCACCAGGTTGGCCCAACGACCCTCAGACCGTCGACGAGGCCAAAGCACACCCAGAGGTCTTCGCCAACAAGTCGCTCGACGATGTCGCCGACCACTACACGGCCGTCATCGAAGCGCTCGACAAGAAGCCGGCCGTCATCGGGCACTCCTTCGGCGGGCTCTTGGCCCAGATGTTGGCCGGACGAGGCCTTTCGGCGGCCACCGTCGCCGTCGACGCGGCACCGTTCCGAGGGGTCCTGCCCTTGCCGATCTCCACGCTGCGGGCCGCCAAGCCGGCGCTGGCGAACCCGCGCAACAAGCATCGAGCCGTGCCCTTGACCTTCGACCAGTTCCACTACGCCTTTGCCAATGCGGTCAGCGAGGACGAGGCCAAGGAGCTCTTCGAGACCTATGCCGTGCCCGCTCCCGGGGAACCACTCTTCGAGCTGGCCTTCGCGAACCTCAACCCCTGGACCGAGGCCAAGGTCGACCACGAGAACGTGGAGCGCGGGCCGCTCCTCATCATCTCGGGAGAGAAGGACCACACGGTTCCCCCCGCCATCTCCGAGGCGGAATTCAAGAAGCAGAAGAAGAATCCCGGCGTGACGGAGTTCGTCTCGATCCCCGGCCGGGGCCACGCCCTGACGATCGACAGCGGTTGGCGCGAGGTGGCCGACACGGCCCTCACCTTCGTCCAGCGATTCGTCTCCTGAGCAGTCGGGCCAGCAGCGGGCCGAACGCATAGGGCCGGGCCGGGACCGGGACCGGGGACGTTGCAGGAAGGATCGGAGCTGGGGTCGGCGGTCCGGGGTCGGCGACATCCGCTTGCGGGGAGCGGCTGTTGGCCATGATGGTCGACGTGACAGGCCCGGACGCTCCTCAGACCCCCCAGTCTTCGCAACCCCAGGACGAGCGCGGCCGGCTGGCGGCCCTGTGGGCTATTGCTCTGGGACCGGATTCCTACGGGATGGTGTTCCTGTTCCTCGTCGTCGACTACGTGTTCCTCACCGTCGGGTGGACCGGGCGGCTCGCCATCATCGTCACTGCTGTTTGGCTCGGGCTCACGGTGTTACTGGCGTTCCGGACGTCGGAGGTCCCGCACCGATTCATGCTCGTGGTACGTGTCGCCGTTGCTGCGATCGTGGTTGCCGCGGTGGTGGTCGCGTTCGGTGGCGGCGGCCGCGCCTATGGCACGATCGTCATCGTCTGGTCGCTGCTGGTGCTGGCGAGCCCGATCGCCATCGGTTGGCGGGTCCTGCACCACAAACGCGTCACGACGCAGACCGTTCTCGGAGCGTTGTGCATCTACGTCCTGATCGGGCTGGTCTTCGCCAACTTCGACTATGGAGTGCAACTGGTCACGGGGAGCTCGTTCTTCGCGCAACCGGGGCAGCATGGCCCGGCCGACTTCGCCTATTTCAGCTACATCACCATGGCCACCGTCGGCTACGGCGACCTGTCGCCGGCGGTGGGACTCCCCCGCACCAATGCCGTCCTCGAGTCCCTCATGGGACAGATCTTCCTCGTCGTGCTGGTCGCCCGGCTCGTGGGGATGTACACCCCGACCTTCCGCTGGGCCCACGAGCTGGGGCGGGAGCCGGAAGGCGGCCTGGGTGAAGCCGGCGAGGCCGGCGGAACGGGCGGGGCCGGCGCCCAAGGAGAGTGAAGAGCGCCGCGGCGCCCCGTCCTCAGACGAGGAGGACGACGGGCACGATCATCGGACGCCGCCTGGTGCGCTCGCCGACGAACTTGCCCAGGGCCTTCCGGGTGTGGCGGCTCAGCACCTCAATGTCGTGCGCCCCGTCACGCAGCGCCTGCGTCACCGCCGCCGACACCACTTCGCTGGCCTCGCCGAGGAGTTCCTCCGCCTCAGGGGCGTAGACCCAGCCCCGGGTCTCGATCACCGGCGGGCAGCTGAGCGTGTTCTGTTGGCGATCGACCGTGACCACGGCCATGACGACGCCCTCCTCGGAGAGCTTCTTGCGGTCACGCAGCACGCCGTGCTCGAGATCCCCCACCGTCCCGTCCACGTAGACGTAGCCGCCGGGGACCTTGCCGTCGCGGGAGATGCCCTTGGCATCGAGCTGGATGACGTCGCCGTCCTCACACAGCAGCACCTTGGCTGGGTCCAGACCCATGGAGAGCGCAAGGCGGGCGTGGTGCACCATGTGGCGGAACTCGCCGTGCACCGGCACGAAGCACTCCGGCTCGGTGACCGAAATCAGCGTGCGCAGCTCCCCCTGGTGGGCGTGACCGCTGACGTGCACCGCCTCCGCGCCCGAGTGCACCACTTCGGCGCCCCGCCGGTACAGATCGTCGATGACCTGCCCCACCGACCACTCGTTGCCCGGGATCGGGTGGGCACTGATGACCACGACGTCGTCCTCGGTGATCTTCAGCCAACGGTTCTGACCCGTGGCCATGAGCGACAGCGCCGACATCGGCTCGCCCTGCGAGCCCGTCGAGATCACGCAGACCTCGCCCTCGGGCACGCTGTCCACCGCCTCGATGTCGATCAGGACCCCGTCGGGGATGCTGATGATCCCGAGCCGCGTCCCGAGCTCGACGTTCTTGCCCATGGAGCGACCGAGCGTGGCCACCTTGCGGCCGGTCGCCACCGCGGCGTCGATGATCTGCTGCACGCGATGCATGTGGCTGGCGAAGCACGCCACGATGATCCGCTTACCGGCCTGGGCGGCGAAGACCCGGCGCAACACCACGCCCACCGAGGATTCCGATTCGGTGAAGCCGGGCTCCTCCGCGTTGGTGGAGTCCGACAAGAGGAGGCGGATACCCTCAGTGCGGGCAAGCTCACCCATGCGAGACATGTCGGTGCGCCTGCCGTCAACGGGCTGCAGGTCGAGTTTGAAGTCACCCGAGTGGAGGATCACGCCCTGGGGCGTGTGGAACGCGATGGCCATGGCCTCGGGGACCGAGTGCGTGACAGGGATGAACTCGACGTCGACGCCGCCGATCCTGACGGTCTCGCCGTCCGCCACCGGAATGAACTTGGTGTTCCCCGACAGGCCGGCCTCGTCGATGCGGTGACGGGCAAGGCCCACGGTCAGCTCGGAGCCGTAGATCGGTGCGTGGACCTCGCGCAGCAGGAAGGCCAGGCCCCCGGTGTGGTCCTCGTGGCCGTGGGTGAGGACGATCCCGTCCACCCGGTCCTTGCGGTCGTAGAGGTAGGTGAACTCGGGCAAGACCAGGTCGATGCCCGGCATGTCCGGGTCGGGGAACATGATCCCGCAGTCGAGGACGAGGATGCGCCCGTCGACCTCTATGCAGGCGCAGTTCCGTCCGATCTCGCCGAGGCCGCCCAGGAAGACGACACGGACCGGCTTCGGCTTGGTCTTGTTGCCGGACCCGGACCCGCCCTCTCGGCGGCGATCAGCCAAGCGGAGCGACCGTGACCGCAGGTGGCCCGACGGCAGCCAGGATCTTTTGCGCCTGGTTGTCCAGGTCGGGGGTGGACGCCCCCATGGGCAGGCGGCACTGGCCCACACGCAGCCCCAGTGCTCGCAGCATCGCCTTGGCGGGCAGTGGGTTCGGGAACTCCTCGGTGGACTCGAAGTCGAACGAATCGAGCAGCTCGGCGTTGCCGGCGATGGCGGCGGGGATGTCGCCGGCCACGAAGGCGTCGACGACCTTGCGCAGTTGGGGGCCGATCCAGTGCCCGGCGACGCTCACCACGCCGACCGCGCCGACGGCCATCAGCGGCAGGGTCATGATGTCGTCGCCGCTGTAGATCTCGAAGCCGGCCGGCACCTGAGCCGCCAGATGGGCCGTGGTGGCGGGGTCACCGGCCGCGTCCTTGAGTGCAACGACGTTGGCGACCTCACGGGCCAGCCGGAGCATCGTCGGCGAGGCGATCCGCCGCCCGCTGCGGACGGGGATGTCGTAGAGCATGACGGGGAGGTCGCCCGCGGCCTCGGCCACGGTCCGGAAGTGCTCGAAGATGCCGGCCTGGGAGGGCCGGTTGTAATAGGGCGTGACGAGGAGGATGCCGTCGACGCCCGACGCGGCGGCCGCTCTCGTCATGGCGATCGAGTGGGCGGTGTCGTTGGAGCCGGTCCCCGCCACGACCGGGATCGTCACCGCCTCGGCCACGGCGCGCCAGAGCGCCACCTTCTCGTCGTCGGTCAGCACCGAGCTCTCGCCGGTCGAGCCGCTCAGGACCAACCCGTCACTGCCGTGCTCGGCCAGCCAGCGGGCGAGATCGACCGCGGCAGGCAGGTCCAGGGCCCCGGCCTCGTCGAACGGGGTCACCATGGCCGTGACCACCCGCCCGAAGCGGGGCGCGCCGGGCTGCTGCGGCGCTGGTGGCTGCGGCGTGGGGCTCATTGCCCTTTCACGCTACCAGCGCTGCCTGGCGCCGAGGTGTTGCGGCGCTGCGAGTGCTGCGGCGCTGCGCCGCCGGGGGTCGAAACCGCTCAGGCGACCTGGCGCTCGGCCGGCGATCCGTCGGCGAACGCATCCTCGTCCTGGGTGGAGTCGGTGAGGTCCTCGAAGGCGATGGCACCCATTTCGGTGAACTTGGTGCGGAGCCAGCCGTCGGCGGCATCGAGCAGACCCAGCTTCTTGAGGTTCGGCACGATCTTGGAGAAAAGCAGGATCTGGAAGTCGTCGCGCTCCGGTGCCGCCTGCATCAGCTTGATCACGTCGGGCGTGGGTACCTCCATGCGCTCCCAGACCTCCTGCATGACCAGGCGGTCCTTCATGCGGATGGCCGCCTCGAACGCGAACTCCTGGCGCTCGCGCAGCTCGGCCGCGCTGAGCTCCTGGTAGTACTCCTGCAGGCTGAGCACGCCGAAGGCCACGTGCCGGGCCTCGTCGGCCATGACGTAGCGCAGCAGCTTCTTGAGCAGCGGCTCGGTGGTCATCATGTGGATGAAGCCGAAGGCCGCGAGGGCGAGGCCCTCGACCATGATCTGCATGCCGAGGTAGGTCATGTCCCACCGCGAGTCGGCCACAATGTCGTCGAGCAGCAGTCCCAGGTGCGCGTTCATCGGGTAGTGCCCCGAGAGCTTCTCGTCCAGGTACTTGGAGAAGACCTCGACGTGGCGTGCCTCGTCCATCACCTGCGTGGCGGCGTAGTACTTGGCGTCGATCCAGGGGACGGTCTCGACGATCTTCGCCGTGCACAGCAGCGCGCCCTGCTCGCCGTGCATGAACTGCGAGAGCAGCCAGTTCTGGTTCTCGACCCCGAACTGCAAGAAGCGCTTCTCGTCCCACTTCTCCAGCACGGTGCCCGCGATGGCCGCCTCGTCGAACTGCATCTGCGACGGGTTCGCCTCGGCGTTGGCGATGACGACGTGCTCCTGGTCGACCTCAATTGACCAGTCCAGGTCGGTCTGCCCGTTCCACTGCGCCTTCTTGGCCTTCTCGTAGAGCTTGTCGAGCTGGGGCTTGGCGCCCTTCTCGTAGTCCCACGTGAACTCGGCCGGGCAATTGTCGGGCACACGGTGGAAGCCCTCCGCGTCGTACTCGCCGACGAAATTCAGGACGGCCTCGAGGTCGTTGATCTCCTCGCGACCGATCAGGTCCATGTTGGACCGCAGCTGCTCGGTCGTGTTCTCGTCGAGTGTGGTCATTGTGCCGCCCCCTTGTTGGTTGCACTGGTGGAATCGGGATTTGTCGTGTTGCTGGTCGAGGAACTGGAAGTCGGGCGTGGAGAGGTGGCGCCCGCCGCAGCGTCGGCAGCGGTGCCCGCCGCAGCGTCGGCCGCAGCCCCGGACCCGGCCTCCAGGCGCAGGGCCAGGATCCCGGGGAGGACGAAGGTGCGCACTAGCGCCCGGGTGTCGGACGAGTCGGCCAGGTCGGCGTGCGGCGAGGGGTCCGAGCAGTAGGCCATCACGATGCGGACGGCCCATTCCGCCGCACGGGACGCCTGCTCGGGCTCGAGCCAGCGGGCGAAGAACGGCGCGGCCAGGTCGCTGGCGACCTGCATGACTCGGTCGAAGCCGCCGAAGGTCACATATGGCAGCACGGTGGCGGGCTCGTGCTCCAACAGGTAGCCCAGCGCGGCATGGTCACGCAGCCAGCGGGCCGACTCGACCATGCCGGCCACCAGGACGTCCTCGATGTCCGACGCCTCACCCATGACCACGGCCAGGGACGAGAACAGGCGGGCCACCTCGGTCTCGACCACGGCGGCGAGGATGCCCTCCTTCCCCCGCGGGAAGGCCCGGTAGGCGGTGGCACGCGAGAGGCCGGCGGCGCGGGCGATGTCGTCGACCGTGGTCTTGGCGATGCCCTGGCGGGCCAGGCAGGCGAGGGCACCATCGACGAGGCGGACCCGGGTCGAGGTGCGATCGTCCGCTCCGAGATGCCGGACGACGCCCTTCCGTCCCCCCACCGGGGGGCCGCTCTCGACAGCTTCAGGCCGTGCCGCGAATGCACCCACTGGTGAAACAGTATGGCGTTTTTTGTCTCACTGTCAACGGCGGGCGCTCAGTTGAAGTTGAAATGGCCCGGGGCAATGGAGGTGATGAGCAGCGCAAGGAGGGCCAGCATGGCCACGCTCCCTCCGACCGCCAGCACCAGGCCCGTCTTGGCGTCCCGCAGGTCGCCGGCGTAGTCGTAGAGGAGACCGAGGGCGGCGCCGACGGCGAGGCCGCCGAAGTGGGCCCGCCAGTCGGTGTTGCCCCAGAAGCCGATGACCAGGTTGATGACCAGCAGGATGGCGACGGGCTGCACCGGGAGGCGCCGGCGCACGCCCACCACGAGATACGCGCCGAGGACGCCCATGATGGCGCCCGACGCGCCGATCCCGAGTTCGTTGTGCGGGCCGAGGAGGTACGAGCCCACGCTCCCGCCCAACCCGGCGAGGAGGTAGAGCATGATGAAGCGCACCTTGCCCAGCAGCACCTCGAGCGCGGGCCCGACGATGAGCAGCGTGATCATGTTGAAGAAGATGTGCTGGAAGCTGGCGTGCAGCCACATGGCCGTGAAGGCCCGGTAGTACTGGTGCGACGAGTGGATGCCGTCGGGCGAGAGCCCGGAGCGATCGATGACGCGGTTGTTCGTCCCGAAGCCCTCGAGGAAGAAGACCACGACGTTGACGGCGATGATGACCAGCACCACCGGGGTCGGGTTGGTGGAGCCGACCACGCCGGTCCGGTTACGGCTCGTATGCGTGAAGGCGGGGACGTGACGGGAGCGCTTGGCCCCCTCGGACGTGCACTCGGGGCACTGCCAGCCCACCCGGGCCTCGATCATGCAGTCTGTGCAGATGGGGCGGTCGCAGTGGGCGCACAGCACCGACGCGGGCTTGCCGGGGTGGCGGTAGCACGGCGGCGGCACCGGTGGGGGCTGCGGTTGGGGCAGGTTGCCGGCGGTGCTCACCGGATGCCGGCCAGGAGCTCGGAGCGCACCAGCAGCGCCACCTGTTCGGGGTCGTTGAGGTCCCAGCGCCCCGGGGAGCTGATGTAGGAGAGGACCATGCGGGCCAGGAAGTCGGCCGCGGCATCGAGGTCGGCGCCCTCGGCCATGCCGTGGCGCACCAGGTACGGGGCCAGGAATTGGGCCACCAGGGTGTGCGTCTGGTCCGCCTCCGTGGACAGCCGGGGCAGGAGGATGTCGGGCTCGGTGACCAGGACCCGCTGCAGCACCTCGTGCTCGACCAGCGCGCGATGGGCGAACATCAGCCCGCGCTCCATCACCTCCTCCAGCGTGTCGGCGTCGGAGACCTCGGCGTAGAGGCGTAGGAAGAAGCGGGAGAACTCCCACCCCACGACGGCGGAGAAGAGCTCGTCTCGGCCGCCCGGGAAGTAGCGGTACACCGTTGCCCGCGATACTCCGGCGGCGCGGGCAGCGTCCTCGACGGTCGTCTTGGCGAAGCCCCAGCGGGCCACGCAGTCGTAGGTCGCCTGCAAGAGCCGCTCCCGCATGTCTGGGCTCAAAGCCCCAGCAACGCCTCGAGGCCCACCGTGAGTCCGGGCCGGTTCGGGGCGGCCCGGACGGCCAGCAGCACGCCAGGCATGAACGAACGGCGGTCGTACGAGTCGTGGCGCAGCGTCAGGCTCTGGCCCTCGGCGCCGAAGATGACCTCCTCGTGCGCCACCAGCCCGGGCAGACGCACCGAGTGCACATGCACGCCGTCGGCGGCCGTGGCACCGCGGGCGCCTTCGAGCACCATGTCAGTGGTCGGGTCCGGGTTCCAGGGCGCGCTCTTGGCGGCCCGCCGAGCCTCGGCGATGAGGGCCGCTGTGTGCATGGCGGTCCCCGACGGGGCGTCACGCTTGGCGTCGTGGTGCAGCTCGATGATCTCGACGCCGTCCATGTGGGGAGCTGCGATCCGGGCCAGATGCAGCAGCAGCACGGCGCCGATGGCGAAATTGGGCACGACGACCACGTTGGCCTTGGCGCTGCTCTCTTTGAAGCGGGCCGCGATGCCGGCCACGTCGGCCTCGGACAGGCCGCTCGTCCCGATCACGGCGTGGATGCCCAGGACGGCATAGTGCGCCACGTTGTGGCGCACCGCCTCGGCGACGGTGAAGTCGACCACGACCGAGGCCCCGAGGTCGGCCAGCGCATTCACCTCGCCCACGATTGTCAGCCCGCAGGCGTCGGCCCCGACGTGGGCAGGGTCGACGGCCGCGACCAGCTCGAGGTCTGCCGCGTCGGTGACGGCCCGGCACACCTCTTGGCCCATGCGGCCGCCGGCGCCGATCACACCGACCTTCTGGGGGGCCTGCGGGGGCTGCCCTGGCACGGGCCCCAAGCTACCGGGCGGCCAGGGCGGGCCGGTGGGACTCGAAGTTGTGCTCGTCGAAAGGGCCGACCGCGGTGAGCGAGCGCGGTGCCTGGGCCAACTCGGCCGCCACCGCCAGCACGTCGGCCTTCCCGATCCCGTCGATGCGGGCGAGCACCTCGTCGACCGTGAGCACCTCGCCGTGCAAGAGCATGGACGCGCCGAGGCGGCTCATGCGGGCGCCGGAGTCCTCGTTGGAGAGGAGCATCTCGGCGCGGAGGTTCCCCTTGGCGACCGCCAGCTCACGGTCGGTCACGCCGTCGGCGGCCAGGAGCTCGAATTCGTTGTCGACGATCTGAAGCACCTCGTCGACGTGCTCGGTCGCCGTCCCCACCACCACCGCCAGCGATCCGCTGTCCTGATAGGCCGCCCGCTCCGACCACACCGAATAGGCCAGGCCGCGCTGTTCACGCACCTTCTGGAAGAGGCGGCTGGACAGCCCGCCGCCCAGCACGTGGTTCAAGACGGAGAGGGCCCAGCGGCGCTCGTCGAACCTCGACACGGAGCGCATGCCGTAGACGAGGTGAGCCTGCTCGGTGGAGCGGCGGACGACGTCGAGGGCGAGGGTGTCCGGGCCCGGGGCCGTGCGGTTCATGGCCGGGTTGGCGGCCGCGGTGGCCGCGGCCTCGGCGCCCCAGCTCCCGGCAAAGCGCTGCTGCAGTTCGGCCGCAGCCGCGTCGTGGGTGCAGTCGCCCGCCACCGAGACGACCATGTTGGACGGTCGGTAGTGCAGGTCGAAGAAGGCCCGGATGTCGTCGCGGCTGATGCGCTGCACCGTTGAGGCCGTGCCGAGCGTGTCGGTCCCGAGCGGATGGTCGGGAAAGAGCGCGGCCTGCCACCGCTCCCCCGCCAGGTCGGCCGGCTCGTCGGCATGCATGAGGATCTCGTCGAGGATGACCGTGCGCTCGGCCTCGACGTCGTCGGCGCGCAACGCAGGCGCCCACATGATGTCGCTCAGGATGTCGAGCCCGAGCGACAGATGCTCGGAGAGCAATCTGACGTAGAAGGTCGTGTACTCCTTCGTCGTGAACGCGTTGCAGTCGCCCCCGACCTCGTCCAGCTCCTCGGCGATGGCCGCGGCGGAGCGCCGTTCGGTCCCCTTGAAGAGGAGATGCTCCAGGAAATGCGAGGCGCCGGCGAGCTCGCCGGGCTCGTCACGCGACCCGGTGCCGACCCAATAGGCGACCGCGACCGAGCGGACATCCGCCATGGTCTCGGTGACCAGGCGGATGCCGCACGGCAGGACAGATGTCTCGATCAACGACGGCGCGAGCGCCCACGCGAAGGTCGGTTGCCGCCGGGGCGGTCGCCGCGGTCACCGCTGCGGTCGTGCCCACCCTCAGCCGCACCAGGACCGAGGTCGCCCAGGTCCGCCACCAGCTCGGCCTCGAAGGCGTCCTCGAACGATGTCCCGTCGGCCGTCCGGGCCGGTGCGGGCGACGAACCCGCGTCGGACGAGGACGACGGGCCGGAGTCGCCGTTGGACGAGCCGTTGCCCGAGCGTGAGCGCGAGCCGGAGCCCGAGTCGGACGACGAGCCGCCACCCTCAGGGGCGGAAGCCAGCGACAGCGAGACCTTGCCCTGCGGGTCGATGTCGTCGACACGCACTTCGACCGGCTGGCCCAGCGACAGCACGTCTTCGACGTTGTTGATCCGCTTGCCACCGGCCAGGGACGACAGCTTCGAGATGTGCAGCAGGCCGTCACGGCCCGGCAGCACGTTGACGAAGGCACCGAACTTGGTGATATTGACCACCTTGCCTGGGTAGACCGCGCCGACATCGGCGGTCGGAGGGTCGAGGATCAAGGAGATGCGGCGACGGGCCTCTTCGACCGCGTTACCGTCCTTGGCGCCGATCGTCACCGTGCCGACCACACCGTCGTCGTCCACGGCGATGTCCGCACCGGTCTCCTGCTGCAGGGTGTTGATGACCTTGCCCTTGGGCCCGATGACCTCGCCGATCTTGTCGATCGGGATCTCCATGGAGACGATCTTCGGCGCGCTGGCGGCCACGTGGTCACGCGGCTCGGCGATGGCCCCGGCCATGACCTCGAGGATCTTGAGCCGGGCTTCCTTGGCCTGCAACAACGCCTTGGCCAGCACGTCGGCCGGGAGTCCGGCGATCTTGGTGTCGAGCTGCAAGGCCGTCACGGCCTCGGCTGTCCCGGCCACCTTGAAGTCCATGTCGCCGAAGGCATCCTCGGAACCGAGGATGTCGGTCAGCGTCACGTACTTGCCCTCGTCGTAGACCAGGCCCATGGCGATGCCCGCCACGGGGGCCCGCAGCGGCACACCGGCGGCCATCAGCGACAGCGTCGAACCACAGACCGAGGCCATCGACGTCGAGCCGTTGGAGGCCAGCACGTCGGACACCACACGCAAGGTGTAGGAGAAGTCCTCGACGGGCGGCACGACGGGCAGCAGCGCCCGCTCGGCCAGCAGGCCGTGCCCGATCTCCCGGCGCTTGGGGCCACGCATGAACCCGGTCTCACCGGTGGAGAAGGGCGGAAAGTTGTAGTGGTGCATGTAGCGCTTGTGGTCGACGGGGGTGATGGTGTCGAGCTGCTGCTGCATGCGGGGCATGCCCAGCGTCGTTACGTTGAGCACCTGGGTCTCGCCACGCTGGAAGAGCGCCGAACCGTGCGCCGTCGGCAGCAGGTCGATCTCGGCCGAGAGCGGCCGGATGTCGGCGATGCCACGGCCGTCCACGCGCACGCCTTCCTCGACGATGCTCTTGCGCACCAGCTTCTTGGTCAGCGAGCGGATGGCGCCCTTGACCTCACCGGCGCGGTCGGCGAACTCGTCGCCGAGAGCGGCACGGATCTCCTCGCCGGCGGCGTCGAGCGCGGCGTTGCGCTCGGCCTTGCTCCGGACCAGGTTGGCCTTGGCGATGGGTTCGGTGCCGACCGCCTCCACCCGGGCCCAGACGTCGTCCTGGTAGTCGCTGAAGGTGGAGAAGGGGATCGTTTCGATGGGACCGCGCTCCGCCGTGAAGGACTCGACCAGGCGGCGTTGCAGGTTGATGGCCTCACGGATCCACGTCTTGGCCGCTTCGAGGCCCGACGCCAGGACCTCCTCGGTCACCTTGGGGGCGCCGGCGTCGTAGTACTCCCACGACTTCTCGGTCCCACCGGCCTCGACCATCATGATGGCGATCTCGCTGTCGGCGTCCTCGGTGAGGGCACGGCCCGCCACGACGAGCTCGAATGTCGACTCCTCACCCTCCTCGAAGGAGGGGTGGCCGATCCACTGCCCGTCGGTCGTGTAGGCGACGCGCACGGCGCCGATGGGGCCGTCGAAGGGGATGCCCGAGAGCATCAGGGCCGCCGAGGCGGCGTTGATGGCCAGCACGTCGTGCGGGTTGATCTGGTCCGCGCCGATGATCGTGCCGACGACGTGGACCTCGTTACGGAACCCGTCGGGGAAGGACGGGCGCAACGGGCGGTCGATCAGACGACAGGTCAAGATCGCCTGATCCGAGCTCTTGCCCTCACGACGGAAGAACGAGCCGGGGATTTTGCCGGCGGCGTACGTCCGCTCCTCGATGTCGACGGTGAGGGGGAAGAAGTCCGCCCCCTCCCGCACGTGTCGGGCTGCGGTGGCCGTGGCCAGCAGGACGGTGTCGCCGATGCGGGCCACGACGGCCCCGTCGGCGAGCTGGGCGAGTTTCCCCGCCTCGAATGACATGGTTCGGTCGGTCCCGCTGATCGGGGCCGACACGGAAATGGCCTCAGCCATGATGCTCCTCGTGTCTCGGGGGCATCCTCGGTGCTGGTTCCCAGTGGTCGGCCACCTCGAACCCGAAGTGAACGGCCACTGGCAGCCAGATGGCTGAAGACGCCCGTTTCTGTGGGTGCTGCCGCTACCTTCTGATGCCGAGTCGGCTGATGATGGTGCGGTAGCGCTCGACGTCGTTCTTGCGGACGTAGTCGAGCAGCCGACGACGCTGGCCGATGAGCTTCATCAGGCCGCGCCGGGTGTGGTGGTCCCCCTTGTGCTCCTTCAGGTGCTCGGTCAGGTGATTGATCCGGCCCGACAACAGGGCTATCTGCACCTCGGGAGATCCGGTGTCACTTTCGTGCAACCGATACTCGGAGATGGTGGCCTGCGTGTCGGGCATGAAGAAAGAACCTCGAAGAGCTTGTCGGAGTGTGGCGGGAACCTCTCCCGGCCGCCTTCCATGGTAGCAGCCGCCCGCTGAACTGGGGTGATCAGGGCAGATCAGCCGTGGCGAGCACCTTCTCGGTGGCCTCGACGTCGGCCCGCATCTGGGCGATCAGGGCCTCCACGGAGTCGAAACGCTGCTCGTCCCGCAGCCGGTGGGCGAACGAGACCCGGGCGTGCTCCCCGTAGAGGTCGTCGTCGAAATGGAGGAGGTAGGCCTCCACCAGGACCTCGGCGGTGCCCGGCTCGTAGAAGGTCGGGCGGCGGCCCACGTTGATGGCTGCCTGGTGGAGCGAGCCGTCGGGCCGCCGGTAGTGCCCGGCGTAGACAGCGTCGGCGGGCAGGGCAATGTCGTCGGCCACGGCCAGGTTGGCCGTCGGGAAGCCCAGCTCAGGCCCACCCCGGCCGTCGCCGTGCACCACGATCCCCCGCACCTCGTGGGGGCGCCCGAGCAGCTGGGCCGCCTCCTCGACGTCGCCCCCGGCCAGGAGCGCCCTGATGCGGGTCGAGGAAACGGCGTCCCGGCCGTCGGCGGTCAGGGCGACCCCCACGACCTCGAAGCCGTACTGGCCGCCGAGGCGGCGCAGGAGCTCGACGTTGCCGCGGCGGCCGTGCCCGAAGTGGAAGTCCTCCCCCACGACGACCAGGCGGGCCGACAGCTGGTCGACGAGCACTTCCTTGACGAAGTCCTCGGCCGACTCCTCGGCCCGGTCCAGGTCGAAGGGGATGACCACGGTCCGGTCGATGCCGCAGTCGGCCAGCAGCTCGAGCTTCTGCTCGAGTCCGGTCAGCTGCATGGGCGCCGACTCGGGACGCACCACGGCGGCGGGGTGGCGGTCGAAGGTGACGACCACGGTGGAGAGTCCGGCGGCCGCGGCCCGGGCCGACAGGTCGCGCAGCAGGGCGCGGTGCCCGAGGTGGACCCCGTCGTAGGCCCCGATCGTGACAGCGGTTCCCTCACCGGGCGGCATCGCGACCGAGGGTAGTCGGGCGTCCGTCACTCGCCGGCCTGGTCGGCGTCGGCAACGGCATCGGCATCTGCCGGCCCGGCCAGGACGACGGTGTCGCCGGACCCGACCAGCACCACGGCGGGGCGGATGCGGTCGCTGCCCGTCGC
>Ga0307374_10005947_pt1 | contig 19486 bp, 17 predicted proteins | sample OX3MG_FD_202532 | JGI IMG/M metagenome (GOLD analysis project Ga0307374, IMG submission 202532) | Soil microbial communities from Risofladan, Vaasa, Finland - OX-3 | ecosystem: Environmental > Terrestrial > Soil > Coastal area > Acid sulfate soil | place: Finland: Risofladan, Vaasa | collected...
AGAGTTCGGGCTATGGGCAGGGCGGGACTCGAACCCGCATGGCCTTGCGGCCGAGGGATTTTAAGTCCCTTGTGTCTGCCAATTCCACCACCCGCCCGACGGCCTTATTTGGTCGACTTCCCCTGCATCATCATTCCCTGCATGAACGGACACGTGGCCCGAGCATGGCAGCCGTGCGAGCGGCCAGCCATGTAAAGGCCAAAGCCCGTTCCCGCCATCAAGAGCCCGACGATGATTCCCGCCAGGAATTTGCAGCCGCCGCATTTGCGTCCGCTGCAGTGTTCCTTCCCTTCTTCCTTTGCGCTGTTTTCAGCCATGAAGAGATCCCCCCGGGGCAAGCGCCCCGCGTTGATTATACATATCCCGGGAGACCGTCCGCTCAAGGGTGGGCCGAAAGCCTGGGCGTCGCGGCCCAATGGGCCCATGCTCGGACCGCCTAATTCCCCGTACAATACCGGCATGAAGGTCGAGACCTGTTCGCGCGGCGGCGGAGTTCGCGCAAAGATATATGCTTTGGCCGTTTCGACGCTCGTGCTGGGAGCGCTGTTTTGTCGTCCCGCGCGCGCCCAGGATGAAGTGGTTTCCGGCGGCCGGGGGATGGATGTTTCCGCGAGCTTCCCCGGAGCGGCGGACGGCATAGGCTCCTGGCAAAATACCCTTCAGGAATTTCCCCAAGTTTTGGGGCAAAATTTCGACGCCGCCCAAATTGGCGCGCTGTCCCGGATTCTGAGCCAAGCGGGCGCGCCGCAGCAGATCCTCGGCCTGAAAGCCACGCCGTCCCGAAATTGGAAGCGGATTTCCGCCGCGATTGGACGCGTTTCCGACCGGACGGTGAGCCGGGCCCGCGCGGCCGTCGCTTCCGGCAGCCTGCGCGGCCAAGACGGCGAGAACCTCAACCGGACCTTGGCCGATTTGGCGTCTTTGGGCCGGACTGTTTCCGGCCTGCGCCCGCAGGCCGCGGGCAAGCTGCAAAAATCGCTTAACGTCCTTATTCGGAAGGAAAACGCGGCGGCCAAAGCGGGCGTCGCGCGCCAGGAAAATCCTAATTTCGATGGGAGCGACGATCTTCCCGAGGTCGCTTTTAGGGCCGACGCTGGGGAAATCGCGCAGCTGCGCGCGGGCCCTCCGGCGGGCCTGCTGGACCCGGAAACCGCCGATATTGATGCCGCTGGCGTCGCGCAAATCAGCGCGGGTTCCAAGGAAGCTTTCCGCGGTCCTGTTTCGTTGGTGCCCCAGAATTTGGCCGAGCCGCTGGCGGCCGAGACTGCCGCCGCGTCGAAAAAAAGCTACAGCGGCCCCAAGCCGATGCTGGCTCCGCGCATCGTGCAGTCCAAGATGGAGACTGTAGGAGACTCTCTGGTTCATGCGGTCACCCATTCTTACCCCGGCAAGCCCGGAGCCGATCCCATCTTGGCTGTCGTTGATTTCGTGAACCGCTATGTGAAGGATAAGAGCCTGCCCAATTCCGAGAAGCACTTGATCCTCAAGTATTACGAGATGAACGACTCCAGGCTTTACGCGGCCATCGCGTCGGCGGCTAAGGCCCGCATCAAAATCACCCTGATCACCGATCTCAACGAGTATTTGATCGGACAGTTCGGCAAGGGCGTCCATTCTACTTGGGATTTCGAACACGCCTCCTATAAGAAATCCCTTGGCGGGAAGTTTCTGCGCAAATTGCGGGCACTGGGATTTACTTATAATCTTAATAAAGGCCGACTGACGGTGTTGAGCGGCGTGCCTCTCTTCGATCCTAAGCTCGACCGCGAAAACCCCATCATGCACGATAAGGTGGCGGTGGCGCTGGGTCCGGGCGGTTCGGTTTATCCCCTTTCCGTCGTGGGCACGGCCAATTTAAGCCAGGTGGAAACCGAAAGCAAGGGCCAGTGGCCGACCTACAGCGGGCGCTACAACCGATTTTTCCTGGCCAAGGATCCGGCCGCCATCGGCGTGGACTGGGAGCATGCGCTGGCCGAGGAGCAGGCCTACAACCTGAGGCTGGGCGCCAAAGGCCTGGCCAAGCAGGATCACAGCCCGGTCCGGGCCGTTTATAAGGACGGCTCTTATCAGGAAATCGCTTTTACGGACGGCATCCAGAACCCCAACGACCGCATTACCGATCTTCTGACCCGCGCGACGGATCCTAAAAACGGCATCCAGATCGGTGAAATCGTGTTCAGCCACTTCGTGCTGACCGACACGGGCGAGGTCCAGGCGCTGAGAAAACTCATGGCCGCGCAGGAAGAGGTCAAGGTCTTCGGCGTTTTCGATCAGATGTTTATTCCCTTGAACGGCTACGGTTTGGCCGGCGCCCTGGCCAACTTCCTCGTGCAGCGGCCTATGGGCCGGGCCGTGTATCCGTTTTCCGCGGCCGCGGCCAAGCGCATGACCCTTTTCGGCTATCAGCGGCTTTTGGACGGCTCCAAGGGCCCCGCTCCGAGCGTGGGCGACGACGGCGATCCGGCGGGAATTCATCTCTGGCACGACAAGACCACGCTGATCAAGACGACCGAGGTCAATCCGCGCACTGGAAAGAAAGTTCCCTACGTTTATGTGTTCACGCGCACCTTGAACGACAGCAACCACTATGAAAACCTGGAAAGCCAGGTCATGATCAAGATGCTGGCCAGCGCGCCGCTGGCCCAGGAAATCGAGAACAGCATCAAGCTGACAGCGCAGTCGGAGCCGCAGTACGCGTTGAGCCTTCCCGTGGCCATCGCGCGCGATTTTCTGGCGCGCTTTGCCGGGCGCTCGGCCTACGACATCGCGCCGGCCAAGGCGCAAAGCTTTTTTGGGGCGCTCGCCAAGGCGGATTATGGCGAGGTTGCTTCCTTGATGTCCAGCCTCGTCCCGAACATCCGAAAGCCGCTGGTTCGGGACGTCCAAAACCAACGGCCTTTGGAAGTTTTGGACGCCGTTCCGGCCGCGCGCGGCCGCGGGAGCAAATCATCGGCCAAGACGAATATCGCGCGCTTCACCGGCTTTCTGAACTGGTACGCCCAGCAGCGCCGCCGCAACGCCGCCCTTGGCCCCATGACCTACGAGAAGGCCATGAACGTGGGGACGGCGCTTCTGGGAAGCAATGCCTGGCACATGGCGAACGCCTTGGAAATCCTTTACTACAATTCCCGCCTTAGCCAGCAAAAAATGGACGTTCTCATGCGCCAGGCCTGGACACAGGGGCTTAAGATGAAGGGCCGCTTCCCGCTGCAAAACAATCCCGCGCCGAAAATCGCCTCCCTGGCGGGATGAAGGTTCCGGCGCGTCTCGCCGCAGTTCTGGCGCTTATCGCTTTTGCCTTTCCGCGGGCAAGCGCCGCGTCCTGGGCGCCCGAAACGGCCGGATTGGTCCAAGGCGCGCACCGTCGCCTCGAGATTTCTGACGCGAGCCGCCCCGTCCGTAATTTTGGAGAAATTGAGCCCGGAGTTTTACGCGGCGCGCAGCCTTCCGGTGCCGCCGCTTATCGGTTTTTGAAGGACAGCGGGGTCTCCGTGGTGATGAACTTGCGCTATTTTCATAATGATGACCAAGCCCTTTGCCGCCGCTACGGCTTGTCCTGTGTGCGCTTTCCGATATTGCTTTTTCCGGGAGAGGACGAATTCTTTAATTGGGCGGAGCTCAGAAAAGCCTTCGCTTTCGTTCTTGCCCGGCGCCGCGGCGGCCGCGTCGTGTTCATACACTGCCGCGACGGCTCGGACCGCACGGGCGTTTTGGCTGCGGCCCTGGTTATCCGTGGGAGCCGCCTTCCGCGCGCGGAACTGTGGAGCCAAGTTCAGCTGATGATGAGGGAATACGGATTCCACGACGTCTATTTCTCGCTTAAACGGCGGGTCCGGGACTGGATTTTCCACCCATCTCGCTATCCTTGGATTTGCACTTAACGGCCTTGATTTGATATCCTAAAGTCATCATGTACGCCATCATTGAAACCGGCGGGCGCCAATACTGGGTCGTCCCCGGAGAAACCATCGAAGTCGAGCGCCTTAAAGAAGAGAAAGGGAAGGAGATTTCCTTGAAGGCCCTCTGGGCGGTCGGCGATGGCACGGAAGGCAAAGAGGCTGCTTCGTCGCGGCAGGCGGCGGTCGTCGCCGAAGTGGCGGAGCATGTCCGCGGCCCCAAGATCATCGTTTTCAAGCGCCGGGCCAAGAAGGCCTACCGGCGCACGCATGGCCATCGCCAAGAATTGACCCGCCTGCGCATCAAATCGATTTCCATCAACTAAGCCATGGCGCACACTAAAGCTCAGGGATCTTCGTCCAATGGCCGCGACAGCAACGCCCAGCGTTTGGGCGTCAAGCGCTACGGCGGCGAGGCCGTATTGGCCGGCGCCGTCATCGTGCGCCAGCGCGGCACAAGATTTCTTCCCGGCGAAAACGTCGGGCGGGGCAAGGATGACACGCTCTTCGCCAAGGTTTCCGGCACCGTCGCATTTGAGTGGGCGCATAAAGACAAGAAGCGCGTTAGCGTCTACCCGAAGTCCTCTTAGCCGCCCGATTCCGGCTTCGGATGGGACAAGAACCGTCCTCTATTCCGCTCTCGCCCGGCATTCCCGCAAGACAAGAACATGAGCTTCGTCGATAAAGTCCGCGTCTTTGCTTCCGCCGGACAGGGCGGCGACGGCTGTCTTTCCTTCCTGCGCGAGAAATACCGGCCTTACGGCGGCCCCAACGGCGGCGACGGCGGTCGCGGCGCGGACGTCGTTTTTGAAGCCTCTTCCGACGTGAGCACGCTTTTGGAGCTGGCGCGCCGACCGCACTTGGAGGCAAAGCCCGGCGGCCGGGGACTCGGCAGCGGCAAAAGCGGGGTGACGGCGCCGGGCTTGATTGTGCCCGTGCCCGCGGGAACGCTGATTAAAAAAAATGGAGCCGTCCTTGCCGATCTGCGCGAACCAGGGCAGCGATTTTTGGCCGCCCGCGGCGGTCGCGGCGGCCGCGGAAATCTTTCGTTCAAGACCCGCTTCAACACCGCGCCGCGGCTGTGTGAAAAAGGCGCGCCGGGCGAGCGCGCGACCTTGGATTTGGAGTTGAAGCTCATCGCGGACGTGGGCTTGGTGGGCTTTCCCAACGCCGGCAAATCAAGCCTTTTGGCCCGGAGCTCCGCCGCGCGCCCCAAAATCGCCGACTACCCGTTTACGACTCTCTCGCCCAACCTGGGCGTGGTCGCCCACAAGGGCAAGAGTTTCGTGCTAGCGGACATCCCGGGCCTTATCGAAGGCGCGCACGCGGGCAAGGGCTTAGGCGCCGAATTCCTGCGCCATATCGAGCGCACGCGCGTGCTGGTCCATCTGGTCGATCCTGCGGGCTACGGTGAAACCAACGGCCTTTCCGGCGTCAGGGCCATTGAAGCGGAGTTGAAGGCCTTTAGCCCCGTTCTGGCGGCCAAAACCAGGATTCTGGCGGTCAATAAGGCGGACTTGCCCGGCGCCGAAGATTTTTTCCGCAAAATGTCCCGACGATATCCCGCGCGCAAGGCGTTGGCCCTTTCAGCCGCGACGGGCGCGGGCTTGCCGGAGCTCTTCGACCGCGTTCTCCTGGAGCTTTCCCGCGCGCGGCCGCCGGAACTTCTGCCGTTTCGCGGGGGGGGCTTGCGCCGCGCGGTCATGCCCGCGGGATTTAGCGTCGCGCGCACCAAAACCGGCTTTGAAATTCGCGGCCCGGCCTTGGAGCGCATGGCGGCGATGCTGCGCTCGGACTTGCCCGAGGCCGTCGAGCGCTTTCAAAAGGAGCTTAAACGCATAGGCATAGACAAAGCCCTGGCCAAGGCCGGCGTGGCGGAGGGCGACGAAGTGCGCTGCGGGGCGCTGGCCTTCGAGTGGAGCTTCCGCGCGCCCGATATTTTTCTTCCGGCGCGGCGCCGCCGCCGCTTACGATTGGGAACCCGCGTATGACCGGAGGAAATGGTTCGTATCCGAGGAATATCGGGGACGAACCATAAACACGCAAAAAGCCTACCAGGCGACGCTGAAAGACCCGCAGAACGCGGAGGAAGCCTATGCCTTTTGCCTGCGCCTGGTGCGTTCGCACTACGAGAATTTCCCGGTGGCCTCGGTTCTTATCCCGCGCCGCCTGCGCAGGCACGTGGCCGCGCTCTACGCCTTCGCCCGCATCGCGGATGATTTCGCGGATGAGCCGGAGTACGAGGGCGTCCGGCGCGAGCGGCTTCTGGAGTGGCGCGCGCAGCTCGCGGACGTGGGACACAAGCCGCCCCGGCATCCCGTCTTCGCGGCCCTGGCGGAAACGTTCAAGACTCTGGACCTCCCCAAGCAGCCCTTTGATGATTTGCTGAGCGCCTTTCTCCAGGACGTGGACAAAAAAAGCTACGCCGATTTCTCAGAGGTCCTGGACTATTGCCGCCGCTCGGCCAACCCGGTGGGCCGCGTGGTGCTCATGATCCACGGCTTGAGAAACGAAGAGCTTTTCCGAATGTCGGACGACGTGTGCACGGCCCTGCAGCTCGCCAACTTCTGGCAGGACGTGTCCGTGGACTTGAAGAAGGACCGCATCTACATCCCGCAGGAGGATTTCGCGTCCTGCGGCTACTCCGAGGCGGATTTGCGCATGGGCGTGGCCAACGAGCGCTGGCGAACCCTCATGAAGCTCGAGGTGTCCCGCGCGCGCGAGCTTTTCGACCGAAGCCGCGCGCTGCCCAAGAAGCTTCCCTGGCCGCTGTCTTGGGAAATCAGGCTTACGTGGCTGGGCGGCCGCCAAATCCTGCGCAAAATCCGAGATTCCGGCTACGACACTTTGTCGAACCGGCCAAGCTTGAGCCGCTGGGATTGGATTCCGCTCCTGGCGCGGCTGCCCTTGAAATGACCGCGGCTCCGGCCTCCGCTGCGTCCATGCCGGCATCCGAGAAGGGCTCAAACTTCTCTCTGGGTTTCTTATTTTTATCCAAAGCCAAGCGGGAGGCTCTTTCCGCGGTCTATGCGTATTGCCGGCTGGTCGATGACATCGTAGACGACGGCTCCCTATCCAAGGAAGAGGCCAGCGCCGGGCTGCAGTTTTGGCGCGAGGAAGTGGAGCGGCTTTTCGCCGGCGCCCCGACCCATGCCGTGTCTCGGCGCCTCCTGGCCCCGGTGCGGGAGTTCGGGCTTCCCAAGGGGCCGTTCCTGGAAATGATTCGCGGCTGCGCCATGGACTTGGACAACAAATCCTACGCCTCGTTCGCGGAGCTGGAATCCTACTTACGCGGCGTGGCCTGCTCGGTGGGTGAGCTCGCGGTGGCGATTTTCGGCTGCCGGCATACGCCTGCGGCGGATATCAAGGAGTACGTGCGCCTTTTTGGCTACGCCTTCCAGATGACCAACATCCTGCGCGACGTGGGCGCGGACTTGGAAATGGGCCGCGTCTATCTTCCCGAGGACGATATGAAAGAGGCGGGGTATTCCCGCGAGGCGCTTTTGCGCCGCGAGGCCACGCCGGCTTTTACGCGCTTGATGGAAAAGGAAGGGGAGCGGACCGCGGGTTTCTACCGCCAGGCGCGCAACCTCGTTGATTTTCGCGATCGCCCGGCGCTCGTGCCCGCCGAGGTGATGGCGCGCATCTACGAAAAAATTCTTGCCGCCATGCGCCAAGACGGCTACCGGGTTCTTTTCAAGCGCTACCGCGTCTCCAGCCCGGGGAAAATCGCCTGCGCGCTCGACGCCTGGCTCTACTGCCATGGAATCCACCTCTGACGCCCCGAACATAATGCCTTTGGAAGTTTGGGACGTTCTGATTTTGGGCGGGGGCTTCGCCGGGCTTTCCTGCGCCGCGGCCCTGGCCGAGGCCGGCGCCAAGGCCCTAGTGGCCGAAAAAAAATCCCACCTGGGCGGCCGAGCGTTTTCCTTTCGCGATCCGGGAAGCGAGGATGTGCTCGACAACGGGCAGCATTTGTTCCTGGGCTGCTACCGGGAAACTAGGCGCTTCTTGGCCCGCGTCGGCGCGTCGGACAATCTCGCGCTCTTTCCCAAGGTCCGCGTGGCCTTCGCTTCCGCGCCCGGCCGCAAGGACGTCTTGTCCTGCCCCGGTTTTTTGCCCGCGCCGTGGCATTTGAAGGCGGGAATTTTGAAGTTTTCCGGACTTTCCTTTTCGGACAAGGCGGGCCTCTCAAGGCTCGACGCCTACATGCGCCGGCATCTCTCGGACGCCGCGGCGCCCGCGGAACTCGATCGCCTGACGGTGCGGCAATGGCTCACGTCCTTGGGGCAATCGACGCAAGTCCAGACAAGGCTGTGGGACCCCATCGCTCTCGGCGCCTTGAACGACGATCCGTCCGTGGCCGGCGCGCCGGGATTTTTCCAGGTGCTCCGGGAAGCCTTTTACCGGGAGGCCGCCGCGGCCCGCCCGGCGCTCTCAAACGTGGGCTTGAGCGATCTCTATGCCGTTCCGGCCGCGCGCTTTATCGAAAGCCGCGGCGGCCGCATCAAGACGCTGGCCAAAATCGCCGGCCTCATCGAGAAAAACGGCCGCGTTTGCGGCGCGCGAACGGAGAGCGGCGAGACCTTCTCCGCCCGCGCCGTGGTGTCCACGCTGCCGCCGTGGGATTTGGCGCGCCTGGCGTTGCCTTCAGGTTTGGCGGACGGCTGGCGCCACTTCGAGGCTTCGCCCATCGTGGGCATTAATCTGTGGCTTGACCGCCCGATTATGGGCGACGAACCCTTTGTCGGGATGATCGGGACCGACATTGAATGGGCCTTCAATAAGAGCCTGATTTTTAAGGGCGGAGCCAAGCCGCGGGGCCATTACGTGTCGCTGGTCATCAGCGGCGCGCGCAAGCACTTGAAGCGGCCGCCGGCGGAGCTTGAAGCCATGGCGGCGCGGGATTTATCCGCGTGCTTTCCCGAGTTCCGAAAAGCTAAAATCCTGCGCGCGCGCGTGGTCAAGGAGCCGCTGGCCACGCTCTCGCCCGTGCCGGGAACAGAAGCCCTGCGGCCCGAGCCCGGCTTGGCGCGGCCGGGGCTTTATTTGGCGGGAGACTGGACCCGGACCGGGCTTCCCGCGACCATCGAAAGCGCGGTCGTCTCCGGCCACCGCGCGGCCGCGGAAATAATGAAAGGAGAATCGCGATGATTAAATCGGACGCTTGGATCCGCCGCACCTGCCTTGAGACAAAGATGATCGACCCCTTCGTGGACCGCCAGGAGGCGCAGGGCAAGATTTCCTACGGGCTCTCCTCCTACGGCTACGACATCAGGCTGGCCGACGAGTACAAGATTTTCACCAACGTCTACGGCGCCGTGGTGGATCCCAAGGCCTTCGATCCCAAGGCGTTCGTCGATTACCGCGGGCCTTTCTGCGTGGTGCCGCCCAACTCCTTCGCGCTGGCCCGCTCGGTGGAGTATTTCCGCATTCCCCGCAACGTCCTGGCGATTTGCCTAGGCAAGAGCACGTTCGCGCGCTGCGGCATCATCGTCAACGTCACGCCGCTGGAGCCCGAGTGGGAGGGGTACCTCACCATCGAAATTTCCAATACCACGCCGCTGCCGGCCAAGGTCTATTCGGGCGAGGGCATCGCGCAACTGCTCTTTTTGGAGAGCGACGAAGTGTGTGAAATCAGCTACGCCGACCGCAAGGGAAAATACCAGGCACAAGTCGGAGTGGTGGGGCCCAAGGTCATTTCCCGCTAATTTTGGTCATCTCTGCGGGAAGTTGTGCAGGAGATGGCATCTGGGTCACACCTGGGTGCCATTTAAATGATATCTAGATAAAATCAGGCCGAGCATTCTCTTGCGTCTCAAGAGATGTTACATATATGAAATAATGGTGACATGGATTCCGTCTATAATAATTACACGTAAATATAAGAGCAAACATATTGGCGAAAAACTGACGCGGAGCTAAACTTGAACGGGCTTGTTGCGAGTCGGAACGAGAGTTTTGGGAGACCTTGATGCAAGGCTTGGGTACGGCTCAACGCCGAAAAAGTCGCGGTAAATCCCTTCTTAGCGCCGCGCTAAGTCTAGCCCTGCTCAACACGGGATTGCTCTCGCCCATGTCCGTGGTTTTGACATCCTCCGCGAAGGCGCCTCAAACGTTGGAACAAATCTTCGCGCGCGGCCCGCTCTATGCCGCCTCGGCTCTCTTGGGCGCTTTCTTGAACCCTCCCGACGCCTCGGCGCAGACATTCGAGATCATGAATAAGCTGCTGGTGGACGGCAGCTCCACGTTCAAGGGCGCCACGCTTTTCGTCGCGACCAGCGCGCCGACGGTCTATGCCGGCAACGGCACGATTTACTACGACTCGACGGCCAACGCGCTTGAGGGGTCCAACAACGGCGGGGCTTTCGCGCCCCTGACCTTGCAGGGCAATACTTTCAACGGGGCCAATGAACTGGTGAAGTTGAACGGCTCGACGCAGTTGCCGGCCGTGAACGGCAATTTGGTGACGAACCTGAATTGGGGCAACCTGACCAACACGCTTTCGGCGTGCACGGGGGGGGATTTTGTCACGGAAGTGACGGCCTCGACCTTAGGCTGCACGCCGCCGCCGTCCTCGGTGGGAACGGCGACGAATTTGGCGGGAGGAGCGGCCAACGAGGTGCCCTACCAGACTGGAGCGGGAGCGACGACGTTTACCGCGGCGCCCGGGGCGGACATGGTGCTATTCGCCAACAGCGGGGCGCCGACGTGGACCAACACGCCGACGTTCGCCGGGACGAATTTGACGGGAACGGCCGCGAGCTTGACGGCGGGGCACGTGACGACGGACGCGGACCTGACGGGTCCCATCACGTCCGTGGGCAACGCGACGTCGGTGGCGGCGCAGACGGGGACGGGGAGCACGTTCGTGATGAACGCGTCGCCGACCTTGACGGGAAGCGTGACCATGCCCGGGACGGGAATCTGGAACTCTTCCGGCAACGTGGGCATCGGGACGACGGGGCCTACGGCGACTCTTGACGTACAGGGATCGTTCCAGCGCAACGTGGTCACTCAGGAAACCGTCAGTAGGTCTCTTAACGAAGGCGCCGTCGGCAATTATGTCAATATAGGATACTTCTCTCAGACGACATCCGGCGTCTACGCGCGCTTTGTCCTTACAGGCACCGTAGCCAACACCGTCCAGTCGGTCGAATTCGAGTTCCACGATACGGACTACCCGGCCCAGACCGGCTGGATACAGTTGCCGCTGAAATCAGGCATGGGATTCGGGAGTACGGGAGATTTCGCGGTTGACGTCAAAGACGACGGCCTGCACACCTCTACTTCTATAACGGCGCGGATTCGAGTCACCACGGCTAACGCATCTCAGACCCTTCCTCTCACCATTCAAATCGAGCACAATACGGCGTTCACCCCCGACAGCACCTCGGGTAGCGGCGCGACGGTCGTCTCCGGCTATCTCGCCCAGAGGGAGTTCGAGTTTCCGGTTTCCACCTCGCGCTGGAACAACTCTACCAACGGTCTCTTTATCGTTGGCGATGGCAGCGTGGGTATAGGAACGACGGCGCCTAACGCCGGCGCCGGCAACCTGACCGTGGCCGGCACGACATTTTTCGGGACGGGGAGCACCTACCAGGTGACGAGCGGCGGCGCGGCGACCCTGGCCGGCGACGTGTGCACGACGGCCGCAGGAGGCCTGGTGCCCTGCAACGGCAACAACCACGGCACCATCGGCACCTCGACACCGGACGCTTGGGCCAGCGTCTACGCCTACGATATCTACGGCAACATGCACCCCGGCGCGCCCGACCTGGCCGAGCGCTATCCCGGCGACGTCCAAGCCGGGGACGTGGTGGTCTTGAGCCGCGAACCCGAGAAGAACGCGACGGTCTTGGACCAGTCGAGCGTGGGGCCGCACGATTCGCCGGCGGGAGGGAATATTCCCGTGGCGGTGGAAAAATCCAACGAACCCTACCAGTCGGACATCTTCGGCGTGGTCTCGACGGCGCCAGGCATCGAGCTCTCGGACCCCAAGGACCAGAGCAACCCGCCCATCGCCTTGACGGGCCGCGTGCCGGTGAAGGTGGATTTAGAAGGTGGACCGATTAAAATCGGGGACTATCTGACGTCTTCGTCGCGGCCCGGCTACGCGATGAAGGCGACGAAGGTGGGCGCGACGGTGGGTATCGCGCTGGAGAACTTTGGAACGGATGAAACGGAAGGAAACGGAAAGACCGGAAAGATACTTTGCTTCGTGCACGTGGGGGGCAATCAGGAAGCCTACGTGAAAGACATCGCCAACCTTCAGAAGCAGAACCGCGACATCCTCAAGCAGAACACGGCCTTGCGGGAAAATCTGGAGAGCTTAAAATCTCTGGTCTGCGGCGATCATCCCGGCGCGGCCGCCTGCCGCTAGATAAGTCCGGCGTTTTGCAGGGCCCGGCGCAAGGCCGCGCGCGGTTTGGCGCTTAGCCGCGTTAATGGCGGGCGCGGCACATCGCGGCAGAGCCCCATCATGGAGAGGGCGGCCTTGACCGGGATGGGATTGGTTTCGGCAAAAAGGGCTTTGGTCAGCCCGAAAAGGCTTAAGTGCGCGCGCCGCGCGGCCGCCAAACGGCCCGCCGCCGCGTCGCGGCAGAGCGCGGCGACTTTTTGAGGCGCCACGTTGGAAAGCACCGAGACGACGCCCGTCGCGCCCGCGGCCATCATGGGCAAGGTCAGGCTGTCATCCCCGGAGAGTACCGCGAAGCCGCGTGGGGCCCCGGCCAGGATTTCGGAGGCCTGATCTAGGCTGCCGGAGGCTTCCTTGATCGCGTGGATGTTCTGGAAATCACGGGCAAGACTAAGGACAGTCCTGGGCGTCATGTTGACTGCCGTCCGGCCCGGGATGTTATAAAGGATTAGGGGGATGTCCACGGACCGGGCCACCGCTTCAAAATGACGGTAGAGGCCCTCCTGCGTCGGCTTATTGTAGTAGGGGCACACGACCAAAAGCGCCTCCGCCCCCAGCGCCTGGGCTTCTTGCGCCAGGCTTGCCGCTTTGGCGGTGGCGTTGGCGCTGATGCCGGCGACGACCGGCAGCCGCCCCGCCGCCTCTTCAATCGCAATTGCCAAAACGCGCCGCCATTCCGCGTGCTCAAGGGCGCTCGCTTCTCCGGTGGAGCCGCAGGGAACGAGGCCGGAAACCCCGCCCGCGATTTGCGCGCGCACCAAGCGGCGCAGCGCGGCCTCGTCCAGGCTCAAGTCGCTGCGAAAAGGCGTGATTAAAGCGGTGTAGCATCCGGCGAATTTCATTTTCATAAGGTGATTTCTCCGGAAAAGATCTCCGCGGCGGGGCCTTCCAGCCATATTTCGGGGGCTACTCCGCTTCGGCCGCCGTTGCGGGAGGGTTTGAAATCAACGCGTAAGACATCTCCTCCGGCCGTGAGCACGCGCACCGAGCCGCCGCGCAGGCGCCCCAGGGCGCGGCCCACGCAAGCCGCGGCGACCGCGCCGGTGCCGCAGGCTAGGGTTTCACCCTCGACGCCGCGCTCGAAGGTGCGCAGGACGGCGCGGTTTTTCTCGAAATGCACGAAATCGACGTTAGCGCCCTGGCGGCCGAAGGCCCGGTGGCGCCGCAGAAGAGGCCCGAGGCTCTGCAGGGGCGCGGACGCGGAGTTTTTCGTTTCAACGACGGCGTGCGGAACTCCGACGCGAATCCAATGAACCTCGTGGACGCTTCCGCCGGCGCGGAGCTTGAGTCCCAGCCGGAGGCGGCCCGGGGCGGGCATGAGGATGGAAGCGCGCCCGTTTCCGGTGATTCGCGCGCGCGCGGGTCCGGCCGAGGTTTCCAGAATGAAGTTCCGGCCGCGAATTTTTCCGCGGCTATAAAGCCACCAGGCGGCGCAGCGGGTTCCGTTGCCGCAAAAAGCTTGCGATCCGTCGGCGTTGAAGTAGGCCAGGCGCGGCGTCCCAGCGCGCGCGTCCACGATGAGGAGCCCGTCCGCGCCGATTCCGCGGCGGCGATCGCAGAGCCGGACGGCCAGACGTTTTTCCTCGGAAATTTTAGACGTTTTCTCCAGCAAGATGAAGTCATTTCCGGCGCCGGCCATCTTGGAAAACGAAAGGCGCATCACCGGGCTCCAGGAATGTTAAGGCGCGCGAGCATTTTCGCGGCGACCGCCGCCACGAAGGGGGATTCTTCCTGGGCCCGCGCCGCGACCGCTAGATCGGCGCGGGCCTCGCGGCGCTGGCCTTTATGGAGCATGATGGAGGCCCGGATCCAAAGCCCCAGAGGGTTCTGCGGAAATTTGTCCAGCACGGCGTTATCCACGGCCAAGCTTTCGTTCCAGTCTCCCGCCTCCGTCATCCACAGCGCGCGAGCCAGGGCGATGTCGGTTCGCTCGGGGCTTCGCGCGGCGGCCCGGCCGAGAGTGCCGATGGCTTGCCGAAGGTGACCGCCCGAACGTTGGATAAAAGCCAGGAGAACCTCGGTCTGCGTCGAGGAGGACAGGGAAATGGATTCCTGCGCGGCATCCTCGGCCATGGGATAATCCTTCAAGCGCCAGAGAACTTCCGCATATTCGGCCCAGACCGCCGGATTGTCATTCATGGTTTCGAGAGCCTTGAAATAATGCGCCCGTCCGCGGCGGTAAAAACCAAGGGCCGCGTCTATTTCAGCCACGCCGAGGTTGGCCTGCGGGTTATTCGGGCTGAGGGCGAGCGCGGAGTCAAATAAGGGTTTGGCCTGCTCGTTCAAGCCCGCTTGATGAAGCAATTCGCCAAATTCCGACAACAGACGGGCGTCCTTGGGAAAAAGCCTGACGCCCAACTGGTAGGTTCCCAGGGCCGCGGTTACCCGTCCGGTGCGCGCATAGCTATCGGCCAGATACTCATAAGCCCGATCGAGATGCCTGTAAGAAACCAACTGCAGGGAATCGGGAGAGAGATCCTGGATGACTTCCGCATAACGGCCGCCCTCGTAGGCCGCCGCGGCTTTTTTGTACGGGTCGTGTCCCTGCCGACCGAACCACCAGGCCCGCGAAGGCGCGGCGGCGACCCAGGCGGCGAGCAACAGAATCGAGAGTCTCATGGGGAGGATCGCGTGGCGGGCAAAGCCGGAAGGATGTCATCGAGCGCGAAGAGAATGAGATTCTCCTCGGCGGCATCGACGCGCTTGTGGGCGGTGATGATTCCCTCATCCACGGCTTCATCCACGCGGTCGAACTGGAACATGCCGATGCCGTCGGATCCAGGGGCGATGACGAAGTTTGCGCGTTTTTCCTGAGCGCTGGCCATGAGGGAACTGCGGATGTCGATGACTTGGTCCAGGTTTTGCAGCACGTTCTTAGGGCGGGAGAGAGTGTAATCCGGCTCCGTCACGGAGGCCAACACCCACTGCGCGCCCATAATCCGCGCGGCATCGATAGGAATGTAGTCTACGACGCCGCCGTCGACCATGTAGCGCTGGCGGTACTCCACCGGAGCGAAGACCCCGGGCAGGTTCATGCTTGCCCGCACCGCCTCTCCGACGTTGCCTTGCCGGAACAAGATGGCTTCTCCGGAATCAAGATCCATGGACACGCAGGCGAAGCGCTTGGGAAGCTCCTCGAACTGCTTGCCGGCCAAATAGCGGTTGAGCGCTGTCGCGACGCCGCGTGAGGAGAGCAGCTTGTCGGAAATCACCAAGCGCAGGAGGCTGAAAGTTCCCAGGTTCGCGATGGACCGCAAATCGGCGTTTTCCAAGAGCGTCTTGGCGCGCGCAGCGGGGATTCCCGAAGCGTAGACGGCGCCTACAACGGATCCCATGGAGGTCCCGGCGACGACGTCGATGGGGAATCCGGCGTCGTCAAGCACCTGAAGAACTCCGATGTGGGCCAAGCCGCGCGCGGAACCCGCCGACAAGGCCACGCCCACGATTGGTCGTCGGTTTTTAGGAAGAGCCAAAAACTCGTTCCAAAGATGGTCGCGCAACAAGCCGTCTTGGGAGAGATCCAGAGCCGCTCGGCTGGTTCCCGCGCACAGAAAAAACGCCCCCAGGGTGATGCCGAGGAGCCGGCGGTTCACGGCGTGATGGACCGGCCGACGGCGCGCTCGAGCTCCGCTTCGGCCAGGATGTGGTGAGTCACGGCGTCCAAGTAGGAGAGGCGCATTTCGGTGAGGCTTTTGAGGGCCTCGATGCGGTCCAAGGCATCCTTCGGGTTTTCCTTTCTCAGCTTGGCGTAAAGCGCCTGGAATTTCAAGTATTCGTCCTTGCGGACGGGATATTCCTTCTGCCAGTACTGTAGGGTTTCATAAGCCTGCCGGACCTCGACGCGGACCCGATCCTGGAGTTCGGAGCGCTGAATGTCGCCTTGGCGCTGCTCGGCCTGCTTCTCCTTGATCTGACTCCAGTAATCGTAGGTGAAGGGGATGCGCACACCTATCGTCGTGTCCCAATTGTTGAGCTGGAGGGGGAAATCGAAGCCGGTCACTCCGTAGTCGCCGGCCACGAACACGGTCGGGCTGCGGCGGGCCAGCGCGAGGTTGACCGAAATCGCGTCCATCTGAGCCTGATAGGTCTGGGCCTGCAGTTCAGGACGGAGTTCGAGCGCCCAGAGCACGGCGCGCTCAATGTCCATGGAGACGGGCTTGGTTTCCAAGGAGCCGTTCACGGAGAACGAGGTGTCCATCTCCAGGTTGAGGTTTTTGAGGAAGGACAAGCGCGCCAAGGCTAAGTCGTGTTCGGCGGACGAGGCTTGAATTCGGGCATACTCCGTGTCCGCCTGGGTCTCCAGATTTTTCCAGGAGGCTTTTGGCGATTGAGCGGCTAATTTTTCAGTTTGTTCGGCATAGTCCGTCCAGGCGGCCGCCGTTTCCTGAGCCAAAAGAAGATGGTAGAAGACGTTCTTGGTCTCGAGGATGACGCGCATTTTCACCGACTCCTCGTTGTTGAACGCCTGTTTTTGGGCGGCCTCCGCCATGCGCAGGGTGTTGAGCGTGCGCCCGCCCTCGTAGAGGGACATGGTTAAATAGCCGTAGCCGGAATAAATGTTTCCGGTGGGGACGCCTTCAATTCCAGGCTGATTCAAAAACTGGTTGGGAAAGAGGATGATGTCGTTGCCCGTGGGCGCGAAAGGGTAGCGGGAGTCGTAGTGGGTGGCCGTGGCCTGCAGGCCGACCTCGGGCAGGAATAGATATTCCGCTTCCTTGACGCGTTCTTCGGCGATGATTTCGGCCTGGCGCGCGGAGAGAAGATCCGCGTTGTTGAGCTCCGCGAGTCGCACGGCGTCGTCCAGGGAAAATGATTTTTCAAGCGGGGCCTGCGCCGCGGCCGGCAGAGAGGCGCAGAGCGCCAGAAAAAGGCCGGCGCGGAGGGCAATCGTGGTTCTCATGGCCTCAAGCCTTGAATGATTCGGTCAGGCGGTCGAGATCCTGACTGAGAGACGTGATTTCCGCGCGCGCGGCGTCGGCTTCGGGGGTCGTGGGAAGGCGCTGGGCCGCCGAGGCCAGGCGTTCCGAGAGGTGCCGGGCGAGGCTTCTGTCCTTGAGCACCAAAGCCTGGAGCGCCGCCAGCATGGCGTTGAATTTATCCTGGAGCTCCTTAAGCTCGTCTCCGGTGCGCAAGGCGACGCGGTGAGTCAAATCTCCCGAGGCCACGATGTCCGCGCTTTTCTCGAACCGGTAGATGGGCCCCGCGAACCGATGAGAGATGTAGAGGGAAATGAGCAGGATCATGGCCAAGTAGATGAACATCTTGGCGATCAGTATCTTGTTGAACTGGAACAGGAGCGGGCCTAGGCCCGGGTTGCTCGCCAAGGCCATGCGCAGCATGGTGTAGTAGGCGTCCATCCAGACGATGGCGCAGAGTAGCAGTACGCTGAAGAACACTAGGGACATGTAGCGGAACTGCAGCCAGTGCTTGACGAGCACCTTGCGGCGCTGGAATTTCTGCATGGTCTCGGTCATGACGTCCTTCCGGCCGGAGCGGCGGCCAGGGACGGACAAAGCTGGTCGAGCAAAGAGAGCCATTCCGGGGTCACGGTTTTAAGCTTGGCCGTCGCTTCCGCGAGCGGCACCGCGGCCATGTCGTTTCCGCGCAGGGCCGCCATGAGCCCGAAGCGGCCCTCGTGCGCCAAATCCATGGCCTTTAGGCCCGCGCGGGTCGCCAGCATCCGATCAAAAAGCGTCGGCGGGCCGCCACGCTGGATGTGCCCGATGACTGCGGCGCGGGTCTCGATGCCGGTCTGCTTTTGAATGAGCCCGGCGATCTTTTCGCCCACGCCGCGCTCCTTTAAAATCATGTGCCCGAACTCGTCCAAGGGTTCGTCCTTCTTGTTCTCACCGGAAAATTCGACGGCTTCGGAGGTCACCACCAAGGCCACGCCCTTGCGGCGGTGCGCGGTCTTGAGCGTTTCGGCGAGGCTCTTCGCGTCCACGGGACGCTCGGGCAGGCACACGGCGTCCGCCCCGGCAGCGATTCCTGTGTAAAGGGCCACCCAACCAGCGTGGCGCCCCATGACCTCCAGAACCATGATGCGCCGGTGGCTGCGCCCGGTGTCGAGCAGGCGCTGGGCCGCGTCCATGGCGATGGTCACGGAGGTGTCGAAGCCGAACGTAAAGTCGGTGGCGGAGAGATCATTGTCCATGGTCTTGGGCACTCCCACGACCGGCGCCTTAAAGTCGTGGTGGAGCTTGGCGGCCACGCCGAGCGTATCCTCGCCGCCCATAGCGATGAGGGCGTCGAGTCCCAGGGTTTTAAATGCTTTCATCGCGGCTTGCGGGCCGCCTTCCTTCTTATAGGGGTTGGTGCGTGAGGTTCCTAGGATGGTGCCGCCCCTGCCGACGATATCCTCGACGGCTTCCAGGCGCAGGGGCCAGGATTGCGCCTCCAGGAGTCCTTTCCATCCCTCGGGAACGGCGACGCATTCCCAGCCGAGCCCCAAGGCCCGTATGACCGCCGCACGGATGGCGGGGTTCAAGCCCGGGCAGTCGCCGCCGCCGGTCAGCAAACCGACCCGCTTGGACATTTCAATAATCTCCGGAAGAAGCTCCGACGGCTTTCTTGAGTTTTCCGGCGGCATACCAATCCGGCGCGACCGCCGCGGCCAAATCGGAGGGTTTGAGATCGTAGCGCTTCATCCAACTGCGGGCCTTATTCTCGATGATTGTGTTGAGGGCGCGCATGCGTTCGGAGCCGGTTTTTTCCAGGAACGCATGCCGAGTCTGAGGCGTGGGCTGCTCGAAGTATTCGTTGAAGATGGCGCGGCCAGCCATGTAGCCGGAACAGCCGGCATCCATCGCGGTTTCCGCCTGCTTAGAGAAAAGGTCGAACTTCTCTCCGGCGGACAAAAGCACCCAAGGCCGGATGGCGATGCTGTCGAGTTTGGCGAGGTTGTCCTTGAGCCGGCCTTCGGGGTCGTTGCGAATGTCTCCCGGAAATTCCAGCTTGAGGATGTCCGTAAGCGGCCCCAGGAGCTCGGCCGCCTTGAAGATGTTGGCGACCTTGCGGGTTTTATAGGCTGGGGAACTCTTCTCCTCGCCTTTCCTGGGGAAGGACAGCTCTTCGGTCATGAGCAGGATGTCGTGGCGGCGGCATTCCTGGGCGACCTGCTCGGTGAATCCGAGTTGGGCCTTGACGTTGGCCGCGTCCTCGGTGTCCAGAT
>Ga0307374_10005949_pt1 | contig 19483 bp, 21 predicted proteins | sample OX3MG_FD_202532 | JGI IMG/M metagenome (GOLD analysis project Ga0307374, IMG submission 202532) | Soil microbial communities from Risofladan, Vaasa, Finland - OX-3 | ecosystem: Environmental > Terrestrial > Soil > Coastal area > Acid sulfate soil | place: Finland: Risofladan, Vaasa | collected...
CGTGGTTCGACGACCTGGACCCGTCACTGGCCGGTCGATGCGACCTCGTCGTCGCCAACCCTCCTTACGTCGGCGCGGCCGAGCTGGTCAACCTCGACGCCGTTCTCTCCTACGAGCCCCGAGAGGCGCTGGTGGCCGATGACGCGCCCGGTCATCCCGGGTTCGCTGACGTCGCGCACGTTCTCACCCACGTCGTCGAATGGCTCGCCCCGGGCGGTCACGTGGTGGTCGAACACGGCGACGCGCAGGGTCCGGCGGCCCTGGTGGTCGCGAGGTCCGTGGGACTCGTCGACGCCACGGATCACGTGGATCTGGCCGGATCGCCCCGGGTTCTGGTGGCGCGACGACAGTGACGACCCGACTGACCCTGGATGAGGCCGTCGCCGCGCTGGCTCGGGGTCAGATCGTGGCGCTGCCCACCGACACCGTCTACGGCGTGGGCGCATCCATCGACGCCCCCGACGCGGTGGCCGCGCTCTTCGCACTCAAGGAACGTCCGTCCACGGCCGCCCTGCCGGTCGTCGCCGCCTCGTTCGAGTCGCTCGCAGGACTGATCACGCTGTGGCCCGACGGCGCGGGTCGTCTGAGCCGCGCGTTCTGGCCTGGAGCGCTGACGCTGGTGGTTGGCGCGAACGCCCCGCTGTGCGCGACGGTGCGCAGTGCGAGCCACCGCGTGGGGTTCCGCGTTCCCGACGACGCCACGCTGAGCGACGTCCTGAGCCGCAGCGGACCACTGGCTCTCACGAGCGCAAACACGCATGGCGCTGCGCCGTGCGTCTCGGCCGACGACGTCGTGACCGCGTTCGCCGGCCACGAGGAACTATTCGGTGTGCTCGACGCCGGTCGGCGCGACGCGGCGGTGTCGACCGTGGTCGAGTTCGAAGGCGACGTCTGGCGGATCCTTCGAGAGGGATCGATCACCGCGCCCGACATCGCCGCGGCCCTGGCCTGATTGGTCCGCAGTGCCCGACGAGCCGTGCCGCCGAGGTTAGGGTTCGTACGTGAGCCTTCTGCAGGTCAGAGCGCGCGCGGTGATCGTTGGTGGCTGGGGCTTCGTGGTCTTCGGAGCGCTCGGCTACCTCTTGATGCTGGTGCACCTCGGGTACTTCAACAACGGACAGTCCCTGGCCGAAGAGGGACTCATCACGATCCCGGTCATTTCCAATAGCGCCGCCCTGGTGGCCTGGTGGTGGCTGACCCGTGTCCGGTTCACCGACGAGCAGGTCCCCCTGGCACAGCGCGCCTTCTACGCGCTCGGACTCCAGGCGCTCTTCATCGCGGCCATCGTGCTGTGCGAGGTCTCCCTGGCCCACGGACAGGGCACGTCGAATCAGCTGATCATCGCGTCGCTGGTGTGTCAGGCGGTCGGCGGAATCGCGATCTTCGTCGGCTTCGTCATCCTCGCCGGCGCCGCCGCGCCCCAGCGCGAGCTGCCTCGCGAGGCGCCGCGACCGGCCGACTTCTCGGCGATCGGCGACGACGAACTCCCGTCACCGGACTCGCCCGCCTGAGTCACGTCACATCGTCGGCGCGCGGGCGAGCCCACGGAGCCGGACGCTTGTCGAGGTACGCGGCCATACCCTCGCGAGCGGCGTCGGAGGTGAAGAGCCGCGCCGAAAGTTCCGCCGTCCACGCGTACGCGGCGTCGCGGCTCATCGTCGGGACGTCGTAGGCGAGCCGTTTGGCGGCGGCGAGCGCGGCGGGCTCTCCCTCTAAGAGGTCGGCGACCACGGCGTTGACCGCCGCGTCGAGGTCCTCAGCCGGCGCAACCGCGTTGATGAGGCCCGCAGCGACGGCGTCAGCCGCGGGGAACCGGATGCCGCGAAGGAAGAGACTCAGGGCGTCGGCCCGGCGCATCTTGGGCAGGCAGACCACCGAGATCACCGCGGGGGCCACGCCGAGTCGGACCTCGCTGAAGCCGAAGGACGCCGTGTCCAGGGCCACCGAGATGTCCATCACCGCGGCCAGTCCGACCCCGCCAGCGATGCAGTGGCCGGCGATCCGGCCGACGAAGGGCTTCTCGGACCGCTGAATGCGAGTGAACAACGAGCCCAGGTCAACCCCGGGGCCGCCCGAGCTCGAGGCTTCTCGCAGGTCGGCCCCAGCGCAAAATGTCCGGCCGCGGTTGGTGACGACGACCACGCGCACGCCGGTGTCGGCGTCCAGCTCGTCGAGCACCGCGGCGAGTTCGGTCACGAGCGCCCGCGACAGCGCGTTGCGATGCTCCTCGTCACCCAGAGTGACCGTCGCGACCCCGTCGTGCGTCGAGAGGTCAATCAGGCTCACGGCGACCCCCGGGTGGTGGACCGACGCTCGGCGTTCCGGCGAAGACCTGGGCCCGTTCGAGCCAGTGGCGCCCAAGGTCACCGGTCGTGAGTCCGGTGTCGTCGAGGTGCCGTCGTTGCGTGACCACCAGGCAGAAGTCGTGCGCGGAGCCAGTGACCGTGTCGATCGCGTCGGCCTCTCCCCAGGTCCATCTCTCACCGTCGGGGCTGGCCAGGTCCACCGCGACCGAACCGTGCGGCGGTTCCTCACCGCGCACGGCGTAGGACCAGCGACGGGTCGCGAAGCCGAGACGCGCAATGGGGCGCAGGCGAGGCGTCGGGCCGTACGGAGCGCCAACGGCCTCGGCGATGTCGGTGCCGTGAGCCCACGTCTCCATCAGGCGCGCCGCGACGAAGGAGGTCGCCGACATCGTCGGCCCGTACCAGGTGACGCGCCGGCCGTCAACTAAGCCGGCTGCGGCGAGGTCGAGCGCGGCGCCGTTGGCACGCCAGCTCGTCAAGAGCTGCGACTCGGCCAGGGACCGATACTCCTCCAACGTGAACTCGTCGATGCCGACCGCGCTCGCCCCGGCAATCAGCGCCGGAATATGTGTGGCGAACGCGTCAGGGTCGGTGATGGACGTCGCGGCGGCGTCGTCGAAGTACGCGAGGTGGCCAACCTGATCGGCCACGGTCCAACCGGGGCTCGGCGTGGGAGCGCGCCACGACGCGACGTCGAGACCGTCGAGCACGGCGTCCAGTGCGGCGCGCTCCCCGCGCAGGTCGGTGCGCACCTGGTCGAGCGCGCTCACGGTTCCACCAGCAGCGAACCCGGCACGTCAACGACGCGGCTGCGCAGCCATTCGCCGAGCCCCTTGGCCTGCGCGTCCTGACGTGTCGACGCAGCGACTCCCTCCTCCAACAGTCCGTGGATGACGAAGTTGAGCGAGCGAATCGAGGCCAGGCGGTGTCGCTCGATGACCAGCGGGGCCGTCTCGGGCAGCAGGCGGCGCAGCTCCTCGACGCTGAGATACGAATCCAGCCACACCCACGCGTCGTCGCGTCGCGCGAAGACGCCAAGGTTGGCGGTGCCGCCCTTGTCCCCCGAGCGCGCGCCCACGACGAGGCCGAGCGGAACGTGCGCGGTCGGCCCGTCGGGCACGTCGGCGCTGGGTCCCGCCAGGGCGGTGACACTGACCGACCCCGTGGGCGCGACCGAGTCGACCTGGGTCGTTGACTCCCCGAGCACGCTCACGTATTGGGGAACGAGCGACGAGGGCACCAGCGTGGGTCGATAGACGCCAAAAGGTGACCCACTCGACGGCGCCGAACCCACGATGAAGAAGCCCGGGATGGTGGACAGGGCGAGCTCAACCACGGCGTTGGCGACGGCGCGGCCGACCTTGTGCTCGTCGGGGTCCTTCAGCGTCAGGCGCCACAGCGCCACCGCTTCCTCGTTGGTCGCCGGATCAGGCTTGTCGGTGCGCACCAGACGGCTGGTGACGCTCGCGAACTCGCTGGGCGCGTGCGGACAGGCCCGCCAAAAGGCCTCTTCGACCAGCGCCGCCTTGACCTCGACGTCCAGTCCGGTGATCGCCACGGTCAGGTCCTGACGGTAGCCGCCGAGCTCGTTCATCGCGACCTTGAGCGTCGCCGGCGGGGGCTCTCCGCGCACCCCAGAGATCCGCACGCGGTCAGGGTTGACCTGTTCGAGCGTGACCGTGTCGAAGCGCGCCGACACGTCCGGGCCGAGATAGGTCGGTGAGGAGATCTCGTAGAGCAGCTGGGAGGTCACCGTGCCGATAGACACCTCACCGCCCGTCGCATCGTGCTTGCCGACGATCGACGATCCGTCCTCGGCGACCTCGACCCACGGGAAGCCGACGCGATCCATGCCCGGCACCTCGGCGAAGAAGGAGTAGTTGCCGCCGGTGACCTGGGCACCGCACTCGACGACATGACCCGCGACGACGGCGCCGGCCAGGGCGTCGAAGTTGTCGCGGGACCATCCGTGGCGCCAAGCAGCGGGACCGCAGACCAGAGCGGCGTCGGTGACGCGGCCCGTGACCACTACGTCGGCGCCGCGACTAAGGGCTTCGACGATGCCGAAGCACCCCAGATAGGCGTTGGCCGAGACGAAGCGCGACGTGTCACCGATCGGCTCGCCTGTCTCGAGATGCGAGAGGTCGATCCCCGCGCCCACCAACTCATCGAGCCGAGGCAGCAAGTCGTCGCCGGACACGACGGCGATCCGAAGTGAGAGTCCCAGGCGCTCGGCCATGTCGGCCACGGCTTCGGCGCAGCGCTGCGGTTCCAAACCGCCCGCATTGGAGACCACCTTCACGCCACGCTCCAGGCACGAGCCCAGAACCTGTTCCATCTGGGTAAGGAAGCTTCGCGCGTAGCCCACCCCCGGGTGGCGCAGGCGTGTTCTCGCGAGGATCAGCATGGTGAGCTCGGCCAGCCAGTCACCGGTGAGGACGTCGATCGGACCACCCTCGACCATCTCACGCGCGGCCGAGATCCGATCGCCGAAAAACCCCGAACAGTTCGCGATGCGGATGGGTGCGGCCATCACCCGATCCCGTCGAGAGTGAGCAGGGCCGCACCGCGGGAAAGCTGTTGGCCGACCTTGACGTGCACCTCGCCGACGGTACCCGCGTACGGAGCGGTGACGACGTGCTCCATCTTCATGGCTTCCATCACGATCAGCGTCTCGCCGGACTCGACGACCTGACCCGAGGCCACGCGCACCGCGATCACCACTCCCGGCATCGGGGCATTGAGCCCGCCGTGCGCGGGTTCGACTCCTGAGGCCGTGAAGAGCGGCACGATCGTGAACTCCACGGTGCCGCGCGAACTCTGGACGTAGAGTGCGTGGGCGCTGCGCGTGACTCTCGACCGCGCGCGCCACCCGTCCACCTCGACGTCAATCGCTTGCTCACTCCACGCGTGCACGCGTGCGTTCGATCCGTCGTCAAGGTCGAACGAGCCGTCGCGTCGGGCTCGGTAGTCCACGTGGATGACCTCGTCGGCGTGGCGAAGTGAGACGCGCTGGTGCGGCAGGCGCGCGTTGCGCCATCCGCTGGGTACCGCGCGCAACACCGGTGCGTGCGAGCGATTAGCGCTCTGGATCCACAGGGCCCCCGCAACCGCCGCGCGGCGCATCTCGTCGTCACTGAGCTCGAGCGACCGCGCTGGTTCATAGCGCTCGATGAAGTCAGTGGTGGTGTCGCCCGAGAGGAATCCGGGGTGACGCAGGGTGGCGGCCAGGAAGTCACGGTTGGTGGTCACCCCGCCCAGGTGCAGGCGCTCGAGCGCGCGCGCCAACGTGGCGGCGGCCTCGTGACGGGTGGGGCCGTGAGCGATCACCTTGGCCAAGAGCGGGTCAAAGTCAACGGTGACGCGTGAGCCCGCGGCCACCCCGGACTCCCATCGCACGCGAGGCTCATCCGCGGGCTCGAACGCCGCGAGCGTCCCGGTCGCCGGCAGGAAGCCGGTCTTCGGATCCTCGGCGCACAGTCGCGCCTCGACCGCCCATCCGCTCGTCGTCACGTCAGCCTGGGTGAATTCGAGAGGCGCGTCGAAGGCCACGGCGAGCTGGGTGCGCACGAGGTCCACGCCCGTCACCATCTCGGTCACCGGATGCTCGACCTGGAGCCGAGTGTTCACCTCCAAGAAGAAGTAGTCACCGCTTTGGTCGTCGACCAGGAACTCGACCGTGCCGACCGACCGGTAGCCGATCAGTCGGGCCAGGCGTAACGCGGCCTCACCCATGTCGGCGCGACGCTCGGCGTCGAGCGCGCTCGAGGGGGACTCCTCGATCAGTTTTTGGTGGCGGCGCTGGATCGAGCACTCGCGCTCGCCGAGGTGCACCAACGCGCCGTAGTTGTCGCCGAGGATCTGTATCTCCACGTGACGCGAGCGCTCGACGTAGCGCTCGAGGAAGACCCGGTCGTCACCGAACGCCGCGGCGGCCTCGCGTCGAGCCGCCGCGACTGCCTCATCCAGATGGGCAGGGTCGGCAACGACGCGCATGCCTTTGCCACCGCCGCCGGCGACGGCCTTTATAAGGAGGGGGAAGCCAACGAGTTCGGACCCGCTCAGGTCCACGCTCGAGGCGAGGACGGCGATGCCCGCCTCGACCGCTCGGGCCTTGGCCGCTAGCTTGTCGCCCATCGCGGCAATGACTTCGGGCGGGGGTCCGACCCACCGCAAGCCGGAGTCGATCACGTCGGCCGCGAAGACGGGGTTCTCGGCCAGGTATCCGTACCCCGGATGCACGGCGTCAGCGCCCGATCGCCGCGCCGCGGCGATGATCGCCGCGCCCTCGAGGTAGCCGGTTTCGATGCGAATGGCGTCGTCGGCGTCGGACACGTACGGCGCGTCCGCGTCGGCGTCGACGAAGACCGCGACGCAGCGCATACCCATCGACCGAGCGGCGCGGATGACGCGTCGGGCGATCTCGCCGCGATTGGCGATCAGCAAGGTGGTGCTCACAGTCGAAACACCCCGTAGCCAGTGGCGCCCTCGATGTTGCGACTGCGCACGACGGAGAGGCACAGCCCGAGCACGGTACGCGTGTCGCGCGGGTCGATGATGCCGTCGTCGCTGATCGCCCCGGTGGCGGTCAAGGCCAGCGAACCCTTCTCCTGGGCCTCCTCGACGGCCTCGACGATCTTGGCGTCCTCGGCCTCGTCGAAGGGCTCGCCGCGCCGCTCGGCGCGCGCCCGACGCACCTGGCTCATGACGCCCGCGATCTGCTTCGGCCCCATCACCGCGACCTTCGCGGTGGGCCACAGGAACGTGAAGCGGTTGCCGAACGCCCGCCCGGACATCCCGTAGGTGCCGGCGCCGTAGGAGGAGCCCACGATGAGCGTAAGGTGCGGGACCGTCGAGTTCGCGACGGCGTTCAGCATCTGGGAGCCCTTCTTGATGATGCCCTCGGCTTCGGCTTCGCGTCCCACCATGTAGCCGGTGATGTTCTGGATGAACACGAGCGGGACGTCGACCTGGTTGCAGAGCTGGATGAACTGGCCGGCCTTCTCCGCGGCCCGGGGGTGGATGACACCGTTGTTGCCCAGCACACCGACGGGGTACCCGTGGATCGAGGCCCAGCCGCACACCATGGTCGGCCCGTAGCGCGCCTTGAACTCCTCGAATCGGGACCCATCGACGACGCGCGCGATGATCTCGCGTACGTCGACCGGCTGGCGCAGGTCGCGGCTGACCACGCCCAGCAGCTCCTCGGCGTCGTAGGCGGGCTCTTCGACCACGAAGGACGGCCCCGGCCCCTGCTTGCGCCAGTTGAGGTGCGACACCACTTCGCGACAGATTCGGATGGCGTCCATCTCGTCGTCGGCGAAGTAGTCGCCGAGTCCCGACACCTCAGCGTGCAGGTTGGCGCCGCCGAGCGTCTCGTCGTCGGACTCCTCTCCCGTCGCCATCTTCACTAATGGCGGTCCCGCCAGGAAGATCTTCGACTGCTCCTTGACCACGATTGTGTAGTCCGACAGGCCGGGCTGGTAGGCGCCACCGGCGGTCGAGGACCCAAAGACCACGCACACGGTGGGGACGCGCATCTTGGAAAGTTCGATGAGGTCGTAGAAGAACCTGCCGCTCTCGGCGAAGTGCGCCGTCGCCATGCGACCCCCGCCCCCGCTGCCGACGCGCAGGTCCGCCCCCGCGGACTCGACGAAGCTCACGTAGGGGATCCGGTTGTCGCGCGCGATCTCCAGAGCTCGGGACCATTTCTTGGCCGAGTACGCGGTGAGTGCGCCGCCGAGCACGGTGGGGTCATTGCCCATGACCACGCACTCGACGCCAGCGATCACGCCGATGCCGACCACCATGCCGCCGCCCAGGGTGTAATCCGACCCGTAGGCGGCGAGCGCCGAGATCTCCAGGAACGGCGAATCGGGGTCCAAGACGGCGGCGATGCGCTCACGCACCGGCATCTTGGCGCGCGAGCGCAGGCGCTCGGTGGCCTCCGCGCCACCCCCTGCCTCGGCGGTGTCGAGCAGCTCGTCGATGACCGCCAACAGTTCGAGCATGTCGTCGCGATTCTGCGCAAACTGCGCGCTCGACGTGTCTAACGACGAGCGGTACGTCGGTGCGAGCGACGTGAGGTCCATGGGCTGATACTACCGAGGGCCCTCAACGACGCTTTTCTCGCGTGGTCAGGGAGAAAGAGTGCGGATAGTGCGGTCCAGTGACACCACCAACACAGCGCGATGCGCGCGTGATGTGCGTCGCGCATCCGGGTCACGTGTGACTTCACAGGTAGGGTTGTTTCGATGCGTGTTGCTCTCGGTTCGGACCACGCCGGCTTCGACCTCAAGGCTGTGTTGGAGGCGACGCTGACCTCGTGGGGCCACGTCGTGGTGGATCTCGGGACGCACAATTCGACCGATTCGGTTGACTACCCCGACTTCGGCGAGGCCGTCGGCCGCGCGGTCGTCGAAGGTCGGGCTGACCTCGGCGTCGCGGTCTGCGGGTCCGGGATCGGGGTCTCCATCGCCGCCAACAAGGTGCCCGGCGTGCGCGCCGCCCTGGCCCACGACGCGACCTCGGCGCGGCTGGCGCGCGAGCACAACCACGCCAACGTCCTGTGCCTCGGCGCGCGACTGATCGGCGTTCCAGTCGCCGTCGACGCCCTCGAGGCATGGCTGACCGCGACACCCGGCGAGGGACGTCACCTGCGCCGCCTCGAAAAACTCACCGCGCTCGACGCGAACCTGATCGCGTAGGAAGAGAGGACGCGTGGGCTCATCGCCCTTTGACGCCTGGATTACTGGCGACGACGAGGTCAAGGGACTGCTGTCGCGAGAGTGGGGTCGCCAGACCTCAACGGTGCAGCTGATCGCGAGCGAGAACTTCGCGTCGCCGGCAGTGCTAGCGGCCACCGCATCCGTGCTCACCAACAAGTACGCCGAGGGCTACCCGGGTCGGCGTTACTACGGCGGCAACCAAATCGTCGACGAGGTCGAGGATCTGGCCCGGCGCCGCCTGGTTGCGCTCTTCGGGGCTGAACACGCCAACGTGCAGCCGCACTGCGGAGCCAACGCCAACCTGGCGGTGTACCAGGCGCTCCTGCAACCGGGCGACACGGTGCTGGCCATGCGCCTCGACCAGGGCGGTCACCTGACCCACGGCTCCCCGGCGTCGATTACCTCCAAGATCTGGAAGTTCGTCGCCTACGGGGTGACGCCGCGCTCCGATGACCCGGACCGCCCCGGTGAGGTCATTGACTTTGACAACGTGCGAGAGCTGGCCAAGGAGCACCGACCCAAACTGATCGTCGCCGGCGCGACGGCGTACACCCGCCAGATCGACGCGGCTCCCTTCCGCGAGATCGCCGACGAGGTCGGCGCCCTGTTGATGTTCGACGCGGCGCACGTGGCCGGACTCATCGTTGGCGGCGCGCACCCGAATCCGGCGCCCTACGCCGACGCCGTGACCTTTACCACTCACAAGACGCTGCGCGGACCGCGCGGGGGAGCGATCGTCTGCAAGGAGGAGCACGCCAAGAAGATCGACTCGTCGGTCTTCCCGGGCTTCCAGGGCGGCCCGCTCGAGCACGTGATCGCGGCCAAGGCCGTGGCCTTCCACGAAGCCGCCCAGCCGAGCTTCTCGACGTACGCGCACGACGTCGTCGCCAACTCCGTGGCCTTCGGAGCGGCGTTGCACGCGCATGGATTCCGTCAGGTCTCGGGTGGCACCGAGAACCACATGGTTCTGCTGGACCTTCGCGACTTCGACGCCGATCTCACCGGCAAGGAGGCTCAGGAGGTTCTGGACCGTGCCGGGATCACGACGAATCGCAACACCATCCCCGACGACCCGCGCAGCGCCTTCGTCACGTCGGGCCTGCGCGTGGGCTGCGCCGCCGAAACGACCGCGGGCATGGGGGCAGACGAGTTCGCCACGGTCGCCGCGCTCATGACGCGCGCGCTGCGTCAGCGTCGCGACGACGCCGCCCTCGCCAGCGTGCGCGCGGAAGTGGCGGCGCTGTGCGCTCGCTTCGACCCCTACGCCGGCTTCACCGGGTAGGCGATGCACAACCTCGTCTTCTACGCCATCGTGGCTCTCGTCGGAGCGGCGGTGACGTTGGTGGCGAATCGCCCGGCGCGCGCCATCTCGCTACGCGTGGGCTACGTCGCTCAACCCGATGATCGCAAGGTGCACCAGAAGGTGACGCCTTACGGTGGCGGCGCGGCGATGCTCGTTGGCTTCTGCGTCGCGCTGGTGGTGGCCGACCTCATCCCGTCACTGCGCTCGGTCATCACCTCATCTCACGAGATGTTCGGCGTTCTCTTGGCCACCGGCGTCATATTCGTGATCGGCGTGGTCGATGACTTTCGCGAGATGAGCGCCCCGGCCAAGGTCGCCGGCCAGTTCCTGACGGCGTCGATCCTGTACTTCAGCGGCGCGACGATGTATCAGCTGAAGCTGCCCTTCGCCGGCTTCATCGTGCTGGGACCGTCGATCCTGCCGGTGATCACCGCGGTGTGGGTGTTCGCGTTGTGCAACGCGATCAACCTCATCGACGGGCTCGACGGTCTGGCGGCCGGCATCGTGGCCATCGCCTCGGGAACCCTGTGCGTCTACGGACTGCGGCTCGAGGACCTCGGGCTGCTGCCCGTGACCAACGTCGGTCCCCTCATCGCTGCCTTGACGTGCGGAATCTGCATCGGCTTCCTGCGAGACAACTTCTATCCCGCCAAGCTCTTCATGGGCGACGCCGGGGCGCTCATGTTGGGGCTCTTGATGAGCGCCTCGACGATGGTCATCGGTGGGCGCACCCCACCGGCCAGCGGCGTCACGTTCTTCTTCTTCGCCCCGCTGCTCATCCCGGTCTTCATCCTCGGCGTTCCCCTCATCGACGCGGTGTGGGCCTTCGTACGACGCACGGCCTCGGGTCAGGGGTTCCACACCCCGGACAAGAACCACATCCACCACCGACTGATGCGACTGGGACACGGTCACCGCCGCACGGTGATCATCCTGTGGCTGTGGACGGCGTTGCTGTGCGGCTTCGTGCTCTTTCCGCTCTTCGCCCCGGGGTTCAACGTCTTCATCCCACTTGGAGTGGCCGTGCTACTCATCGGACTTTTCACGTGGTTCAGCCCGCTGCTCAATCGCTGGACCGGGCGTGGCGAGGTGGCCGAGGCCACCGAGGAGAGCGCGCGCCGGTGACCGATCCGGTCGACCAGCCTGACGGCATGGAGCCGGAGGTCGCCCCGGGCGAACCACGCAAGCAACAAGGGTTTTCGAACCTGGCGGGCGTCGCGGCCTTCGCCGTCATGGGTACCACCATCGCCACCTGCATCGGGGTGGGCGTCGTGGCGGGTCTGGGGGTCGACAGCTGGCTGTCCACCTCTCCGTGGGGTCTGTTTTTCGGGATAGTGTTGGGGACGGTCGCCGCCGTGGTGAGCGTTGTCAAGCTGGTCCGGCGTTTCCTTTAGAAACCCATTGTCCGTGCTCGAAAATCTCCCCATCACCACGCTGCCCCGCCTGCTACGTCGCACTGTCATATCCGCCCTGATCGTGGGCGCCGCGGGCTTCGTCGTGGCCGTGACCTTGGGCTGGTACGTGGGCGCCCTGGGCGAAATAATCGGGGTCGGCCTGGCCATCATGAACCTGCGGTACCTGGATCGCCAGGCCTCGCGGGTCGAGCTCAAGGGTGAACAAACGACCAAGGCCGTTCGGCGCCAACTGGGTGGCAAGACGACCGGGCGTCTAGCCGTGATCACCGCAATTGTGCTGGTCGTGGTCTTCCTCGACGCCCCCCTGGGAATCGGTATGGTTGCAGGGCTCGTGTTGTACCAGATCGTCTTTGTCATCAACGTGCTGCGCGTGGTGGCCGGCCAGGGAGGACTGCAGTGAGGACGCTGTTCGCGGCCAAGCAGATTCACATCGGCCTGCACCCCCAAGTCCACCTGTTGGGACTCACGATCGACACCGACATTGTGATGGCGACATTGGTGGCGGCGGCAATCTACCTGTACATGGGGTTTTGGCTAGCCCGCAAGGGAACGGCCGGAGTGCCCGGGAAGTTCCAGACCGCCTACGAATGGATCCTCGAGCAGGTGACCGAGGTTGCGGACTCGGCGATTGGCCCCGAAAGCCGTCGTTTCGTACCCGTCGGGATGACCCTCTTCTTCTTTATTCTCATTTGTAACTGGCTGGACTTCATTCCCACGGCGATGCACCCGGGAGTCTCCGAGCCGATTCTTCCGGCGCCGACCAGTGATGTCAACCTCCCGTTGGCCATGGCCGTCTTCGTGATCATCTGGGTCCACGTCGAGTCCCTTCGGGCGCGCAAGGTCAAGGGCTACATCAAGCACTACTTCCAGCCCTTCAAGGCCATGGGTCCAATCAATGCGATCGAGGAGTTCACGAAGCCCATCACCATGACCTTCCGACTCTTCGGCAACCTCTTTTCGGGCGGTCTGATGGTGGTCGTGATGGTCGTCTTGCTGCCGTTCTTTACCTACGTACCGTTTCAAATCGGCTGGGAGCTCTTCGACACCGGGCTCTTGGGACTGGTCCAGGCCTTCATCTTCATGTTGCTGACGATCATCTACTTCGGAATGGCCATGAGCCACGACGAAGCACCGGTCGGCCAGCTCGAACTGTCTCATTAACCAATCCAGGAGGACACAACCATGGCAAATACATCAGCAATCGGTGACGCGGTTCGAACCGCGGGCGCGCTCGTCGGAGGTGGCATCGCGCTGGGCGGGGGTGCCATCGGCGCCGCGGTCGGCGACGGACTTGCCGGTAGCCAGACCATCGCCGCCATCGCTCGTCAACCGGAAGTGGAGAACAAGGCGCGCACGTACTTCTTCCTGACCGTGGGTCTGGTGGAGGCCATGTACTTCATCAACCTGCTGTTCATGGTGGTCTTCATTTACGTCTTCAAGAAGCAGTAGTCCGGGCCCAACCGCCATGGTGACCGGAACCCCGCGCCACTCACTAGAACGAGAAGGAGATATGAGATGACCGCAGTGTCCGTCTTCCTACTGCCCAACGCCACGTTCTTCGTGGAGCTGTTGGTTGTCGTCGTGATTGTGGTCGTCACTTCGAAGTACATCCTCCCGCGGTTCAACAAATTCCTGGAGTCGCGCCAGGAGCTGATTCGCGCCTCGCTGGAAGCCGCCGAGGAAGCGCGCGTCGCGGCCGCCGCCACCGATGACGAGCGCGTGCACGTGCTGGCCGAGGCGCGCGAGCAGGCGCGCGAGATCACGGCCGCCGCCCAGGCCCTGGCCGATCAGGTCAAGGCCGAGGCCGGGGGTCGCGGCGAGGCGGAGTACCAGCGCATCGTCGCGTCCGCCCAAGCCGAAATCGCCACGGCGCGCCAAAGGGCCATAGACGACGCGTCGGCCCGCATTGGCGAGATCGTCTTCGAACTGGTCTCCCAGATCGTGGGACGCGAGGTGGATCAGAGCACCCACGAGGACCTACTGCGCGAGGCGGTGGCCGCGCTCAACGCCGAGGCCCAGAAGGGCGCGGCGAGCTAGTCATGCTGGCACGCATCGAGGGATACGCCGCGGCCCTGTTGGGCACGCTCGACGCCTCGTCTCTCGCCACGTGTGCCGCAGCCCTGACCCAACTGGATCAAGCCGTCCTCGGTCGAGGAGACCTCCGCGCCGTGTTGGGCGACACGTCGATTGCCGGCCCGGTGCGCGGCGCAGTCGTGCGCGAGCTGATCACCGACAAGCTCGACGCAACTACGGTGCGCATCGCGGTCTACGCCGCGACCGTCGCACCGGCCCAGGAGGTCGCCCACAGCTGGGACGAACTGGCCTTCGTCGCACGCGAACTGGTGAACACCGGTCACTTCGGCCACGACGCCCTCTCTCTCATTGATTCGCGCCGGCGCGTCGGCGGGTTCGCCGATGCGCTGCTCGAAGACGTCGACACGTCGCTGTTCGCAACGATCGAAGATGAGCTCTTTCGCTGGGCCCGCACGGTCGAGGCCAGCGTGGAACTGCGACGCCTCCTGTTGGACCGCGACGCGCCGGTCGAGGTCCGGCTCGCCACCACGGTAGAGCTGCTCAGAGGTCGCGTCTCGGATCCGACGATGCGACTCGCCCGCTACGTGATCGAAGGCGGACGACCGCGCGACGTGGTCGGCACGCTCGACTTCTTGGTCGACTACGTCGCCAAGGCTCGCGACTGGCGCGTGGCGCGCGTGCACACGGCGCGGCCACTCGACGAGGCCAACGAGGCCACTCTGGTGGCGTCACTGCGCGCGCTCACCGGCCAGAACGTCGAACTCCAGGTCGCCCAGGAGCCCGAACTTCTCGGCGGGATCCTGGTGGAAGTGGGCGACCTGCGTCTCGATGCGACCACGCGGAGTCGACTCGGCGCGCTGCGCGACGACGTGACCTCCGCCAACCTCTACCGCACCACTCTCTAAGACCAACCAGAAGGACAGCGAATGACCGAGCTCACCATCAGCGCCACCGAGATCACCGAGGCGCTGCGCAAACACGTCTCCGACTTCAATCCGGAGGTCGGTGCCGAGCAGGTCGGGCGGGTCGTCGAGGTCGGCGACGGCATCGCGCGGGTGTCGGGACTGCCGTCGGCCAAGGTCAACGAACTGCTCGAATTCGAAGACGGCACGTTGGGGCTCGCCATGAACCTCGACGAGGAGACCATCGGCGCGGTGGTGCTGGGTTCGGTCGACTCGATCGAAGAGGAGCAGGTGGTTCGCGCCACTGGCCGCATTCTGTCGGTGCCGGTGGGCGACGCCCTGCTGGGTCGCGTGGTCAACGCCCTGGGTGTGCCGATCGACGGCAAGGGCGAGCTCGTCAATCCCCAGTCGCGGCGCATGGAGGTTCAGGCGCCGGGCATCATCGGTCGTCAGCCGGTGAAGGACCCGCTGCAGACGGGGATCAAGGCCATCGACGCGATGACTCCGATCGGGCGGGGCCAGCGCGAGCTGATCATCGGCGACCGCAAGACCGGCAAGACCACGGTGGCCGTCGACACGATCCTCAACCAGAAGGGCCAGGGGGTCAAGTGCATCTACGTCGCGTGCGGCCAGAAGAACTCGTCGGTGGCCCAGACGGTCAAGACCTTCGAGGAGCACGACGCGATGGCGTACACGGTCGTCGTCGTGGCCTCGGCCGGCGACCCCGCCCCCTTCAAGTTCCTCGCGCCGTACGCGGGCTGCGCCATGGGCCAGCAGTGGATGGACGACGGCGAGCACGCCCTGGTCGTCTACGACGACCTGTCCAAGCAGGCCGAGGCCTACCGGCAGATCTCGCTTCTGTTGCGGCGCCCACCGGGTCGCGAGGCGTACCCGGGTGACGTCTTCTACCTGCACAGCCGCCTGCTCGAGCGCGCCGCCAAGTTGAGTGACGAGATGGGTGGGGGATCGCTGACCGCGCTGCCGATCATCGAGACCAAGGCCGGGGACATCTCGGCCTACATCCCGACCAACGTCATCTCGATCACCGACGGCCAGATCTTCTTGGAGTCCGATCTGTTCTACTCGGGTGTGCGACCGGCCATCAACGTCGGTAACTCGGTGTCGCGCGTGGGCGGTGCCGCCCAGATCAAGGCGATGCGCTCAGTCGCCGGGACGCTCAAGATCGACCTTGCCCAGTTCCGCGACCTTGAGTCCTTCGCGACCTTTGGCTCAGAGCTGGACAAGACCTCCCAGGCGCAGCTGGACCGCGGTTACCGCCTCACCGAGATCTTGAAGCAGGGCCTCAACACGCCGATGCCCGTGGAGGAGCAGTGCGTCGTGATCTACGCCGGCACCCGGGGGTGGACCGACTCGATACCGGTGGAGGACGTGCGCCGCTACGAGTCCGAACTGCTCACGATGTTCCGCGCCCAGCACGCTGACCTCCTCGAGCAGATACGCACCACCAGCGCCCTGCCCGACACCGACAAGATGGACGCCGCGCTCAAGACGTTCACTGACTCGTTCGCCACGAGTAACTGACCGCGTAGGGAGAGACGGGACCATGGCCGGCGGACAGGAACGCATACTGCGCCAGCGCATCAAGTCGGTGCGCGCGACGCGCAAGATCACCAAGGCCATGGAACTCATTGCGGCCTCGCAGATCTCGCGGTCCCAGGCGCGCATCGTGGCCAACCGTCCCTATCGCCAGGGGATGCGCCGCATCGTCTACGAGGCCGCGAAGGGGGACCCGGCGGCCGCCGAGAAGCTGCTGGGCGTGCCCGACGTTGTGGAGACCGCGATGGTCCTCGTGGTGGCCGGCGACCGCGGGCTCTCGGGTTCCTACAACTCTTCAGCTCTGCGCGCCGGTGAGCGATTGATTCGCTCGCTGCGCGACAACGGCACGACGGTGCGGCTCTTCACCGTGGGCAAGAAGGCGGCGCCGTTCTTTCGTTTCCGCGGCTTCGAGGTCGAGCACAGCTTCGTCGGCTTCGCGGACCGGCCCACCTTCGCCGACGCTCGCCAGGTCGCGGCCACACTGGTGACGCCCTTCATGGACGGCGCGGCCCAGCAGGTCCTGCTGGTCTCGACCCGGTTCCTCTCGGCCGGCAGCCAAGTGGTCGAGGTGGAACAGCTCCTGCCGCTGACCGCGCCCGAGGTCGTCGAGCCCGTGGCGACCGGGCTCACCGGCTACACCGAGTTCGAGCCCGAGGTGGCCGAACTCCTCTTCTTCCTCGCACCGCGAGCGCTCGAGAGCGAGATCTTCTCGGCGCTGCTCGAGGGCGCGGCCAGCTTTCACACGTCCCAGCAGCGCGCCATGGCCGCGGCCACGGAAAACGCCGACGAGCTCGGCCAGACCCTGTCACGCATCATGAACCGCGCGCGCCAGGACAGCATCACCACCGAGATCATGGAAATCGTGGGCGGAGCCGAAGCGCTCCGCTCGAGAAAGTGAGTAGTCAATGACAACGGCCACCGAACACACCCTGGAGGAGGGGCGCGTCGTCGCCATCGCCGGACCGGTGGTGGACGTCGAGTTCCCCCCGCACGCGCTGCCCGAGATCAACCACGCGGTGGAGATGGACATCGAGATCGAGGGTCGTACGGTGACCGTCGTCGCTGAGGTCGCCCAGCAGATTGGCGAAGGCCGAGTTCGCTGCGTGTGCATGAAGCCCACCGACGGTCTGGTGCGCGGCGCCGCGGTGCGTCAGAGCGGCCGAGGGATCACCGTACCCGTGGGTGACGCGGTCCTCGGGCACGTCTTCAACGTCATCGGCGAGTCGCTCGACACCGACGACATCGGTCCGGTCGAGGACCACTGGGAGATCCACCGCAGCGCGCCCGACTTCGACCAGCTGGAACCGCGCGCCACCATGTTCGAAACCGGCATCAAGGTCATCGACCTGCTCGCGCCTTACGTCACCGGCGGCAAGATCGGCCTCTTCGGCGGCGCCGGCGTGGGCAAGACCGTCCTCATTATGGAGATGATCCGTCGCGTGGCCGAGCAGCACGAGGGCGTGTCGGTCTTCGCCGGCGTGGGGGAGCGAACTCGCGAAGGGACCGACCTGCTGATCGAGATGCGCGAGTCGGGTGTCATCGACAAGACCGCGCTGGTCTACGGGCAGATGGACGAGCCACCGGGGGTGCGCCTGCGCGTGGCCCTCGCGGCGCTCACCATGGCCGAGTACTTCCGTGACGTGAAGAACCAGGACGTGCTGCTCTTCGTGGACAACATCTTCCGTTTCGTCCAGGCTGGCTCAGAGGTCTCCACCCTGCTCGGCCGTATGCCGAGCGCGGTGGGTTACCAGCCGACCCTGGCCGACGAGATGGGTGAGCTACAAGAACGCATCACCTCGACCAAGGGTCGCTCCATCACCTCGCTGCAGGCGGTCTACGTGCCGGCCGACGACTACACCGACCCCGCGCCCTTCACCACGTTCACGCACCTGGACGCCACCACGGAGTTGAGCCGCCAGATCGCGGCGTTGGGTATCTACCCGGCCGTGGACCCGTTGACCTCCACGTCGAACATCTTGGCGCCAGAAATTGTCGGTGAGCGCCACTACGCGGTGGCCCGTCGCGTCCAGCAGATCCTGCAGCGCAACAAGGAGCTCCAGGACATCATCGCGATCCTTGGACTGGACGAACTCAGCGAGGACGACCGGGTGACGGTGTCGCGCGCGCGCAAGATCCAACGATTCCTCGCTCAGCCCATGTTTGTGTCCAAGACGTTCACCGGGATCGATGGGATCAACGTGCCCGTCGCTGAGACCATTGAGTCCTTCGAGCATCTGGTGAACGGCGACCTTGACGAATACCCCGAGCAGGCCTTCTTCAACGTTGGTGGCGCGGCCGACGTCGAACGCAAGGCCGCCGAGCTCGAAAAGAGCTGACGTGGGAACGCTGCGCGTCGAGATCGTCACGCCGGAGGCGGCGCTGTGGGCGGGCGAGGCCAAGGCGCTGTTCGCACGTTCCAGTGAGGGCGAGTTTGCCGTCCTGGCCGAGATGACCGCCACGGTGGGCGACCTCGTGCCGGGCGTGGTGCGCGTCGACACCGACTCCGGCGAGCTGGCCTTCACCGTGCACGGCGGCTACTTCCAGGTTGGTCCGGGCGACGACCCCAACGACACCAGGGCCACCGTGCTGGCAGGCGTGGCCGAACGCACGAGTGACATTGACGTAGCGCGCGCTCAGACGGCGAAGGAACGCGCCGAACTCGCTCTCGCCGCCGAGGCCGGTGGTGACGCGCACGAGCCCGACGCGCTGGCCGTGGCCCGCGCCGACCTGGCCCGGGCTGAATTGCGACTCAGCTCGGCGGGGCGACCCTCAGCGTCCTGATACGTAGTCCAGCAACTCGCGCTTCTCACCTTCGAGCTCGTCGAAGCGCGCCTTCACGACGTCGCCGATCGAGACGACACCAACGACGCGGCCGTCGGTGACGACGGGCACGTGGCGAATGCGCTTCTCGGTCATGAGGCCCATGAGGGCCGTGACGGTCGTCGTCTCCTCGCAGGTGGTCACCTCGCTGCTCATGAGGTCTGAGACGCGCTCGTCGAGGACGGCGGCGCCGCGGTCGGCCAGTGCTCGCACCACGTCGCGCTCGCTGATGATGCCGGCCAGGGGCTTTTCCAGGCTGGTGACGACGAGCGCCCCGACCCCTCGTTCCTTCAGCAGGGCTACGGCGTCGCTGACCGTGCGTTCCTGGGAGATGGTGGCGACGTCGCGCCCCTTGGTGGTCAACAGGTTCGCTACTTGCACAGCGACCTCCTTCGGCCCCGCTAACACGGCGCCTCAC
>Ga0307374_10005950_pt1 | contig 19481 bp, 21 predicted proteins | sample OX3MG_FD_202532 | JGI IMG/M metagenome (GOLD analysis project Ga0307374, IMG submission 202532) | Soil microbial communities from Risofladan, Vaasa, Finland - OX-3 | ecosystem: Environmental > Terrestrial > Soil > Coastal area > Acid sulfate soil | place: Finland: Risofladan, Vaasa | collected...
CGCGTTGAAGGGGTGGGGGTGTACGCTAGAAGCCTTCGGGCGACTAGTTCAGCCCGTCCACTACCTATAGCTCAACGTGTGAATGAAATGCCCCGGCGGAGGCGCAATGAACCCTTATGCATGGCGAAACCCGCCATTTTGACCTCGTGCAAAATCCGAGCTGCGGCGAAAACTTACTGCCACGCGCCGTTGAACAGAATTTGTGTTCCGTCTGAGAAAGTGATAGTGACTGAGGGGGTCTGACCGACAACGGCGCTAGGGCTTATCTCATTAGTTGCAGGGAAAGTGATGTAGGCGGTCGATGATTGTGAGCCGGCTGCACCAATGTTGCAGGCACCACTCGGAGTGAACGTGGTGTTCGTCCCAGCCCATGTTATTGTTAAGCTCGTCACAGCGACGGTTCCCGAGCCGGTGTTGGTCAGGGCAATGGAGTTTGGAGAGGAGGCCGCCGAGCAGGCAAATGTCGAAGTCGTTCCTGTAGTCTTGAAGTTGGCGGCCAATAATGCATTGGCTGTTTCGGAGACATGGTCTGACATGCCCGAAATCTGCCAGGTTCCTGTGAAGGGCACTTGGGAGCCATCGGACCAGCTAACGAACCCACTGAACGGTTGACCCACGACCGCGTTAGCAGTAATCGCCGATGAATTTGAGAAAAGCATCGTTTCAGTCTGGAAAGTCGAACCCCCCATGGTTGCAAAGCACGAACCGCCATAGGCGAACACGCTACTGGCTCCAGCCCACGTGATGGTCACACTCGTTGCATAGCCCGTAGTATTCGGATTGTTTGCAAGGATAATGTAGCTCCCTGTCTCGATGGAACCGCACCCCATCTGGGGCGATGACGTCTTGCCCGTTGACAGGAAGTCAGAAGCCCTAAGGTGTACCGCTGTCACTGTGAATTGAGAAGCCGGTGCCGACTGGAAGACGCCGGAGAATTGGACTTGCTCCCCATCTGAGAAAGCAATCCATCCAGAGAACTGTTCGCCGAGGGTCACAGGGCCCCCGCAAGGAGCCCCGCTGCCGTAGTCGAAGTCATAGGTGGTTGAGGCACCCGGGAGAATCTCGATTGAAGCACCCACGGAAGCACCGCCACACGTCACTCCTCCGTAGGTCAATGATTCGGACAAACCTCCAGGAGTCGACGCTTGGATGTAGACGCTCGCTGTTCCCGTATTTGTCAGCTTCACCGTGCCTAGCGTCCCGCTCGCCGAGAAGAACACACCCGTGACGACAACGTGTGCAGCGGGAGGGCTGCCTTGGGGACTTTGGAAAGTTCCGCTGAAGGGAATGTGCTCCCCATCCGACAGCGTGACGTATCCCGAGAAAGATCCACCGCTCATTGCCGGAGAGCCACACGGACTACCGTTACCGTAATTGAAGACGATAGCTGACGAGGAGCCGCCTGCGATGGGAAGCCCGTTCCCTGAGACGATGAAGCTGCACGAGCCGCCAGCGTAGTTCAGCTGAACCGGTCCCAGCGCGACCACCTGGCCGGGACCGATGTTGGTGATCGTAAGGCGTCCACTCGAGCCTGAGGCGGGGAAGGAAACACTCGTCACCGATACTGGCGGTAGGATGGTAACCTGAAGGTTTACGCTTGGGGCACATTCCGTTGACGGGGTTGAGACCGTGACATTCACGAGCCTCCCTTGTCCATACAAGGCTGAGGACAGGATTGCCGGAAGGACGGGACTCGTCCCGAATATCGCTACGCCTGAACTGTTGGTGCTTATTGCGGTCACGCTCAGGTTTTGGGAGTTTCGTAGGCTGTATGTCTGCGAAGCCAGAATCGTGTAGGTCAGGCTGTCACCTGAAACATAGTATGGCGGATTGGCAAATGCGTTCGGGTAGATTGATTGCTCATACGCGACCTGGGAGTCCGATGCGGAAGGAGCCGAGAGGCTCACCTGAGGGTCAGGTGTCTTGCATACGTAGCTCGACACGGACGGCATGCCTTGGGAACTCACGTTGATACTGGCGGACTGGTTGAGATATTCGAGTTTCGCTGGGGTCTGTCCCGTCGGGATTTGAAAAGCCAACTGACCTACTGCGTGTTGGCCGCTTGCTAGGACTACTGGAGTCAACGGACTCGTCATCCCTGTGATCAAATTACCCAGGGAGAGAGTGAATACCGTGGAGGCCGCAGAAACGAGCTCAAAGCTGGTCGGACTTACGTCCCACGTCCCCCGGCCGGAGAAGGATGCGTCAACATTGAGGATGTAGCCGTTGCTTTGGGCTCCCTGGGTGATTATTACCTTGATCACCTGCAGACCATAACTTGGAAAACCTAGAACTGAGTTAGGCTGATTTGTGAGGCTAGTCTGGGAACCAACGGTATTAATCGAGGGCGGACCCGTAGAACCAGAACCATTTCGGAGGTAGAGAATCAGGCCGGTAATACCTGATATGGCAATGAGGATAATGACTATGACCGACGCTAGGGTCTTTCCGGATACGCCTTTCTTCGCGTCCTCAAGCTCCAAATTCTTCTATTCTTTATCGCTAAGTTGCGATTATTAGCCTATGTGTATTTGAAATTCGTATTTCAAGCATTCGAACGTTCCATCGACCGCGCCCTAAATGGCCTGCCTCGAGTTGAAATTGCGATTCGGAGAACCCAGAAGCAGGGTTGATTTGACCGGCGGAGGCGCTAGGCCTACAAACCTGCTTCCGCTATTTCTCGGCGAATCCGCTTCAATTCATCCGAAGCATGGCTCATCCAAACTATCCGGACGGAGAGGTTCTCGAATGCGTAATGATAAGGCCGGTAGCCTTCACTTCCGAGGGCGCTCATTACATCATCATTGGCGAGGAGCAGTCTCCAATGCACATCATTGTAGAGGCCACCATTTTGCGTTTCGCGATGTAGCGAAAAGATTGCGTATGCGTCTCGCAGCTTCTGGTCAACATTTGCAAGCACCAAGTCCTCCCCCAAGGATTTGATGAGCACTACGATCTGATGCGCGCCCACGGAAATGCAATAGTCAACATTCCAAGCTAGTCCAGTTTCGTTCTTGACTTCCTGCCTGGTCTTATAGACTGTGTAAAGGGGACGCGGAAAGACCTGCCTTATCATCTGAATTGTCTCTTTTTCGAATTCAGACATCGGTGGATCGATAGGCGGCGCACCGTCTTCTATGATTCGAGGTTCGTCTTCCAAATGGCTCTCAATTCTTATGTCGATTTGCTATTTAACGGCCACTATGGCAATGCTCTAGGAACAATTGCAGCAATGGTGGTTACTTGATTTGTCATCGGGTTAAGATATGACAGAACCGCATATCCGACCTGAGCAGAAGAATTGTTCGCAAAGTCTCCCTTTTGAATCTTGGCGACAAGTTTGCCCATCTCGGTGCTCAAGGTCGTGGCCAGTTCGGATGGGGCAAGGCTCGTGGAATCTCTCAGCATGCGGGCCTGAACGGTGACTGTCCTATCACCCGAAATGAGATCGGCTCCTCCCTGCGAGGGCTCATTCATTATCAAATTGTCGACATCGAATTTCTGTTCGACAACCGTATACGCAATCTCCGCGCCAATTCTTCCCAATGCGTACGGCGAGCCCGTTTGAACCATCGAATTCTCGAGTGCTCTCAGAGGCGTCACCTGCTGGATTACGAAGGTTTGGGAGGCTCCAGGGACGGAGAAGTCGAGTTGTCCCTCTGCGCCCAGCTCATATATGGTGGAGGGCTTCTGAAGATACAGAGTAGAAACGGTCAGCGAGCCTCCGCCGGCATCCGAGACTATCCTTAGGCGAACTCCGTCTGAACAAACGAGATTCACCGGATAAAAGTTCGAGCTCGAAGAGATGCTCAGGAGAGCATTGCCGTAGCCATCGAAAGTGATCTTGAACGTTCGAATTGGCCCAACGACGTTCGGGAGGTCGAAAGTAATGAAGGTGTTTCCGTTGGAATAGGAAAGGTCGCCGGGCGCTCCTCCGACGGAGAAGCTCGAGACTCCTTCCAGAGTCTCCTGTTCCACATTCATCTGCACCTGGCCTCCAACGAGTCGAAAAGAGCTAATCTCCGAGAAATCGGAGACCCACCGTGCTCCCCCGGTGTTGGTGTAGTCAATTGGAGGCACACTCGAAATGAACTCGTCCGGGGTCAGAAGATCAAAAGAAACTGTAACATCCTGTCCTGGCTGTGCGACATCATCGGGGGCAACAGGGTACCAGTTGGTCTCTGCCGGGCTGTATGGGCCTCCTATTGGCACTTCCTTTGACTGGTAGTACTGATAAACCGTCAATCCCGCTTCCTTGTAGTGAATTTGGACGAATTCCGGGCCCCTAGGATCGAAGCCAGGGAGTACTTGCTGCAGTAGGTCGCCTGTCAGCGGAATCGTCTCACCGCTTCCATCATAGCGGGCCAGATCACCACCTTTCTCGACATGAACTCGGATTCCTCCTCCCTGCTGGAGGCTCAGAACGTCAGCCTCGTTGCCGGCTCCAGTTTCATCTGACGAAGAGCCGGCAGCTTGGGCAACCTGCCCTATGTCGCCCTGAATCACATCGTTAGAGACGCCCTTTTTCTCGAGGACGTCCACCATCGAGTCGACCCGGTCCGCGGTGAACCCGGTGACGAAGGCCGAGTCCTGCGGGAACCTCTGCGCGAGGGCCTGGAGGACGGCTAGTGTCGCCGACGAGGCGCTTGCTGAAGCCTTCGAGCCAATGTCGCCCAGGTACGGCTTGACGGTCGACCACGCGTCTCCCAGCCCGGCGTTGTCGAGCCCTATCCGGAGGTGGGCGGCGAAGCCGTCCGCCCCGCCCAGTAGGAGCATGACGCTGGTGATCGCGATTGCCCTGCCGAGATAGTCCGCCCGCTCCGCCTGCGGGACTGTCGAGTCGAACGAGGAGTCGTAGAGCTGCGCGAGCTGCCCCGGGAGCGTCTGGCAGGCTGCCTCGATCGGATTGTTCGTAGCGACGAGCGTCTGATAGGCAGTCAGGCCGTTGAACGAGACGAAGTCGAGGGCGGCGAGCGAGACCCCGGCCGCGCTGGCGGCGAACCCCCTGACGGACTGCTCGACGGCGCTCGAGTTCCCGCCTGCGCTGGGGCCGACCCCCATGGCCTGGGCCTGAGCCGCTGCCACGACTCCGCCCGCGAGCCACGCCGGCGGGTCGGGGATGTACTGGAGCGCCCAAGCCCGCCACTCTTGGCTGCTGTTGAGGAACCCGAGGACGGTCTGCGGGACGAGCTGCTCGTAGGCCTGGAGCTCGGAGGCGTCGACCTCGCCCCAGTAGGTCGCGTTGGTGAGGTAGGACAGGGAGGTGGCGTTGCCTTGCGGGAGGGACAGGGTGGCCAGGGGCGAGAGCACGAGGTCGTCGGCCACGGCCGGAAGCGGGAGGGCGGCGAGCGAGGCGTTGCCGAGGCCGGTGGAGTTTGAAGCGAAGACCTCGCTTGAGCTACTTGAGCTGCTTGAGCTGGCGGTGGCCGAAGCGCAGGTCTGGTGGGTCGCGACCAGGTATCCTGTGAAGCTCGTCGCCAATGATAGGAGGACGATTACGAGGATGAGTCCGCCGACGAGGGTCTCCCGCCATCCCATAGACCTCTACTCCGAACCAGGTGATATGCGGCCACGTCGGCCGGTCAGCAGTATGCGACGGTGAGGTAGGGGACCACGAAGAGGATGAAGAGGCCGATGACGACGCCCCCCTCGATGAGCCTCTTGCCCAGCAGCGTGCCGAGCCTCGAGAAGTGGAGGAGCACTCCGATGATGATCAGGAAGACCACCGCCTCCTTCCCCAGCACGACGGCAAAGTTCTCCAAGGAGACCAGCACCGCGTTCAGAGTCACCGTCACGGTGGTCTCCGCTCCTTGGATGTACGAGAGAATCTGGAGCCCCTGCCCGGCCGGTTGCAGGCTCGTCGAACCGACCGTAGCGGCGGCCTGTGACATGCACATTATCCGTCCACGCCTCCCCACACGCGTCTTGTCATTGCTGGGTCTCTGGGGCAAACAGAGACTTTAGGCCAGCGGACGCTTTTGTGGCAGAAACCGCGCTTCGCTGCCTGCTTTTCAATCACTGGGGGCGCTGGCCGAGGCTCTGCGCGAGGCAGGCCGACGCCAGGGTCCCGTACCGCCGCGGTCTCTCGTAGAGCTTCTCCAGGAGGTGGCAGGTGAGGTTGGACCTGTCCAGCGAGTACCGCGGCCTCTCCGGTGCTCCACTCTTTGAGACCAGGCCGGCCCTCTCCATTCTTTCGAGCGCCCTTCTCAGCCTGCCCTCGGGAAGAACAAGCGTCCGACTCGCCCCGCACTTTGAGGCGATTACCTGGAGCGACTGGGGGCTCGCGTCCTCGAGGAGGGCCCTCACGAGCTGAAACTCGAAGGTGTCAGCGTAGACCGCGTCCACCACGGTCCTGAAGCGGGAGCAGAGGTCTGCGACCACCCAACCCTCAAGGAAGTTCACCATGGCGTCGGAGGCCTCCAGCCTCCTGATCCGTTCATCCTCCCCGTCGGGTGGGCTTGCGGTAGCGCTTTCGCGGGCTGGCTGCACGCGGATTCTCGTGGCCGAGGGCTGAGAAGCCATACTTCGAAAGAGCCGCTTGATCTTTAAAGAGAATTCCTCACCTAAGATACTAATCTTAGGTAAGTTCACGGTTCCCTCGTGATACCTAAGCTCAACGTGCGAGTGAAATGCCCCGGCGGAGGCGCAATGAGCCCTCATGCTTGGGGTAACATTTTATCTCAGAAGGGCTGCATTAGCCTTGAATGAAGGCGCTTCATGTCGCGACGATTATCATAATTGTCGAGGCTGTCACCTTGTTTGTCATTCTCGTCCCGGTCATTTACGTCCCAACAGTTCAGCCGCGACACTGCGATCAATTTGGCTGTCTAACTGGAGGTTTGAATGAGCATTACATCTCGATATCCTGCTATCTGTTCGGCGAAGGCAGCCTCTACTTTCCCACTTTGCCTTTTGAATTGGTGCGCAACCCTCAACCTCCTGGGTCACGCTGCGCATGATTCATGATTGGGTTGCTGCTGGAAACCCATCTGTGAGCCGAGGCGCAAAGAACGCCTGTGCACGGTAAGCCCAACTTGCCCACAGTGCGAAGATGGATTTCATTTCCATACAGGTTAAACACCAATTCGCGGTTTCATAACGAATCATGGGTCTTCTGCGGCGTCTCATTCAGGACATCGAATACCTGAGCGGCCCAAAACCCGAATATGGAATTCGATCGACAACGATGACGGGAGAGTATGTCAATAGCAAGGCAGAGCAGACCATCGCGAATTACTTTACGAAGCAGAACATCCTCTATCAATACGAGAAGACAGCAAGAACAAACGGCCTAATCTTCAAGGAGAAGATTAGCAAACCCGACTTTTACCTCACTCAATATGACTTGTATGTGGAGTATTGGGGTTTGCTGGATACCAAGAACAGGCGGACGAATAGCAGTTACAAGAAGACGATGCGATACAAAATGGCACGATATCACGAGAACAAGATACAATTCGTTTCGTTATACCCTGACAACTTATCGAATCTCGACTACATTTTCAGAAAGAGATTCAGGGAGATCAAGGGATTCGATCTGCCTCGAGCGTCAAGTGGATCAACCCGCCCTAGATTCTGCGAATCTTGCGGCAAGCAAAATGAATTGGGCTCAAGTTTCTGCGCGAACTGTGGCAAAGCGATTGTAGCTTAGATTCCTGGCGGGAGGCGCAATGAACCCTATACATGGCGAACGCCCTGCGTACTTTCATTTTAGCAAGAGCTAGCGGGAGCTGGAGCGTTCCAGTTGATGGGATTGTGCCCAGATGGGATTGTGCCTTGAGCACCTAGGCCATTCTATTTGATTCTCGGGTGCTTGAGGAGCGTGCGCTTCTCCTCGAGCATGAATCACCACAACTCATCCTTGAGGATGGCGCACGAGTATCGTGCGTCGAGGGAGGCCTTTGAAAGGCTTACCCAAATCATGTGCACCGAGGTGTCAATACCCGTCTCCGGCAGGTACAACGCCATCTACGGAGAGGAGGACCTGCACCACTCGCTCACCCTCCTCTCGACGGAGAACCGGTACGCGGAGTCCGGGATGAAGAGGCTCGCCGTCGAGGCGTCCTCCGCCAGGGTGCCGTCCGGGTCGTGGGTGAGGGACGCCGTGTCGAGGCTCTCCGAGGGTGAGGTGACGGAGAAGGCGGGGAGGGCGCTGGACTCGACCGTGAGGGAGTTGAGGAGGTTCGGCGTCTTCAACGTGCCCGTCGTCTGCGCCATGGACAAGCACCAGGTCCCGCGATACGACGAGGGGATGGAGCCATTCCTCACCAGGGGGCAAGAGAAGGCAGGGACGTTCAAGTTCGAGACGTACGCGACGCTGCAGTGCGTCGAGGAGGGGAGGAGGGCGCAGGTCGCCTGCTCCCACGTGGGACCGCTTGACGACAACGCCGACGTCATCGCCGGCCTGCTCGAGCATGCGAGGCTCCGGGAGGTCGAGGTCTCCCTGCTGCTCCTCGACAGGGAGTTCTTCTCGGCGTCCTGCATGGCGAGGCTCGAGAAGATGGGCCAGCGATATTTGATGCCGTGCAAGCTCACGAGCAGGACGAAGGAGGCGATCAGGGAGCACGCCCAGGGGGAGAGGAGGAGGGTCTCGCGGTGCAGGATCACGTCGACGGAGGGGAGGGAGGGCGCCTACACCATCGTCATACTACCGAGGAAGGGGTGCGAGAAGGAGGAGGACCCGTTGAAGAGGTACATCGCGTTCGCCACCAACATCCCGAGGAGGTTCGTGATGTGGAACGTGAAGAGGCTCCCGGACGACTATCGGAGGAGGTGGGGCATCGAGACCGGGTACGCGGGCGTGGAGGGACTCAGGGCGAGGACCACGAGCAAGAGCCACGCGCTCAGGCTGCTATACTTCTACTACGCCCTTCTCCTGTACAACGCCTGGCTCCTGTCCAACCTGATAATCGCGAAGAGGTTCTCCAAGACCTTGGAGGCGCCGATCATCGAGATGCAGACGCTCAAGGTCACGATCCACAGGGTTGTGATTGCCTCGTTCGGCGAGGATAGACACAAGCGAGATCGCACAGGAGGGTGATGCTCGCACATTCCCATCTGGGCACAATCCCATCAACTGCGTTCGGACAAATCCATTTTAGAGACGTGTAGCGCTTTCTCTCCATAATGGCGTCCGGTGCCATGGCGGCCCTTGCTCTCGTTGCCATCGTTGTCATCGCTTCCTTGGTGTTCGCACAGGATCCCTACAACCCGACTGGGACATACGTCAACAGCTTCCCGGCCCTCGGCTCTGCAACCACACCGGCGAACGGCCTGTCCCTCCGTCTGTCGATAAACGCGACGACAATAATGAGCGGCCAGACGGTGAACGTGACCGTGGGCGACTACAACACCCTGCGAACAATGGAGAATTTCTCGGTCTTGAACAGTTGGCCCCTCAAAGGTCTGGCAGTCGGCCCGTGCGGGACTTTGAACGAGCCGTTCGGGGTAGCGGTGTTTCGGGGATACTATGCCGCATCCAGCATCTCTTCGGCGAAGGCGTTGCAACTATTCGCGCCCGGCATCTACACGTGCCCTGCGATTCTCTCCGGGATAACCCAGTACTCATTCTACCCACAAAGTTCCGTCGCGCAAATCTGGGGAAGCTGCTCCCCGGAACCGTGCCCGTTTAGAACAAATCCGCAGAGCATAAGAGTGAATGGGTTCTGGAACACAGTCCCGATAGTCCAATACAGCTACCATACGGAGCTTACGCCAGGAGTCTACACGGTGGCTGCGGGGGACGAATGGGGGCAGCTGGTGCTCCTGTACTTTGTCGTCAAGTCTTGAGTCCAAGTTCTAACGAGATGCCCCGGCGGAGGCGCAATGAGCCCTATGCGCGGCGAAACATCGCCCGCTTCCCTACTCCGTTCTGATTGTTCGGACATAGCTTTATTCCAAACCGGTCCTCCGAGAATCGGATGCTGCATGGCCAAGAGGGCGTTTTCTGTCGTTCTAGGAATCCTGGCGGTCGCCATAGTCGCGGGAGTCGTCCTGCTCGAGACGAACGGTTATTCCGAACTGACCTCTCTGATCCCTGACAGTCACGCGTTCACAATCTCCGTGAACTACAGCGGTCCTTGGAAGCTCAGTTACCAGGGTTACACCACGTTTGGCCTGGGCGGCGCGAACCCAACCGGAGCCAATGTGACCGTCACCGGGAGCGGAGTCTATTCCAAGTCGATAACCTTGAGCGGGCCGCACAATAACGGCTTGGCACTCTGCGCCGATGCCCAGAAATCGGATGCCTCCAACGCCACCTTGGTCTTGGCCGTGACTGGCCACGTCAGTGGGGGCAAAAATGAGACAAATCTACCTAATGGTTCCGTCTTCACATGCGGTAATGCCCAACATTGAGCACACCGACTTTTAATTGAAGAAACACGAAAATCACGAATCTTCCGGCGGAGGCGCAATGAACCCTTATGCATGGCGAATGCCCTGCTACTTCATTTTAGCAAGCCCAGCGGAGCTTCTGGAATGTGCGCGCCGAGTGATTCTGGATTTTTACGTTCGGACAAAGGTATTAATCGCGCTCGGCGATTTGACACAGGTTCTCCAATTGAGCCGCCAGCCCTTGCGCAGCTATTCTATCATTGCCTCGGCGATCATCATAGCTGGAATCTTAATCGCCGCGAGCCTGTTCGTGGCCGTAGGGAAAGCGCCAAAGACGACCACGAGCACTGTGGTTGAAACCCAGACTGTCAACGGGACCGCGACCACGACCCTGAACATGACTGTTACATCAACTGTAACGCTCGTTCCCCCGAACTTCGCCGTCGTCAATTCAAGCGTATCCAAGGGCCTTGAACTGAGCGCACTGATAGGCCCGGTTCAGGCGCGAACTGGACAGAACATCACAGTCACTGCCCTGGTTACGAACACGCTCGTTACTGCTCTCACGGTGAACGCCACCTCGATGACGAACCCCGCCTACGGCCCTTGCGAGCAAACCTTCGCAACGGGAGTCGATGTATATTTGGGCAACTACACAATGGCAGACTTGTCACAGGGCAAGGCACTCTTGCTCTATGATCCAAGCTTGCCCTACACCTGCCCGACGGTTACCCATTACCAGTACTCGTTCTCGCCAAACAGTGATGTAGCGACCAGCCGAGGCTCCACGGGCCCGGTCGTCGAGACGTCCGTGCTTTCCGGCTACTACACCGGTTCAGGGCAGAGTTATGCCTTCAATCAGTTTCCTCCAGGAGTCTACACTGTGAAGGTATTCGATGCTTGGGGCCAAGCCGCAATCGGTCATTTTGAAGTCACGGTCTAGGCAGAAAGGCGCGTACCATGATTAAGCTCGTCCACTACCTATAGCTCAACGTGCGAGTGAAATGCCCCGGCGGAGGCGCAATGAACCCTTATGCATGGCAATGCCCTGCTACTTCATTTTTAGCAAGCGCAGCGGAGCTGAGGCGCGAACTCAAGGCCCGTAAACACCACTGCGATGGTCGATCTTGTCCACGAGCACGAGACCCTCTTTGCGAAGGACCTCGTAGAGAACCCTGTAGTCTCCGACCCTGATCCGATAGACCCCTTTCCTTCCTTGGAGCTTTATCGCGCCGCGAGGGAACGGATCGTCACCCAGTTCCTCGAGCCTCGCCACAATCCTTGACCTGGTTGACTGCTCGAGCAAGGCAAGTTCTCGATCGGCTCTTTTCGAGAGCCTCACTTCGTACTTCAAGAGCGCTTCTTCTTGACTTCAGAAAGTGCCACGGTCCTGCCGTGAGCGAAATCCCGGCGCGCCTCATCTATCGCCTCTGAGTCGTCCTTCGTGAGCACCGAATCGAACGCCTTCTCCAGGGAGGAGACCCTCTTCTTGATCTGGTCTATCTCCTGCTTCAATTCGGCCTCGCCCGCCTTCATGTCGTCTTCACAAGGCAGAAGTGTGTGGACGGATATAAGCGTGCACAGCGACCGCATCCGTCAACCACGGCGGAGGCGCAATGAACCCTTATGCATGGTGAACACAAACCGTCTGATTCGTGTCAGCTCTTCCTTCTACCCTTGAACAGTGAAGCTGGATGTTGCGACCTGCCCCCATTCATCCGCCACGACAACCGTGTATGTGCCGGGGGTGAAGGCGATGATCTGCTGTCTGCTCCAGTATCCGTTGAAACCTCCTGAGCTGCTCATTGACTTAGTGAAGCAAGCGTCGGGGCCGCAGGGACCCATGACCGACGCGACGTCGCTCTTGGGCTGGAACGCGTAAGACTTGATGCCTTGCATGACTGTAGTCCCGAATACGCCGTACCCAATCGTCGGCGCGCTCGAGATGTTAGCCGACGTGTAGAAGCCCTGGACGACCGCGTAGGCGATTGGGGAGCCCGTCGGGCCCGCCGGTCCGATCACCAAATCGGGGGCTCCCCAGTCGTCCGTGGCGAGGACGTCGTTCTCTGCGCACGACGTGTTGAACAGTGACGCGTTGAATCCGATGTCCTGCCCGGTCCTGATGCTCGAGGAGGTGAGCGAAAGGCTCAGATTGAGCGCGGCTGCGGAGGCTGTCACGCACGAGACGGCGGTCGTCTGGTGGGTCGACGTCGTGCTCGTCGCACTTATCGTCGGGCTTGACGCCAAGGTAACTATGGCCAGCGAAGCCGCCAGGGCCGCCGCAATTGCCAACAGGATGACCGTGGTCGTCCTTCCAACTGCCTTTCGCCTCGACCTCATGCGCAACCCCAGGTGTTTAGAGACGATTCCTCGATTTATACTTCTGTCCGAACGGCGAAGAGTGATTCAACGCAAGACGCCCGTGCGCTGGAAGCCTTCGGGCGACCAGTTCAGCCCGTCCACTACCTATAGCTCAACGTGTGAATGAAATGCCCCGGCGGAGGCGCAATGAACCCTATGCACGGCGTAAATCATCCCCTTGCTTCCCCACCTGTTCTGACTGTTAGCTTCAAAAGCCACCCTCGCTTCAATCTCTCGAGGAGCTATGAGAAAGGAAGGCCTCGCGGCCGTCATCGCTATCCTGGTTGTGGCGAGCCTCGGGATCGGCTACTTGTCCGGAACCAGCACCAGAGCAACGGAGACAATGACCTCCTTCAGCACCTCCACCGTCACATCCCCCACTACCTCGATATCCACCGAGACCTCCGTCTTCACTCGCGGCATCTTGGTGCCGATATCGTCGGCTTCGACTCTTGATCCGACCACCGGTCTGAGCCTGAACCTCAACCTCTCCACCAGTTACAACGAGTGGGTGATTTTGACGGTCTACGAATTCAACACATTGGACCGAGCAAACAACGTCAGCGCAGCGGGCAACTGGCCTAGCAACGCGTCCCTCTTCCAATGGGTTCGGGAGAGCTACGAGGCAAATGTTGGCATGGCCGGATATGAGATGCTTCAAGGAAACTACGACCTGAGCAATTTCACGCAAGGGACCGCTCTGTGGCTTCAACCCCCGCCTAGTTTGCTAGGCTGCTGCGGCGAGGAGCAGCCTCCGACTAGCTACGCGTTCCAGCCACTCAGTGAGGCTAATGTCCTTTCGGGGTCCTACGCCGGATATTTTGTAGGTGGCTCCACCTACACTCCGTTCTCCCCAGGAATATACACAGTCATGGCTGGTGACGAATGGAGCGACGTCGCGATATTGCACTTCATCGTGGCGGGCTGATGAAATGCCTCGGCGGAGGCGCAATGAACCCATATGCATGGCGAATGCCCTGCGTACTTTCATTTTAGCAAGTCTCAGCGGAGCTTGCGCGCCTCGAAGCTGGTTTGGACAGGGCTAGCCAAGTTTCATAGGAGCGCGAACAACAAGATTCTTATGTTTCAGGCCAAGCTATTCACGCTTGAAATGAAGCGGCTTCTTGCGATTCCACTGTTTGCCTTGGCTCTGACATTAGCTTCTGTGTGGCATGTGTGGAATCCCTACACATGGGGGATTGAAGTGTTAGGGTACGGTTATCCGATGACGTGGCTTGCTAGCTTTGCTTCAGGACTCGGTACGCACTGGGAGGTGAATACTGCTGGCTTAGCCGCTGACTACTTGTTCTGGTTTGATATGTCTGCCGCAGGGATTTTCTCATTTATCCTTCTGCGACGCAAGGGAATTTCTATTTCGAAAAGTCACGCTTCACCGTGAGTAGTTGAAAGATGCCTCCGGCGGAGGCGCAATGAACCCTATACATGGGAATTGCCTGCATTTTTGCGAACCCTAGCGGAGCTCACAGAAGTAACTGATTACAATTCTTTTGCGAATCCGAAAAGAAAAAGAAGATACTTCGTAGAAGGCGTCATCAAAACTCTAGTGTTATACGGTGCCAGCCTCAACAATTCGCCTGGGTAGCCGAAGCATGTACGAACAAGCGGGAAAAACCGCAGTTGGAGCCGTCTTCGCGATGATTATGGTCGTGGGAACGGGGTTCGGGCTGAGCACGTTGGGCGCTGGCACCACTTCAAGCGCCACAATTACAACTACAGTCACCCAGTCCGCTTCATTCGCTTCATCGACTGCGTGTTTGGAATTGATATACAACGAGACGGACGGGAGCATTGCAGGCGCACACCTGGTGTGCACCGGGTCAATCGGAGTCGAAAAGGGGCAGAGCGCTCTCAATGTTACGTCAGATCAAGTGCTTTCGGCAATGCTGACAAACGGGTTCATAAATGCCTTCTACGTGAACGTCACAAGCAAGCAGGTCACCCAAATCCCAGGTGTCACCTTCTCAAGCAATTATGAACAAGCCTTCTACAACGGGCAACCGATTATTAACGGAACAAGGGTGCCAACTCCTTACATGGTCTCGACGAACACAGCCAAGGGCGGCTAGGATTGCGACAGAAGCTCCATAATGGAGAATGACTGCCAGCCTGGAGAGTCGAGTCAACTCCCATTGAGCGGCACAGAGAAGGAAAACAAGCAGGAAAAGCTAGGGAAGAGTTCGACTCGCGACGGGGGTGCGCTCGCCGGCACCACACGCCGTGTCTATCGCTACATCTACAGAGAAGGGCCCGTGAGGCCGCACGAAATCCAAAGAGATCTGAAGCTATCTTCGTCTTCGCAGGTCGACTATCATATTCAGAAGCTGTTGCAGATGAAGCTAATCCGCGAGAATGCAGGCGGCGAGAACGGCTCGGCGGCAGGATATGTTGCCGAGGAGGCTGTCTTCGAGGCCATGGTCAGGATCAGGCGGACGGTCATCCCGCTGTGGACGACTGTCACCACGTTCTTTGCCGGCGCTCTTCTGGTGCTCCTGACGATCTTGAAGCCCTCTGTCGTGAATGGCACTTGGTTGTTTTCGCTTGTCATCACGATAGTCGCTTTGTCAATCTCAGCTTACCAGGCAGTGACTAGTCTCCGCGGAAACGGGATTTGAAACCGCTTACTACCTATAGCTCAACGTGCGAGTGAAATGCCCCGGCGGAGGCGCAATGAACCCTTATGCATGGCGAATGCCCTACTACTTCATTTTAGCAAGCCCAGCGGAGCTTCTGGAATGTGCGCGCCGAGTGATTCTGGATTTTTACGTTCGGACAAAGGTATTAATCGCGCTCGGCGATTTGACACAGGTTCTCCAATTGAGCCGCCAGCCCTTGCGCAGCTATTCTATCATTGCCTCGGCGATCATCATAGCTGGAATCTTAATCGCCGCGAGCCTGTTCGTGGCCGTAGGGAAAGCGCCAAAGACGACTACGAGCACCACCACAAACACGGCGCTAGAAACCGAGACAGTGACGTCGACCTCCGTTTCGACGACCACGGTCACTATAACCTCAACCTATACCCAGAATGCTCTCGTCGCCTCCTGCTCTCATCTCACGAATCCTGGCACAGGGTCGTACCCGAGGCTGTTCGTCAGTACGAACCAGACAGCCTTACTGTGCGTCAGGGTGTATTACTTCAACTCTAATGGGACGCACACGCTCAACGTGAGCCAAGCGCTCGACATGGAGGCGGTGGAGTATCCCCAGAACGCTCAACCAATCGTGTTCAGCGGAGCCTCCAATTTCACGGTGACTCCGAGTCAGGACCAGCTTGTGATAGGGGGACCGGACAACGAGAACGAAGGGGCGGAGATCGCTTGGGCATTGACAGCCAAGCCTGGAGCGAGCGGCTCTTACGAGCTCAACTTCAACTCAGTGTCCTATGTCGTCGGCAGTGGAGGGCCAGAGGAGTGCGGCTCTTATGGTGTGGTCACAGCGGGGAACGGAGAGCCAAGCTACCTAATCACCGGCTTCCAAGGGTGCATCACGTACTCGACCCAGAACGTGACGACCAACTCCACCAAGTACACAGTGGCCTCGTTTGATGGGTTCGCGTCACAGGTCCTGATAAACGGCGACATCTACTTCCTGATAACAGGCTTCACAAACTCGACACAGATAGGTGCCGTAGGTTGAATGGCCTAGTCCTGGGAAACGCAAGACTGCCCCGGCGGAGGCGCAATGAACCCTGTGTATGGCGAATGCCCTGCTACTTCATTTTAGCAAGCTTAGCGTAGCTGGCGCACCACTGACTGTTGCATGGAGTTACACTGATACTACGCTGAACGCGTCCACTCCCAAGACCCGAGCATTCAGCACCTGAGCTGGACACGAGCCTTCGTGAGGGTACCACGGACTGAATTCAGAGCTACTCAGCTGGGGAAGTGAATTGTTGTTCGGCACAACAACGAGAGGAAACAAAGAGCAGAATTGCAGGAGGAATATCCCGTAGATGCCACTCGTCACGTTCGAAGGCACAGTGATGGTGTATGTCACGTTCTGGATCTCCCCGGACGGGTTCGCACTTGGTTCAAAGGTTACGTTGCTTTGCGAGGGGACAACACTTATCGAAGAGACTTCATTCAGGCTGCACGAGGGACAGACGCCGTACGATCCAGAGCCATTGTACTCATACACCGTATGATACGTGGGAATAGAAACTGAATTGTTCGAGAAATTTCCGTACGACACGCAGACTCTTCCAGTCGAGCCGCTGGGTGCCACCAGCACAGAAATTGGATTCGATAAATCATATCCGAAAGAGGTGCTGCAAGATGGTAAGGATGGGTTCGGTGCCGTCGATTGACTGCCGACTTGTGTTGAAGATTCAATTGGTAGAGAAACGAGTACCAGTACGCTCAGAACTACGAGCGCTTGCGCAACAACGAAAGCCCCTTCTTTTCTCCTCAAAGACTGATGGTGGTATCAAGGACAAAGGAAGCTATTATCTTCTGCGAAGCATGAGATATTCATCGCCCAGACGCCACCGGCTGAGGCGCAATGAACCCTATGCACGGCGCAATCTTGCCCCCATCCAGAGACACGTTTATTCCAAACCGGTCCTCCGAGAATCGGATGCTGCATGGCCAAGAGGGCGTTTTCTGTCGTTCTAGGAATCTTGGCGGTCGCCATAGTCGCGGGAGTCGTCCTGCTCGAGACGAACGGTTATTCCGAACTGACCTCTCTGATCCCTGACAGTCACGCGTTCACAATCTCCGTGAACTACAGCGGTCCTTGGAAGCTCAGTTACCAGGGTTACACCACGTTTGGCCTGGGCGGCGCGAACCCAACCGGAGCCAATGTGACCGTCACCGGGAGCGGAGTCTATTCCAAGTCGATAACCTTGAGCGGGCCGCACAATAAGGGCTTGTCGCTCTGCGCCGACGCCGAGAAATTGGATTCATCCAACACTCCCTTGCTCCTGACTGTGACCGGCCCTCGAAGTGACCAAAATGAGACATCTCTTCCGCATGTTTCCGTCCTCGCATGCGGAGGAACGGCCTAGAGGCTGCCATCCTTCATGCGCGCAATGAACCCCTATGCATGGCGTAAATCACTTTCCGCGGCGAACGGGTAAATATCGCGCCCGCGAACTCGGAATCACGAGGAACACCCACATGCAGGGAACAACATCGCGAAGGACAAGGGAGGGCATTCTGGTGGCCTCGGGTGCAGCGGTCATGCTCGTGGTCTTGCTCCTCCTGCAGTCGCTTCTCGGCAGCGGCCTTCTCACCACGAAGACCGTCTCTGTGACTGTGACGACTTTGGATGCTTACGAGCAGGTCGCCAACGCGTACGCGAATCACCTCGAGCAGTTGAGCGCGAGAAACATGCCCGCAGTGGTGAGCGCGTACGAAAGCAACGCTACAGTCGAGTGGACAGGGGTTGTTGCGGGGATGAATGGGAACTATTCTGGCGCGGCAAACATCGAGATTCTGCTAGGGGGAGACTTCTTCGGCAAGCTCATCAATTCTTCCTTGTCGAACGAGTATCAATCGGTAGGGGTCAATGGCAACGTCTCAGTGGTCAACTCGACGTTCAACTTTCAGGGATACAGTGCAGTGGAAGGCAACGTGAATGGCACGATATTCGCTCAGGATACGTATGAGCACGTTGGCAATTCATGGTTGATCGCTCATGAGATGTGGAACTTTACCCGATACTACGTGCAGTTCTACGTCGGCGAATAATGATTACCAGAGCCGCTTGGTCCTGAGTCTCAACTTGTTTCCTTTCAGTTTGAGATGCTCCGGCGGAGGCGCAATGAACCCTTTATGCACGGCGACGAGCTCCTGCTCTTTTTCACTAGCGCTCAGGACCTGTCTACCTGCTTCCTCTGAGACGAACGAAACGAGACCTAGCCGATTGAGCAGGCCAGCACGTTCTGAGGAGTGTAATACGTGAGCCAGTGCCACGTCTCCTGCGAAATCATCCACGCGTTGCTCGAGGAGGAGTACGCGTAGGAGTCCTGGGCTGAGATCGTCGCGGTGAAGTTGCCAGTCGCGGCCAGCCCAACCAGGCCGAACGTCGAGTTGACTACCATCGCGCCGTTGGGCAGAGGCGTGACGGTCATCTTGGATGTGTTCCCCGCGTACAGCGAACTCAGTGGCGCATTGAACTTGCCGTCAAAGAAGTCAACCAAGAGCTTGGCCATGTCACCATTGCTGGTGCCGGCGTTTTGATAGAGCCCGCTCAAACAGTAAAGGTTCTGCCACTCCACGGTCGCGTTCGGCTCATACTGAGAGATGGTGGCAGAGACGTCCTTGGAGCTGAAGAAGAGCAGGTGCTGGGCGAAACTCTCGCTGACGCTCTCGATGGCATGCTCGGTAGGCGCAACTGTCGAGGTCACTGTGACCGTCCTGACCGTTGGTTGGGGTGCGGAAACGAGGACGAGGCTCAACGCAACAACCAAGACGACTACCATGGCTGACAGCGCCATCAGCGCCCTCCCGACAGCTGCCCTTCGAGTCGACACGTTGGTCAGCACGCAAGCCCTTCGTTTATACCTGCGCCAGAGTTTCGAACACTCAAAGGGGCGAAACTTTGTAATAATGGGTTAGGTGCGCGAGTGAAATGCCCCGGCGGAGTCGCAATGAACCCTATACATGACGAAGCCCTAATCATTGCCATCTCGCTCGCACCGCAGGACAGAATACACCGTGAGTTACATAAGTTTATATGACCAGACGGCGAGAATGTTCTGAACCGCGACAATGCCGCACTCACCCAAGCTTGACACCATGCTGATGGTGGAGAAGCAGATA
>Ga0307374_10005951_pt1 | contig 19475 bp, 14 predicted proteins | sample OX3MG_FD_202532 | JGI IMG/M metagenome (GOLD analysis project Ga0307374, IMG submission 202532) | Soil microbial communities from Risofladan, Vaasa, Finland - OX-3 | ecosystem: Environmental > Terrestrial > Soil > Coastal area > Acid sulfate soil | place: Finland: Risofladan, Vaasa | collected...
ACCCGTCAGGTGACCATCGGAGGGGCGGTGGCGGCAGACATCCACGGTAAGAACCACCACGTCGACGGCAGTTTCATGTCCCACGTCCGCAGCCTGAGTCTCATCACGCCGACCGGGGCCCGCAGGCTCTCCTCCCCCGATCCCCTCTTCTGGGCCACCGCCGGGGGAATGGGCCTCACCGGTGTGGTGCTCAGCGCCGAGGTCGCACTCACACCAGTGACCACCAGCCGCATGGCGGTGGACACCGAACGGACTGCTGATCTCGAGGAGACCCTGACCGTGATGAGCGACGGTGACGACCGCTTCCGCTATTCGGTGTGCTGGATCGACTGCCTCAGCCGGGGCGCCCATCTGGGACGTTCCATCGTCACCCGGGGTGACCACGCCGGGGTGGAGGCGCTGGCTCCTGACGCGGCCGAGGACCCGCTGGCCTTCGCTCCCCGCCGGCCGCTGCCAGCACCTCCGTGGGCGCCGAGTGGCCTGCTGAACGTCGCCACCATCACCGCCTTCAACGAGGCCTGGTACCGCCGCGCCCCCCGTCGCGAGCGCGGCGCCATCCAGTCCATCGGCCAGTTCTTCCATCCCCTGGACGGGATCGAGGGCTGGAACCGGGCCTATGGCCGCCGGGGCTTCCTGCAGTGGCAGATCCTGATCCCCTTCGGGTCCGAGGAGACCCTGCGCCGGATCATCGAGCGGCTGGCCTCGGCCCGCTGCCCTTCCTTCGTCGGGGTGCTCAAGCGCTTCGGTCCGGGCAACGACGGACACCTCTCCTTCCCCGGCCCGGGCTGGACTCTTGCTCTGGACATGCCGGTTGGGCCGGCGGCCCTCGCTCCCCTCCTCGATGAGTTGGACGACGCCGTCGTGTCCACGGGCGGTCGGATCTACCTGGCCAAGGACTCCCGACTGCGCCCCGAGCTGGTCGAGGCCATGTACCCGCGCCTGGCGGAGTGGCGTCAGATCCGCTCGGCCGCCGATCCCCAGGGGGTGATGAACTCCGACCTGGCCCGCCGCCTGCGCCTGCTCGACCCGCAGGGCGCTCCCCCACCCGCTCAACCAGGGTCGGAACCGGCGGGAGCGGGCGCTGGGTTGAATACCCTGCGGTTATGAAGGATGCCCTGGGAAGACCTCAGTCGATACTTGCCGTAGGAGCCACGTCGGACATAGCCCGGGCGGTACTGGCCCAGCTGGCCGACGCCGGGACCTCCCGGATGGTCCTGGCGGCCAGGGATCGGGACCGGCTGGCCGACGTGGAGGCCGACCTGAGGAAGCGAGGGGTATCGGACCTGCGAGCAATTTCCTTCGATGCCATGGATGTCTCCTCCCACGCCGGGATGGTGGCCGGCGCCTTCAATGGAGGCGACATCGATGTGGTGCTGGTGGCCTTCGGCGTTCTGGGCGACCAGCTCTCCGATGAGCACGATCCGGTGGCCGCCGCCGCCGTCATGCAGGTGAATGCCACCGCGGCGGTATCGGTCGGGGTGGCGTGCGCAGACGCTCTGGCCGGCCAGGGTCACGGAGTCCTGGTCGCCCTGTCCTCGGTGGCGGGTGAGCGGGCCCGGCGCTCCAACTTCATCTACGGCGCCTCCAAGGCGGGTATGGATGCCTTCTACCAGGGCCTGTCCGCCTCCATGGCCGACCGCGGCGTGGATGTGGTCGTGGTCCGCCCCGGATTCGTGCACACGAGGATGACCGCTGGCCTCAAGCCACCGCCGCTGTCCACCGACGCCGATGCCGTAGCCGACGCCGTGGTGCGGGCCATCGGCGGTGGCTCTGCCACCGTCTGGGTTCCCAAGCCTCTGCGGTTGGTGATGGCGGTGCTGCGGCACCTCCCTACTCCCGTTTTCCGCCGCCTTCCCCTCTGAAGGTGACCCTTCGCCTGACCGGAGGGGTCTGACATGGCTGGGGACGCCCGCGGCGTGGCCGCCTTCGACTTCGACGGAACCCTGGTGCCCAGGGACTCCTTCGTCGGATTCCTGCGCCTGATCGGTGGCACCCGGACCGTCAATGCCGCTTTCGCCCGGTCATGGAGGGCCGTGGCCGTCCGACCGACTCCCGGCTGGCGTGACGCCATCAAATCCGAGTTGGTGCGCTCCGTGCTGGCCGGCCGGGAGGCAGCCGAGGTGGAAGCCGGGGCCAACGAGTACGCCAAGGAAGTGGCTGGCATGGTCAGCAAGCCCATGCGCGTCCTCCTTAGTCGCCACCGGGAGGCCGGACACGCCACAGTCATCGTGTCCGCCTCCCTCGAGATCTACCTGGACCCGGCGGCCTCCATCCTCGGCATCGATGACGTCCTGGGTACCCGGCTGGAGGCGGGGCCCGACGGCCGGCTCACCGGCCGGCTGCTGGGCGCCAACTGCCGGGGAGTGGAAAAGGCCAGGCGGCTGTCCGAGTGGATGGCCGGCCGTCAGGTCACCCCGGACCTGGTGCCGGTGTGGGCCTACGGGGACAGCGCTGGAGACAGGGAGATGCTCGAACTGGCTCGCTTTGCCACCAAGGTGAGGCGGGCCCGTCCCCGCGCCATTACCCCGTCCCTGGGGTAGGTGCAACTCACGCAGCTCAGGCGACTCACGCCGCCCGGGGTCGGGTGGTGGCCGCCCGGAAGAGGAGTCGCTCGTAGCGGGTGGTCACCTCTTCCCAGCGGTAGTGGGCTTCCACGTAACGGCGGCCTGACCGGCCGAGGCGGTCGCCCAGCGACGGGTTGCCGATCACAAGCTCCACCGCCGCTTCGAACTCCCCGAACCCCCGGTACGGCAGGGCGCCTCCCGACCGGCGGGCCTGGCCCTCCAGGACGGCGCAGTGACCCTGCACCAGAGCCGGTCGCCCGAGAGCCCAGGCCTCGGTGAGGGTGCGGGAGAAGCTCTCGAAGTAGCTCGGATTGACATAGGCGACGCAACCGGCCAGAGCGTCCCAGCGGTCCTGATCCTCGAAGTGCCCGGTGACTATGACGTCGGGATGCTCGGGCAACTCCTTGATGGCCGGTCCCAGGAAGACCAGTGCCAGCGGGCCGGGGTGACGCTGCTTGTAGGCCAGGAACTGGTCGAACAGCTCATCGGAGCCCTTGTGGGGATCGATGCGCCCGATGTAGAGCAGATACGGTCGCTCCTCCAGGCCGTAGCGGCGGCGGAAGGAGTCAGCATCCCCCTGAGCGTCCTGGTCCACACCGATGCCCAGTAGGGCGCAGGGAGGCCGCAACCGGAAGCGGCGGAGCACCAGGTCCATCTCCTCCGCGGTCAAAAAGCCGAAGGCATCCGCCTGTCGGAACAGCGGCTCGAATAGAGACAGGCGAAAGGGTGGCTCGTCATGGGCCGTCGGATGGAACACGGTGGGCCCGTAGTGGGCGGCCACTGGCAGGCCCGACCAGGTGGTGTCGTACAGGTAGGTGAAAAAGACGCGGACGTCGTAGTCGGCGGCGTGGCTTTGCAGCCACGGGATCAGCTCGGGCACGTTGGGCCCCTGCTGGCGCATCCACTCCCGTTGCAGGTACCACGGCACGGGGTCGGGTCCGGCCACCACCCGGGCCTGGAGACCGGCAAAGACCTCGTGGTTCCGGGGTCGGGCCACCGACAGGCGATGGACCTGAACACCGTCGATCACGTCGATGCCCTCGGGATAGGAGTCGGCCCAATCCACATAGCTCGAGGCCCGGGTGGTGACGACATCCACGGTGTGCCCGCGGGCGACCAGCTGGGTCGCGTAGTCCCGGCACAGCTGCTCGGCTCCCCCCGAGATCTCCCGTCCGTAACGCTGTACAGCCATCAGGACTCGGAGTCGACTCACGCCGCCGCCTCCACCAGGTGGCGGAGCAGGGAGGTCCGGGCCGCCAGCGCGTCGTAGGCCCGGACGCGGCGGCGGCCGCGCTCGATCAGCTCGGCCCTCAACGCTGCATCGGTCAGCACCCGGAAGATCGCCTCGGCCATCTGGACCGGTCCCGACTCCGGGTCGAGCAGGACTCCGGCATCCCCGATCGTCTCGGGCAGAGCAGCAAAGCGACGGGCCACCACCGGCACGTCGTGGGCCATGGCCTCCAGGGGCGGGACGCAGAACCCCTCGTGTTCGCTCGCTGTCACGAAGGCGTCTGCCCTTCCGTACCATCCGGCCAGCTCGGGGTCCGTAACCGCGCCCGTCATGATGACCCGGTCGAGATTGAGTTCCCGGGTCAGGTCCCCCAGGGCCTTCGACAGCCGGCTCAGCCGGTGATTCCCCACCAGCACCAGGGTGGCGGGTCGTTGGAGGTAGGTGGTCAGCACATGGAAAGACTCGAGCAGGAAGTCAGGCCGCTTGTGCGGCAGCAGCTGTCCAACGAAGACGATGACCGGCCCTTCCAGGGCCCCCAGCCATTGCTGCATGGCCGGCGGGGGCTCGAGGCCGGCCAGGCGCTGCGGATCGGTGATGAGTGGCGACACCCGGACATTCCGGTAACCCATGGCCGTCAACTCAGCGGCGTTGTATTCAGACACGGCCACGGCCATGGTCGCCCGGTCCGCCAGTCGGACCAACTCCCGCCGCCCGCTTTCCAGCAGGCCGGCCAGGTTGGGGTCGTATTCATAGAAGAGCTCGGGAGGGGAGATGTTGTGGTAGTAGACGACCAGTCGCTCCGGCCTCCCGGCTAGAAACGCATCGACCGCCGGTTCTCCTATGGAGGCATGGAAGACGATCATGTCGTCCTCGGGGCTCTCCGAGGCAAGCCAGTCCGAGTCCTTGAGCTCCCACACATCATGATGAAGGCTCTCGTGGACGTAGCGGGCGAAGATCTCGGACCGGCCGATCCGACGCAGAAGCCCTCTCAGCTCCAGGGCCGAGGTCGTGACCGCGTCCCCGGGACGGGCCGAAACCATCACCTGGTTGATCTGCATCAGCGGGTGGCTATAAGGGCGTAGTCCTGTGGACCGAAGAGGAGCTGGTTGAGCCTTTCGTAGTTGGCATCTGCGCCCGGCTCGCCCACGGGCTGGAGCACTTCCTCGGCCGGCGGGGGCGATCGCCAGTCGATCTCTATCCCGGTAAACCCGGCCTGTCGGAAGAGGAAGGTCAGGTATCCCGGATGCACCGGCCGGTCATGGGTGGGGTCGAGGTAGAAGGCCCGGGCGAATACATACAGGGACTGTGGGTTGACCGTTTCGATCACCGCCCGGCCGCCCGGGCGGAGCTTGTCCGCCGCCAGGCTGACCAGGTTCAGCAACTCCGGCGCCGTCAGGTGCTCGACCACCTGGATGAGGACCAGCCCGCCGAGGGACTGGTCGGCTCGGGTCGCCAAATCCCGCAGTCCGTCCCCCGGGCTTATGTCCAGGCCCCGCTGCCGTCCGGCTTCGGCCAGTTCCTCATCCAGCTCGATCCCCGAGGAGGTCACCCCCTCCTCAGCCAGCAGTTCCATGAACTCCCCACGCCCACAGCCGATGTCGAGCACCGGGCTGCAATCGAGCAGCCGGGCGGCCAGGTCCCGGTAGCGGGACTTGAGGTCGTACTCACTGCCACGGAAGGCGGACTCGAAGTCATCAGCCGAGTAGCTGGGCCGGAACTTCCTGGCCTCCTCGGCCGTCTCGAGACGCTCGAGTCGGCGGCTGAGCTCGGCCAGCGCCATAGGCCCGGCGTCACCCGCCGGCTGGCGCTCCAGGGCGGACAGGCGATCCTGCAGGGTGTCGATCTGGGCGATCAGATCGGTGTGCACATGGGTGCTGGCCTGGCGGACCGCCCAGGACAACTCATCGGCCACCGCCCGCAGCGCCGCGGCCAGTTCCTCCACCTGTTCCAGGATCCCCTGGGTCTGGCGGCCGAGCAATCGGGCCAGTCCCCGGTGCAGGGCCGGTCCACCGGGAACGCCCGAGTCGGAAGGGATCCGATCCGGGCTGAGCCCGGGAACGGCCCGGAGACGCTCCATGCTGGCATCCAGGCGGCTGAGATCCGGCGCGCTCCGGTGCATGACGATGCGCCGGAAGTGGGCGGACAGATCGTCCTCCAGGCCGGCCGGGTAGAAGCCCTGCGCTCGCCTGGCCTCGACCGTCCGACGCAACTCCTCCAGGAGTTCTTCGACTTCCTCCGCCTCGGCCACAGGCGAGGCAGGCTACAAGACGCTCCTGGCCGCCTCAGGAACCGGCCCGGATGGCCAGGCCCAGCAGTGCCCCGCTGTAGCCCGGGTCCTGGCTACCGACCCCGCCGTAGTTGGGCGCATCACCGAAGCTGTAGATGCTGCCGTTACGGGTCGCCAGCAGGTAGCCGGCGTAGGTGGCCGTGTGGGCCAGGCCGACGGCCGGATTCGATGAGCTGAGCGAGGGCGAGCCGTAGGCGGTCGCACTGCCGAAGGCGTGAACCGTCCCATCGGCTTCGAGCAGCCAGTAGCCGGCTCCCGAGCCGGCCGTGGTCATGCCGACGATGCTGGCGGCCAAGGTGGTGCCGCCGGTCGAGCCGTAGAAGGCGGCGTCCCCGAAGTTGAAGATGCCCCCGTCTGTGGCGACCAGCCAGTAGCCCCGCCCATCGGGCGTGGCGGCCATGCCGACTATGGGTTGGTTGAGGCGTATGGCGCCCGTCGAGCCGTGGAAGGCGGCGTCCCCGAAAGTGAAGATCCCTCCGTCACTGGCCACCAGCCAGTAGCCCCGCCCATCGGGCGTGGCGGCCATGCCGATCACGGGTTGGTTGAGGCGTATGGCGCCCGTCGAGCCGTAGAAGGCGGCGTCCCCGAAGCAGAAGATCCCTCCGTCACTGGCCACCAGCCAGTAGCCCCGCCCATCGGGCGTGGCGGCCATGCCGACCACGGGCTTGTTGAGCTTCATGGCCCCGGTGGATCCGTAGAACTGGGAGTCGCCAAAGCTGAAGATCCCACCGTCGTTTCCTTCCGCCCAGTATCCGTCCACTCCCCCGCTGGGGGCTCCGGTCACCGCGAACCAGTTGGATTTGAGCCCGAACTCACTGGCGAAGGTGGAACCGGTGACCGATACCGATCCGGCACTGCCCTGAATGCTGACCTGGAGGACGCGCCCACCCATGTCCGCCGCCGATGGCCCGCTTCGGGAGGTCACACCGACGGCCTGGAAGGTCCCGATGGACGGATAGGCGGACTCGATGGTGGACACGGGGATGGTGGCCGTCCAGGCATGGTTCGGATTACAGGCGCTGGGCACGCACACCGAGTCGCCTGCGTCCACCACCGATGGAAAGCCGCCGCCTGCCGTCCAGCCGCCGGTCGAGGAGGAGAATTCTGCGTAGGCCGCCTGGCCGCCGGAGGTGAGGAGGGTCTGGCCGGCCGTGTCCTGAACGGCCAGGTTGGAAGTGGAGCTCTCGGCGTTCATACCGCCGTAGACCTGGCAGGAGGTGGTATCGCATATATCGGCGTAGCCGTACTCCCCCGTACCGCCCTGGGAGCTGGGGCTCTCCTCATCCGCCAGGGCATAGGAACGGGCGGCCACCGCCTGCGCCTCCAAGGCCTGGAAGCCCTGGGGCTGTCCCTGGGCGCCGGAGCTGCCCAGGGTTCCCCAGTAGGACGGAGACTCCGAGGGGACCACGCCCTGCAGGTAGGACTCCAGGGGCAGGACATTGACGGTCCGCTCCAGCCCGTTGATTTCGGCTCCCTCGATGTCGCCTCTGACATACAGCGGCGCCGAGGCCTGGCAGAGCTGGAGCACCTGGGAACGGGTGGCGGTGGGACTGGTGATCGAGGGGGTGGCCACCGCCTGGGGAGGGGTGGTGGCGGCCAGGGTCGGGGACGCTCCGCCCTGGGCCCCGTTGTTCATCGCCTGGGAATCCGAAGCCGTGCCGACCTGGGTCCAGGGCCCGGCACAACCCGGCCCGGTCGACACCGTCCAGCTGCCGGCGGAGGCCAGGTGCATGAGCGCGGCGTGTCCCGCCGGCACCGCTGTCCCCGCCGCCGTGAAGGGGCTGGCCGAAGTCACGATGACGTCGTTGCCGTCGTTTTCCACCAGGCGGACCCGGATGTTCGAGTTGGGGCTGGTACCCAGGGTCGTTCCGCCGTAGTAGTGGCCGACCATCCATGAATAGGCCTCACCCCCCAGGGCGTATCCCAGCGCACCCCACTGTCCCATCCCGATCCCGTGGCCCCATCCGTGGCCGTCCAGGTTGACGGACGGGGGCGACGCCGGGGCGGTGGTGCTGGTGGTCGAGGACGTGCTGGAACTGGTGGTGGAGGACGAAGCCGAAGCCGGGCTGGCCGAGAAGGATGCTGCCAGCGACATCCCCACCACCCCACCCGCCACCAAAGGTCGGCGGATCCAAGAACGACGGGGGGAGACAGGGGTTCGAATCATGGGAGCGGAGTGGCCCGAGTGACGGGAGTGGCTGGAGTGCCCATTGTGCCAGACCTGGGGCCAGTGCCGATGTACATCGGGGGATTCATTGTGAGTGCCGACCGCCCGAGGGCCGGTCCGAGGCGGTCCGTTGTACCACCTCCTGGACGAAGCGACGGTATCGCTCGATGACCACCGGCCAGGAGAATTGGGACGAAACATAAGCCGCCCCCCTGGAGGCCAGCTCTCCCCGCAGCCCCGGATCGCCCAACAGGCGATCGACCGTCGCCTCGAATTCGGCGTAGCCCCGGTAGTGCAGGCCGCCTCCGGAACGCCGGACGTTCTCCATCGTCGCTGCGCATATGGCGTTGACCAGCACCGGGGAGCCGGCGGCCCAGGCCTCGGCCACGACCAGTGAGAACGACTCGAACGGAGAGGGCGACACCAGGATGTCGCAATGCCGGAGAAGCGACCATTTGACGGACTCCGATACCGGACCGGTCACCAGCAGATCGGGGTGGTCAGGGGGAGCGTCCACCACCGGGCCAGCCAGGACCAGGGCCAGGGGACCGGGTCGGCGGCGCTTGTAAGCGAGGAAGAAGCGCCACAGCGCCCCGACGCCTTTCTGCTCGTCCACCCGACCCAGACAAAGCAGGAATGGCCGTCCGCCCGGTTGCTCGGGAGGCTGGATCGGCCCTGGCGGTGGATCGTCAACCCCGAGTCCGAGGACGATCTGGGGATGTCCCCCGACAGGGAACAGACGCCCTACCAGCTCCCGCTCGGCCCAGGAATGGAACACCAGCCCATCGGCGGCGCCGAACACCTGCTGGAAGATGGGGAGCCGGATGGCCGGCTCGTCGTGGGCGGCGGCGTGCAGCAGGGCCGGCGGTCGGGCCTGCGGGAGGCCCACCACGGTCGGGTGGTACAGATACGGATAGAAGGCCATGGCGTCGGCGTCCGAGGTCCGCACCGCCTCGATCAGGCCGGGGCTCACCGGTCCCTGCATCTCGATCCAGCGCCGTGACTCCTCCTCGGTTCTCTCAGCCGCGCCGCTGAGGACCGGGCCCGAGTAGGTGTCGAAGTCCGGATGGCGACCCGAGCCGCAGGCGAAGCGCCGAACCAGGACCCGATCCTCCTCAACCGACCCCTCCGGCAGCTCGGCCTGCCAGGTGCCCGAATCGAGTGCAGTGGTGGTCAGCACCTCTACGGACCAACCGGGCATGAGGGCCAGGCGGCTGGCCAGCTGCCGGGCGCCCGTCTCGGCCCCACCCCGTACCTGACGGCCGTAGCGGGGCACCACGAACACCAGCTTCAAACGCTCACGCCCGTCAGGAAGGTGATGGCATTGACGAACCGATGCTTGGATGCGTCGAGGTCGAACTGGGCCAACCGCCGGGTTCCGGCCTGGATCAACGCGTCCCGGAGGGTGGCATCACTCACCACCCGGTGCACCGCCGCCGCCACCGTGCTCGGGGACTTGTCCGGTAGGAGCAGGCCGCCGTCACCCAGGGTTTCGGGCACCGCGCAGGAGGCATAGGCGATGACCGGCAACCGGTGACGCATGGCCTCCACCAACGGGGTGTTGAAGCCCTCGTGCTCGGACAGCACCACCAGGACGTCGGCGCTCCGGTAGTAGGCCGCCAATTGAGCCTCGGACAGCCCACTGGTGACGGTCACCGCCTCGCCCAGCCCCAGGTCGGAGATGAAAGCGTCCAGGGCGCGCTGGTAGCTGTCCGTGGCCGGCCGTCCGATCAGTCGCAACCGGGCCATCGGGTCATAGGCACGGCGGTACATGACCAGTGCTTTGACCAGATCCTCTTGGGCCTTGTTGGGCGCCAGCCGGCCGACAAAGAGAATGTCGGCTCCCCCTCCCGCCTTGTCTCCCTCCAGCCGTTCGAGGGTGTCACCGTCGACCTCGACGGTGTCGGCAGCGACGTCGAGAAGGATCGGCACCACCGCCGTCCGACGGTATTCGAGCTCGACCATCTCCAGTTCGTTGTAGGCGGAGTCCGCCATACCCAGAGCCGTCCTCGGCACCAGCATGGACAGTTGGGCCCGGCCCCAACTCACGGCGTTGGCCACGCTGATGTCCCAGTGCCGGAAGAACGCTGCCGGCGTCAGGTTGTGGTAATCCACCACCAGGGGCTCGCTGCGCGCGTTCACATAGTCGGCCAGTACCGAGCCGGTGGCCAGGTGATAGACGAGGATGCTGCCCTGGGCGAACCCGGGGAATTCGGAGAAGTGCCGGCCCCTTCCGTCCAAGTCATGATGGACCGCCTCGCAGAAGATCTCCGACTCGAAGCCAGCCTCCCTCAGCGCTTCCTGGGCCGCCAGGGTGTGGATGCCACAGGCATCACCCGGCATCAGGGCGGGCAGGAACTGGTGGATGGCGCGGACCGATCCGACGTCGGCCACATACGGATCCGGCGGCCTCCTGAGGACCGTCATGCCTGTCCCTCCAGAACCTTCGAGAGGACCGTCCGCATGGACGACCGGGTCCGGCTCAGGTCGAGTTCGGTCAACCGGCGCCTTCCGGCTTCCACCAGAGAGGCCCGGAGGACCGGATCGGTGACCACCCGGTGAATGGCGGCGGCCACCACCCCTGGAGCCTTGTCCGTCAGCAGCAAGGCGGCATCCCCCACCGTCTCGGGCACGGCGCTGGACGCGAAGGCGACTATGGGCAGGCCGTTGAACATCGCCTCGAGCAGCGGGGCTCCGAAGCCCTCGTGCTCGGACAGGCTGACATAGACATCGACTCCCCGGAAGTAGGCGGCCAGCTCCTCCGAGGACACGGGGCCGGCCAGGTCCACGCCATCCCACAGACCCTCACCGGCTATGAAGCGGCGCAGGGCGAAGCGATAGGTCCCGCTCGAAGCTCCGCCGGTCAGATGAAGACGGGCCCGGGGGTCGTACAGGCGCCGGTAGGCCACCAGGACCTTGACCAGATCGTGCTGGGCCTTGTTGGGCGAGATGCGCCCGTGGAACAGGATGCCGATGCCCCCCCTCTCGCGCTGGCGGTCGAGCCAGCCCGCCGTGGTCGGGTCCGAGGGCGTGTCGAAGCGGCTCATATCGACCATCAAAGGGGAGGTCGAGGTAGACCGGTAGCCAAACTCGATCAGCTCCTCCTCGTTGTAACGGGACACGGCTATGCCGTGGCGCGCCACCCCGGCCAGCTTGGCGATCTGGTGGCGACCATCGACCATCTCATCGGCCAGCCGGGGCTCCCATCGCTCGAAGAACTGTGGCGGAGTGACGTTGTGGTAATTGACCAGCTTCGGCTCGGGCCGCTGGGCGAACCAGGACGCCAGCCGGCTCCCGGTCGAGGCCTGGTACATGAGCCAGGCTCCGGGCTGGCTCCGGTACCGATCGAAGAAGTGGGCCTTCCCCGCGTACTCCGGGCCGACGTCATTGACGTATATCTCCGAGTCCAGGCCCATCTCCCTCAGGATCGACTGAACCTGCAACGAGTGGTTGCCGATGGCATCCCACCGGACCAGGGAGGGGATGACCTGGTGGACGGCGCTGGCGCTCAACCCGACCGTTTGGCCGTCACCGCGGCGGTGTCGCCACCGTCCTGAACGACTATGTCGGTGAACCGTGAACGCCCGAGCAGATGGGACCACGTAGTCGGATGCAACGGGCGGCCCGGAGCCAGGTCGGCCTCCAGGGGCGGCACGGAGGTGGCCCAGGCTCGGGGGAAGGTGGCGATGACGATCAGGGGGGCACCGGGGGCGAGCTTGGCGGCAGCCAATTCGATCAATCGGCGCTGCCGGGGCAGAGCCAGGCGATCGACACAGCCGGAGAGCACCAGACCGGCCAGGTACCCTTCGGCCACCGCCGAGAGGTGCTCAACCGGGTCATCGGGCCACGCCTCCAGGCCGGCGGTGGCCGCCGCGTCCACCAGCGGACCCCGGGGTTCGACCCCGTAGGCGTCCACCCCCGCCTCCACCAGGGACCCCAGCAAGGCACCGTCCCCGCATTCGGCATGCAGTACCCGACCGCGGACCGGCAGCCGTTCGATACACAGGCTGGCCCACTGCCCGAGGTCAGGGGCGACCGGCGGGCGATCGGCCGCATCGTCCCGGGCCGGGACCAGCTCGGCCAGTTGTTCCTCCACCATCTCCAGGCGCTCCCCCAGCGAGCGCATGGCCCGCACGCTGGCGGTAGCGAAGGCCGTGGTCTGCTGGGCCAGGTAGTTGAGGTACCAGGCCATGGCCTTGCGCAGGACCCGCTTGACCTCACCGACGCCGGGCTTCTGGGACCCGGTGGGCACGGCCACATTTATGTAAGCCGCCCGGTCGGCCGCCTTGACCGCCTCGGTGAAGTCGGAGCTGACCGACCCCGCCGGCACGTAGCGGTCGAAGGCCAAGTCGAGCTCCCGCTCCAGGCTGGGCGGGAAGTCGCCCGCCGCCCGGCGTCGAGCGACCTCGTCCCGGATCTCGGCCATGACCCGCTCGTTGTCGAACGCCGACTCGTTCGCCTCGCTCAACTCGCCACCTCCGCTCACAGCTCCTCGGCGAAGTTTCCTTCGAGGCGGCCGAAGACCGCCAAGGCGCCGAAGAGCAGGAAGACACTGATACCGAGCACCACCAGGACATGCCAGAGGTACCACCACTGACCGTTGGCGGGCAGGGTCTGAGCGCTCGCTTGGAGAGCCGAGCCCGGTCGCAGGGCGCCCGGGTTCTTACTGGCTCCGTAGACCTTGGCGTAGATGGCGCGTTGGAACACCAGGACTATGTCAGTGAGAGGATTGAGGAGGGGAACCCACGAGGGAATGTGGTGGGCCGCCAGCTTCTTGGCGATGGAGCTGTAGGAGTAGACGATCGGGGTTGACCAGAACCAGGCCGCCCCCACGATCAGCTCGACCAGGTGCTGGGTGTCCCGTAGGTAGACGTTCACGGCCGAAAGGAAGATGGCTAGGGCCGCGGCGAGCACGATCAGGGCCAGAAGTGCGGGCACGATGAGCGGTAGGTAGCTGAGCCCGGGCGAGTACCGGGATCCGCCCAGGACCAGCACCAGGACGACGGCCTGGAAGCAGAAGAAGACCATGCCTGCGCCCACCGACGCCAGGGGCAGAATCTCCCGGGGGAAGGCGACCTTCTTCACGATCCCGGCGTTGCCCACCATGGTCCCGGTGGCGTTCTGGGTCGAATAGTTGAACAGGTTGAAAGCCAACAGGCCCGACATCAAGAAGATGGCGAAGTCGGAGATTCCGCTGCCCAGCACGATCTGGAAGACGAAGTAGTAGATGCCCAGGGTGAAGGCCGGATTGAGCATCGACCAGAACATCCCGAGGAAGCTGGCGTTGTACTTGACGGCCAGTTCCTTGCTGATCAGGCCGGTCAGTAGCTCCCGGTACCGCCAGATATCCACCACCCGGCGGAACACCCGGACTTCGGGGGTGATCACCCGGACCTGGTCCGAACGGGCGCCGGCGGCGCCAGAGGTGGAACCTCCTCCGGCAGCCCCGGCAGGGCGGAGACGCACTGGTCTAGGTGGAGATGTTGGTCGAGGTCGAGCGGGCGATCACCTGGTCGATGAAGCCGTAGTCCTTGGCCTCCTCGGCCGTGAACCACCGGTCGCGGTCGGAGTCCGCCTCGATCCGCTCCAGGGGCTGGCCCGTATGGAAGGAGATCCGCTCGGCCATCATCCGCTTGAGATAGACGATCTGTTCGGCCTGGATGGCGATATCAGAGGCCTGCCCCTGCATCTGGCCCGAGGGCTGGTGCATGAGGATGCGGGAGTGGGGCAGGGCGTAACGCTTGCCCGGGGTGCCGGAGCAGAGGAGGAACTGACCCATCGAGGCGGCCAAGCCGAGACAGATGGTGGCCACGTCGGGGGCTATGTACTGCATGGTGTCGTAGATGGCCAGGCCGTCGGTGACCGAGCCGCCCGGGGAGTTGATGTAGAGCGCCACGTCTTTCTCATTGTCCTCCGCCGCCAGCAGGAGGAGCTGGGCGCACACCAGGTTGGCCGAGGCTTGGGTCACCTCCGTGCCCAGGAAGACGATGCGCTCCTGGAGAAGGCGGTTGAACATGTCCTGGGACCTGTCGGTCGCGGACATCTGGGCGGTGATGACGCTCAGGTCTGGATGTTGCACTGACATGCCCGGAGGGTACTCCGTGGGATCGGTGACCCGGACGCTTCCAGGGCCCACACATCTGTTCGATAGCATGGAACCACGCCCTCGACTGATTAGTGGCAGCCTGGTGCCCTAGGAAGCTCCCGCCGACGTAGCCCAACTGGCAGAGGCACGACGTTTAGGTCGTCGTCAGTGAGAGTTCGAATCTCTCCGTCGGCACGGTGATCGACCCCGCCCACGCCGTGGCCAGGGAGACCGGTCCCTCGCTCAGCTACCGGCTACGCCGTAGGACCACAGTCCGAAGGCCTGGGGCGGCACCTCGCTCGGACCGGCCGACCCGAAGGACGTGCCGGTGCCGAGGAAGAAGTCGGGCCCGACGATGGCGGCGCCGCCCGAATCGGCCGCTCCCGAAGGCGATGCCCACAGCAGCGCCCCGGAGTCAGCGTTGTAGGCGGCCACGGCAAAGCCGGTGGTGGAGGGGGCCAGGAGCACCCCGTCGGAGTAGGTGACCGGGGCGTAACTTGGAGCGCTCAGCGGGTCCTGCCAGAGCACAGCTCCCGTGGCCAGGTCCACGGCGTGGAGAGAGAAGGCCCGGGTCGGGTCCGAGGCCAGGGAGGCGTCGGGGGTCACACCCGGAGGCGTAGGACCGGTGTCGATGCCGTCACCGGCCAGGGGCAGCGGGACGGCCGAGGTCATGAACAGGGCCGGCCGGCCCCCGGACTGTCCCAGAGCCACCGCCCCGATCGTTCCGCCCACCGAGCCGACCAGCTGCGGACTGAGCTGGCCGGCCTGGGACGACTCGTCCTGCCAGACCTTGGCACCGGTGGCCTCATCCACGGCGTAGACATAGCCGGACTTGCTGGCCTCCACCACCAGGTTCCGGATCTTCCGTTTGCCCAGGGCTACACCGTGAGCGATGACAGCCGAGGAGCCGAAGTCATCGTCTCCCGTTCCGGAATCGGCGGGGTGGCCGGTGTCGTACTGGTTGACCGGTTCGAAGAAGGACCACTGCCGGGCGCCGGTGCGCGCGTTGAGAGCGAAGATGCCGGAGTTGTCAGCAAAGTCGTGGTGGGCAACGGCGGCCGACTGGTTGCCACAGTTACCGGTGCCGAAGACGACCAAGCCGGCCGGCGCATCCAGCGCCGGTGAGGACCACACATCTCCGCACGCGTCCCCCTGGCCGTCCTCGCCCAGCTGGTGCACGACAGCATTGCGCTCCGGCTCGTACTTCCACTGCAGGGCTCCGGTATAGGCATTGAAGGCCTGCACGCCGGTGACCTGGATGTTGGCTGAGCCGTTGTCATCACTTCCCACGATGACCTCGGCCGGCTGGGTGGAAAGGTCGAGCACGGGCGATGACTCGATCTCGATGGCGCTGGTGGGTTGGCCCGGATCGACGTCCCGGCTCCAGACCACCTTGCCCGTGACGGCGTCGAGGGCGTAGAGGGTCCCTCCGCCCCCCACGAACACCCAGGCATGCTTCTGGCCCGGCAGGCGCATGACCTCTGGTGATGAGACGAACTCCCCGAAGCCGGTCTGGTGCCGATCGGTGCTGGTGAAGGACCACTTCACCGACCCGGTGGCGGCGTTGAGAGCCCGGAAGATCCCCGCCGAATCGCCCACGTAGACGATGCCATCCACCACCGCCGGCTCGGCCGTGACCGCCGCCTGAGTCGGGACGAACCACCGCGGTGCCAGGGTCGAGGCATTGGCCTGGTCGATGGCCGGCCCGGAGGCGGCACAGAGCGAAGCCCGCGCCGAGTGGAGCGGATCGTGGCCCATCTCCGGCCAGGAGGCCGGACAGCTGGGCCTCACCGGGGCCGAGGCCTGGGCCGGAGCCGACAGGACGGCCGCCGCCGCCAGGGCCGCCAGGCCGGCGGACGCGCTGAACAGACGGAGGCGGGACATGACCTGTTCCTTCGTCGCCCCGACACCCAACTCCTGCCCCTGCTCCGGGGACTCACCCCATCGGGCGTTTAGAATCCCGCCAATGGGGGCCACGGTGAACCAAAAGGGAACTTATGACGTAATTGTCATCGGAGCTGGCTTTGCCGGGCTCTACTCGGTCCACCTGTTGCGCGAGGAGGGCTTCAGCGTCCGGGCCCTGGACCGGGCCGACGGGGTCGGGGGCACGTGGTACTGGAACCGCTATCCAGGAGCCCGCTGCGACGTCCAGAGCATCGAGTACTCCTTCAGCTTCAACAAGGAGATCCAGGAGGAGTGGGACTGGACGGAGCTGATGCCGGCCCAGCCCGAGATCGAGGCCTACCTCAACTTCGTCGCCGACCGGCTGGATCTACGCAGGGACATCCAGCTGTCTACCACCGTGACCAGCCTGGCCTTCGATGAGGCCCGCTCCGAGTGGTCGGTGGAGACCGACCGGGGCGAGAGGTTCGATGCCCGCTGGGTGATAGCCGCCACCGGCTGTCTGTCCGAGCCCCTGGACCCGGCCATCCCCGGGGTCGACGGCTTTGCCGGGCCCACCCTCTACACCAGCCGGTTCCCCAAGGAAGGATTCGACTTCACCGGGATGAAGGTGGGGGTGGTGGGTACCGGATCCTCGGCGGTGCAGTCGATTCCCATCATCGCCGAGCAGGCCGAGGCGCTGTATGTGTTCCAACGGTCGGCCGCCTACAGCCGTCCGGCTGACAACCGGCCTCTGCGCCCAGGGGAGCTGGAGGAAGTGAAAGCCGACTATGAGTCGCTTCGCCTGCGCCAACGGGCCGCCTACGCAGGGCTGGTCAGCTTCGGCGCCGTGTCCTTCGAAGGCATGACTCCGCCCACCCGGCGCATCCTCGATACTCCTCCCGAGGACCGCATGACCGTGCTCGAAGAGTTGGGTTGGAGCGCCCCGGGAGCCTGGGCCGATGTGATGTTCGACCTGGAGGCCAACCAGGCCGGCACCGAGCTCTACGCCGAGATGGTCCGCCGCCAGATCCGCGACCCCCAGGTGGCCGAGGCGCTGATCCCGCACTACCCCATGGGCTGCAAGCGCCAGATACTCGACACCGGCTACTTCGAGACCTTCAACCGCGACAACGTCACCCTGGTCGATCTTCGCTCCGACCCACTGGTCGGCATCGCTCCGAGCGCGGTGCGCACCCAGTCGCGGGCATTCGAGGTCGACGTGCTGGTCCTGGCCACTGGCTTCGACGCAATGACCGGCGCCCTCAACAAGATGGACATAGCCGGCCGCGGCGGCCGATTGCTGCGGGAGGTGTGGGGGGACCAGGGGCCGGTCAGCTATCTCGGTCTGGCGGTGGCCGGTTTCCCCAACCTGTTCACCATCACGGGCCCGGGCAGTCCCTCGGTGCTGACCAACATGGTTGTCTCCATCGAGCAGCACGTGGAGTGGATCGTGGCCTGCATGGAATACATGCGCGACAGCGGACATCGCAGCATCGAGGCCGACGCGGCCGCCCAGGAGGCGTGGGTGGACCACGCCGCCGGCCTGGTAGCCGGAACGGTGAGGAACTCCGACTCTTGCAACTCCTGGTATCTGGGCGCCAACGTCCCCGGTAAGCGCCGCATCCACATGCCCTATGTAGGTGGCCTCCCGGCCTACCGGAAGAAGTGCGACGAGGTGGCCGCCGCCGGCTACGAGGGCTTCGTTCTGGCCTGAGCGCTCAGCCGAGCTCAGCTGAACCGAAGGCCCTCGAAGGCTCCCGAGGATCTCCAGTCGGCCAGATAGCTGAAGAAGGCCATGGCCCCGAAGGGATACCCGACGTTGAACCGGGCCCGCGGCCCGGGGTCCTGGCCCTCGTTGTTGTAGTAACCCGGCGTGCAGTCGGGAGAGCCGAGCATCATCCCCGGTCCGCTCAACAGGAGGTCGATCCAGGCCTGCTCGGCCTCGGCGGTCACCTCCACCCGAGAGCAGCCGCCCTCCACGGCGTGTCTGACCACCGCAGCAATGGTGCGGCCCGACTCGGTCAGGTTGTGCGGGACGTTGGAGATGAGGTTCGCGCCCTGGGTCGGCTGAACGATGAAAGCGTTGGGAAAGCCGTGGGAGTAGACGCCGTGCATGGTGCGCATGCCCTCGTCCCAGTGCTCGGAAAGCTTGCGGCCACCCACCCCGGTCAGATCGAAGCCGGCCCGGCTGGTGTACTCGCTGCCGACCTCGAAACCGGAGGCGTAGATGATGCAGTCCACCTGGTACTCCCGACCCAGGGCGACCACCCCGGTGGGAGTGATGCGCTCGACCCCCTGTCCGTCGGTGTGGACCAGATGGGTTCCCGGCGTGTTGTAGGCCTGCAGGTACTCATCGTGGAAGCAGGGCCGCTTGCACAGCTGGCGGTACCAAGCCTTGAGCCCGGCCGCCGTCTCGGGGTCGGTCACTATCGAGTCGACTCGGGCCCGGATCTCCTCCATCTTCTCGAAGTCGGAGTCCTCGAAGGCCTCCATCATCTTCTGCGGGGTGAGCCCCTCGGTGGGCAGGGCGAGGATCCGCGACCGCACCCGCCGGGCCAGGTCGGTCCAACCGTCCTGGACCAGGTCGTCCTCGGCCGCCCCGCCCGACTGGTTGGCGGTGAAATTCTCCAGCCAGCGCTGCTGCCAACCCGGTGTGTTTATCTCGGCAAACCACTCCGGATCGGTCGGGCGGTTATCCCTCACGTCCACCGATGACGGCGTGCGCTGGAACACATACAGCTCCTGGCAGGATCGGGCCAGGTGGGGCACACACTGGACCGAGGTCGCCCCGGTCCCGATGATGGCCACCCGCTTGTCGGCCAGCTTGTCCATCGGCGCGTCGAAGGGATCCCCGCCGGTGTAGTCGTAGTCCCACCGGCTGGTATGGAAGGAGTGACCCTCGAAGTCCTCGATGCCGGGCAGTCCGGGCAGCTTGGCCACGTGGAGGGGTCCGGTGCCCATGCCGATGAAGCTGGCCGTGAAGCGGTCACCCCGGTTGGTGCTGACCAGCCAACGGGATTCGCCCTCCTGCCACTCCAGGTCCGTCACTTCGGTATGGAACAGGGCCAGGTCGTACAGGCCGTACTGCTTACCGATGCGCTGGCAGTGATCGAGGATCTCGGGAGCGTGCGCGTACTTTTCCGTCGGCATGTGGCCCGTCTCCTCCAGGAGCGGCATGTAGACGAAAGAGGCGGTGTCGCACTGGGCGCCGGGGTAACGGTTCCAGTACCAGGTGCCGCCGAAATCCCCGGCCTTAT
>Ga0307374_10005952_pt1 | contig 19474 bp, 23 predicted proteins | sample OX3MG_FD_202532 | JGI IMG/M metagenome (GOLD analysis project Ga0307374, IMG submission 202532) | Soil microbial communities from Risofladan, Vaasa, Finland - OX-3 | ecosystem: Environmental > Terrestrial > Soil > Coastal area > Acid sulfate soil | place: Finland: Risofladan, Vaasa | collected...
CGAGGCTGCTTGGGGAGCTTGCGTGGCTCGAGACGCTGCTTGGGAATGCGAGTTGACGGCATGCGAGTAATTGCTCAGTATATGAGTATGTCCGCCCTCGCACTAGCCCTCGTCGCGATCTACGGTCTCCTCGCCTTCGGGGTACGGATGGCCGTTCAGGTTCGCCGGACAGGCTCAACGGGGTTCAAGGGCCTACGCGACACCTCGGGATCACTGGAGCGCATCGGCGGGCTGCTGTTCGTTACAGCGGCCGTGCTCAGCGTCGCGGGCCCGGTGCTACAGCTAACGGGCGCACTGGACTCGGTCCAGGCACTGGAGGGTGATGTCGCCAGCATCCTCGGAGTCGTGCTCGCTTCTCTGGGAATCGTGCTCACCGTGGTCGCCCAGTTTGCGATGGGCGACGCTTGGCGGATCGGCGTCGACCCCCATGAGCAGACCGAGCTCGTCATCCACGGCCCATTCGCGCTCGTGCGTAACCCGATCTACACGGCGATGATCCCATCCTTCACAGGCATCGCCCTCCTCGCATCAAACATCGTGACGATTGCGGGAGCAATCCTCCTGATCGTGGCTCTCGAGCTACAAACGCGGGTCATCGAGGAGCCCTACCTCTCAAGAATCCACGGCAAGCAATACACCGTCTACGCCACCCGGGTGGGTCGCTTCTTCCCACGCATCGGTCGCCTCCACCCCAACGGCAAACAGCTCTCCACTTCCTAGCGACAGGATCAACTCGGTGGTAAACGAGACCCCCGACCAAGCCCACCCGTTCACGCCGCTGATCGACGCGAAGGCCGCCGGCGAGCTGCTCGGCGTCCCTCATACCTGGCTCCTCGCACAAGCCCGTACCCGAAACATCCCACACCACCGACTTGGCCACTACGTCCGCTTCAACCCCGAAGACCTACGGGAGTGGCTGCAAGAGACCAGAATCATGCCGGCAGGGCGCGGCATCCGCCTGAGGTGACCCGGCCGCGCGGATACGCGTTGCTAAGTTTATGTCTGCATCAATATGGTGCTCAACGATGCCGTCATGCCGTACAAGCCTAAAAAATATGTATATAACTGCATGTAGTCATTGGAATACGCTATATTGAGGCATATGTCGACCACGCAAGATGTCGCGATTCAAGATCTACCGGACCTGCTGATCTCTCGGGGGCGCTACAGCGCCTCCCTGGAGGAGATTCGGTCGCTTACCGGCTTGAGCGATGCCGCGATCGCGAGCGGCTTGCAGCGTCTGCGTAAGCAGCGGCGGGTGTTCTCTCCGGCACGGGGTCTGTATGTCGTGGTTCCGCCGGAGTACCGCTCTTGGGGCGTGGTCCCCGCGGATTGGTTCATCGACGCCTTGATGGGCCATCTGGGTCGCCGCTACTACGTCGCCCTGCTGTCGGCCGCCGCCTATCACGGAGCTGCCCACCAGGCACCGCAGGCCTTCCAGGTGATGACGGATGGGCGAGTGCTGGATAGGGCGATCGAGCGGGTGCGCCTGCGCTTCTACGTCAGCGAGCATGCCGCCGGCGCGCCGACCGATTCGGTGACAGTGCATACGGGATCCATCCCCATCTCATCGAGAGAGGCGACCGTCGTTGACCTCGTGCGTGAGCCACGCGCCAGCGGTGGGATCAGCAACGTCGCAACGATCCTCGCCGAGATCGGAGAGCTCGACGGCTCAAAGCTCGCCACGCTGGCGGCACGCCACGGGCGGGCGCTTGCGCGCCGCACGGGATGGATGGTCGACCACTACGGCTCCTGCGAGGACCTCGGTCCGTTGCGCCTGGCCGCGAGACTCGACCTGGGGGAGCCAGCCCTCCTCAGTGCCTCAGGGCCGCGGCGAGGACGGGCCGACCCCACATGGGGTGTGCGCATGAACATCACGGTCGAGCCCGACCTGTGATCGCACAGGCTTACCTGAACGAGTGGGCGACCCAGGCGCCGTGGCCCCAACAAGCCCAGATTGAGAAGGATCTGGTCCTCTCGCGCCTGATCGTCGAGATCGCCCAGCACGACCTACTCGGGGGAGAGCTGACCTTCCGTGGCGGCACGTGCCTGCACAAGCTGCATCTCCCCAAGCAGCTGCGTTATTCCGAAGACCTCGACTACGTCCGCCGCACGCACTCGGGCATCAAGCCCTATCTGACCGCCTTGCGAGAGATCGCCGGCGGCGTCGGCCTGGTCGAACACGGCACTGCTCGCAGCGGACAGATGGTCCATATCGTCTTCGACGCCCAGGCCACTGACGCCGCCGGACGCATACGGGTGAAGATCGAGACGAACATCGCCGAGACCGAGTCGTTTCGCCCACGCATCACCAGGCCCTATGCCGTGGACTCGCGCTGGTGGTCCGGTCGAGCCGACGTGAGTACGTTCCAGATCGAGGAGCTGATGTCCACCAAGCTCCGCGCCCTCTACCAGCGGCGCAAGGGCCGTGACCTGTTCGACCTCTGGCACGTACTCAACGACCTGCCTCTCGATGAGCAACTCATCGTCGATGGCCTCGCGCATTACATGGGCGATGAGACCTTCAGCTACAGCGAGCTCTCGGCTAACCTCGCGGCGAAGCTCGAGCACCCCGATTTCATCACCGACCTCGACCAGTTGACGGCCGACTCGCCGATCCACTACGACGTCACGCTCGCGGCGGATCTCATCATGGAGCGCCTCAGCAGCAGGCTCCGCGGCGCCCCCGATCTCAGCGAGATCGAAGGTGGTCGCTGGCGCCAAGCAGACGCGGACGAACCTGCCTAGGAACTACACCTAGATACGCTCTCGGCGGCTCACTCCACGCTCTCATGCAACGTAGTGTGCTGCCTCTATGGATGGATTACATCCGAGTAAGCCGCGGTGACGTTGCGGAGTAATAAGGACTGCGTCTTCGGCGTAGCTCGGATGATGCCGAGCGTCTTCAATGAAAGCCTCTGCGCTGATTGCGACCAAGGAGCTGCTCGAGAGGGCCCCAAGCGCCGCTTCCCGTCAGCCCCGGTCCTACGAGGGCGGCCGGCCAAGCGGGCCACGACTCGTTTCGCACACTGCCGTGAGCGGGAAATGCCTACGCAACGTTGCAAACCCGCGAGATGCGGTGGGAACTACTGAGCGTCGATGTGGAGCGGCGACGATTGGAACAGGACGCGCGGTGAATACGTTTAATTCATGAGCGCACCGTTGTCCAGCGAGAATGGGCGCCATTGCGGCGGGATCACGTCCGTGCTGCTCGTCGAGGACGAGCAGTCGATCGCCGAGCCCTTCGCGCAGGCGCTCACTCGCAACGGTTTTCGGCCGATGATCGCGCGCACCGCCGCCGAGGCACTGCGGCTCGGCCGTGAGCAGCACCCCGACATCGTGCTGCTCGACCTCACGCTCCCCGACGGGGACGGCCGCGACGTCTGCCGCGAGCTGCGTCGCGGCTCGAACGTCCCGATCATCATGCTCACCGCGCGCGGCACCGTCACCGACCGCGTGGTCGGCCTCGAGCTCGGCGCCGACGACTACATCGTCAAGCCGTTCGCGACCGGAGAGGTGATCTCACGGATCCGCGCGGTGCTCCGACGCGCTCGCGTCCCGGCAGAAGCGGTCGACAGCACCGCCGAGCCAGGCGAGATCGCCATCGGAGACCTCCGGCTCGACCTTTCCGCGCGCCGCGTCTGGCTCAGAGACCGCGAGCTCGATCTGACACGCAAGGAGCACGACCTGCTCGTGCGGCTGATGCGCGACGCGGGCCGGGTTCTCACGCGCGAGACGCTCATGTCGGAGGTGTGGGACGAGAACTGGTTCGGATCGACGAAGACGCTCGACGTGCACATCGCGGGCCTGCGTCGCAAGCTCGACGACGATCCCGCTGCGCTGCGCTACATCCACACAGTACGAGGCGTCGGCTTCCGCTTCGCCGCACCCGAGGAGGCAGAGCCGTAAGCCTTCGAACCGGACTGCTCGCCGCGCTCGCCTACATCGTGCTGCTCGCGATCGTCGCGCTCGGTGTGCCGCTCGCGCTGAGCCTCGGCGCGCGCGTCAACAGCGAGGTGCGCTCACAGGCGCAGGGCCAGGCCGACCTCGTCGCCGCGACCGCCGCCGACCTGCTCGCCCCCGCGCGTCGCAGCGACTTGCAGAAGCTCGCGCACTCCGCCGCCTCCTCGGTGCGCGGGCGCGTGATCGTCGTCGACAACACCGGCAAGGCGCTCGCCGACAGCTCCGGGTCCGAACTGCTCGGCACGAGCTACGCGGAACGCCCGGAGATCGCGAGCGCCCTGCACGGCCGCCAGTTGCAGATCGAGCGCTCGAGCCACACCCTCGGCGAGCCGATCCTCGCCACGGCCGTGCCGATCATTCGCGGCGCTGGCACCGTGGGCGCCGTGCGGATCACGCAGAGCGTCGCCGCGGTGCACGCCGCGGTCCGTCGCTCGGTGCTCGGCATCGGCCTGATCGGTCTCGTCGTGCTCGCGCTCGGCCTCGCCGCGGGCGCCTTCATCGCCGCACAGATCGCACGTCCGCTCGGCCGCCTCGAGCGAGTCGCCCAGCGCGTCGCGGGCGGCGACCTAGATGCGCGCGCGAGCATCGAGGGCAGCCGCGAGCAGCGTTCGCTCGCGGAGTCCTTCAACGAGATGACCGACCGTGTCGCGCGCCTGCTCGACGGCCAGCGCGCGTTCGTCGCCGACGCCTCCCATCAGCTGCGCACCCCCCTCACCGGGCTGCGCCTGCGGCTGGAGGAGGCGCGCGCGAACGGCGTCAGCGACGCGGCCGCAGCCGAGCTGGACGCGGGAGCCGGCGAGGTCGACCGTCTCGCGCAGATCGTCGACGAGCTGCTCGTACTGAGCCGCGCGGGCGAGCGCGAGCAGCCGGGCGAAGCGATCGATCTGCGCGAGGTCGTCGAGAACGCGCTAGAGCGCTGGCAGGCGAGCGCCGCTGAGCGCGGGATCGCGTTGAAGCTCGCCGACCAAGCGGACACCGAGAACCCCGCCTGGTGCGCGCGCGCCGAGCTCGACCTAGCGCTTGACGCGCTGGTAGAGAACGCGCTGCGCTACTCGCCCATCGACACCGTCGTGACGATCGCGAGTGCTCCCGGGAGGATCAATGTGCGCGATCAGGGCCCGGGGATCGCCGCCGAGGAGCACGACGCGATCTTCGAGCGCTTCCACCGCGGGACAGCGGGACGGCACGGACCATCCGGCACCGGGCTCGGCCTGAACATCGCGCGCGAGATCGCACGCGAGTGGGGTGGAGAGGTGACGCTCGAGAATCTCGATGATGAGGGCGGCGGAGCGCTCGCCGTCCTGACGCTCCCCTTGCGCCGCGGAGCCGAGAGTGGCGAGGAGCGATGAGCGGCCGGTTTCAACCCGCGGTGGACCCGCAACTTTGCCATTCCCTAACCAGCCGATCCCTAGCGTGGGTGGGATGAGTCGCAAGTCGCTCATATGGGTGCTCGCTGCGCTGCTCGGCATCGTCCTCACGGCCGCGATCACCTGGGCCAGCAGCCAGTTGACCAGCCAGCGCATCGGCCTCTCCTCCGAACCGATCTCCGCGGGGGTGCGTCTGGCGCCCTCGGTGCACACGACGACCACGCACAGCGTCACGACCACGCACCGCGTTAGCACCACCCGGCACGTCCAAGCACGGCCGAGCCAGACGACGACAACCACGGTCATCCTCACGAGAACTGCGCCCGTGCCGACACCGGTCCAAACCGTCCCACGGACGTCCGTCCCGGCCAGGCGGACGGGTGAGGACGGCACTCGAGGCCGTGGCGGCAGCGCCGGCCGGCGCGACGACTGATCTTTGCCAAACCTTTGCCTAGCGCTGGCCGGCTGCTGGGTGGACGCGAGGCACAGTGCTCCTGCAATCGATGACAGGAGCCGGCAGATGCGCACCAACACCAATACGAGGATCGCAGCGGCCATCACGGTGCTCGCGGCAGGCGGCCTCAGCGCGGCAGCGCTTCAGTCCGCGACAAGCCACCACACCGCAACGAGCGCGGCGGACACGCAGGCGGCGGCTGTGGAGGTTCGCACGCAGGTGATCCGCCGCACGATCCACGTCGTGCGCCACGAACGCCCCCCGCATCCTCTGCGTCCACGCCAGAAGGCCACCGGCGGTGCGGGCTCCACTCCGGGCGCGGGCGTCGGTGGTGTCGCAACGGCGAGCGCCGCGCCGCGGACCGCATCGAGCGGCTCGCACGCCTCAAGGACGCCCGCGACCACCGGATACACGCCCGCGGCAAGCAGCGCACCGGTGCGAACACGCACGAGCGGCACGAAAAGCAGCGGCTCCGGCTCCGGCGGCTCCCACAGCACGCCCAAGGTCACGCCGGTGCGCACACGCACCAGCGGCGCACCCGCCAGCGGCGGTTCGGGCGGCGGCACCACGCGCCCGGCAAGCGCGGTGCGCACACGCACCAGTGGCGGCGGTCACGACGACGGTGGCAGTCATGACAACTGAGCAAGCCCAGCGGCCCGGCCGCAAGCGGCGACCCTCGCGTCTGAGCGAGCAGAGCGCACTGCTCAACCCGCTGCCGGTGATCGGCACGGCCGTCGCCACTTTCCTCGCGATCTTCGCGCTGCTCGTCGGGCGCGTCGTTACGGGCAACGACCCCGCGGCGCACTGGGCCTCCGTCGCCAGCGTGAGCTCAACGCGCAACGGCGCGGGCGCGACCCTGCGCACGACCGCGAGCGGAGCCGTGATCCCGGCCGCTGGGAGCGCGGGCGCCGGTACGAGCGCCGCCGGCACGACCGTGCCGATCGCGACCCGCACGAGCGGCGGCGAAGGAGGGACGCACGATGACTGATCGCCCCACGATCGCGCTGTTCTCGCTCGCCGGCTTCCTGGTCGTGCTCGCCCTGCTCGGCTCCCAGCTCGGGGTCGGAGGTCACGCCGCATCCGCACGCCCACGCGAGGTGCTCGTGCGCCGCATCTACCAGACCACAGTCGTCGAACGCGTCCCGCGCTCGGCCACAGCCGGCTCCTCGGCGGTCACGCAGTCCGTGTCCGGCTCCACCTCGATCCCTGCGGCGGCGGCACCCGTTACGCGTACGTCATGAGCGTCGAGCACGACAGCACTTTCCACTCGATGGGCAGCGACGTCCGCCTGCTGATCGGCCAGCCGCTGCTGCGCGACGCGCTCTCCCCGGCGCTCGCGGCCGAGCGCGAGCGCGCGTACGTTGAGGACTTCGCAGCGCGCCTCTCGCGCTTCCGCGAAGACAGCGAGCTGACCGCGCTCAACCGCGACTCGCGGTCACGCGTGCCCGCGTCGGCGCTGCTGCGCACCGCAGTACGCGCGGGGATCTGGGCGGCGGAAAGGTCGGGCGGCCTCGTCGACCCAACGCTCGCGGGTGAGCTCGAGCGGATCGGCTACGCCCGCTCGCTCGACGGCTGCGAGCCGGTCCCGCTCAGCGAAGCGCTCGCGTCTGCGCCGGTGCGCCGTCCAGCCAAGCCTCGCACCGCGGCGCGGTGGAAGCAGATCGTCGTAGAAGACGACGCCGGTCGCCTCGCGCGCCCGGCGAGCGTGATGATCGACACCGGTGGAACCGGCAAGGGGCTGTGCGCTGACGCCGTCGCACACCGCCTCGGCGGCTACACACGCTTCGCCGTCGACTGCGGCGGCGACCTCGCCGTCGGCGGCGTGGGCGCGCAGGTCGATCCGTATGAGGTCGAGGTCGAGCACCCCCTGACCGGCGAGACGATCCGCACGCTGCGGATCGCCGCGGGCGGCGTCGCGACCTCGGGTCTGAACGTGCGCGTGTGGCGCACCTCCGACGGGGGCTTTGCTCACCACCTGCTCGACCCCGCGACGGGCCTGCCCGCGTGGACGGGGCTGGTCGGCGCGACCGCGATCGGCGCGAGCGCCCTGGAAGCGGAGACGCTCTCCAAGATGGCATTGCTGCTCGGCCCAATCGGCGCCCGACAGGTGCTCGCCGAGTACGGCGGCGTGATCGTGCGCGACGACGGCGAGGCCGAGACGATTGGGCAGCTGAGCGAGCCGCGCGGTTGGCTCACTGGACTCGGAAGGACCGCGTGACGGCACATACCGACCCCAGCCTCTACATCTGGTGGCTAGTCAGCCGCGCGTCAGGCATCCTCGCGCTGGGGCTGGTCTCGCTGTCGGTGCTGATCGGCCTGACGATGGCGACGAAGATCCTGCGTCGTCCCGGCATGGGGCGTAAGCTCGTGCGCCTACACGAGCACGTAGCGCTCGTCGGCATGGTCGCGATTGCGATCCACGGGCTTGCGCTGCTCGGCGACCCTTGGCTTCACCCTGGCGTGAGGGGGCTGACCGTCCCCTTCACGATGTCCTACCGGCCGCTCTTCACGGGCCTCGGGGTGATCGGCGGCTACCTCGCGGCGCTGCTCGGGCTGAGCTTCTACGCCCGCCGGCGGATCGGTGTGCGGCTGTGGCGCAAGCTCCACCGCGCGACGGTGCTCGTGTGGGTGCTCGGTGTGGTTCACACGGTTGGCGCGGGCAGCGACGCGAGCACCCTGTGGCTGCGGGCCTACATGCTGCTCACGGGTGTCCCGATCGTCTACCTGACCGTCCTGCGCATGCTGCAGAGCCGCAAATCGAGCCCCCAGCGCGCGAGAGCGGCGCAGGCGGCTCCGGTCCGCCAACTCACAGAGGAGCTCGCATGACGCACACCGTGGTCGATGCGGACGTGCTGATCGCGGGCGGCGGGTTGGCCGCGCAACGCTGCTGCGAGACGCTGCGGCGCGGCGGCTTCGACGGGAGGATCGTCGTGCTGTGCGAGGAGCCGCGCGCGCCGTATGACCGCCCCGCGCTCTCCAAGGCCGTGCTGATGGGCGAGCTCGAGGTGGGCACGCTGGCCTATCGGGAGCCCCGCTGGTATGGGGAGCACGAGATCGAACTGCTGCTGGGCACGGCCGCGCGCGAGCTCGACGCGACCGTGCACGTCGTCGAGCTCCAGGACGGCTCGCACCTGCGCTACCGCCACCTGCTGATCGCGACCGGCAGCCGCCCGCGCCCGCTGCCGATGTTCAGCTCGAACGATCGCGTGCACGAGCTGCGCACCGCGGCGGACGCTCAGAGGTTACGTGCCACGCTCGCGAGCGGCTCGGGCGAGCTCGCGGTGATCGGCGCTGGCCTGATCGGCCTCGAGGTCGCCTCGGCGGCGGGGGCGCTCGGGCTGACGGTCACCGTGATCGAGGCAGCGCCCACACCGCTCGCCCGCGCGTTGCCGCCGGCGCTCGGCCTGTGGATCGCGGGGCTGCACCGTGAGCACGGCGTCGATGTGCGGCTGGCGACCGCCGTGGAGGGAGTCGAGCACGGCTCATACGAGACCCGGATGAAACTCAGCGATGGAAGCCGGGTGGTTGCTGAGACGGTACTGCTGGCCGTCGGCACGGTCCCCGCGACGCAGTGGCTCGCGAGCAGCGGGCTGGGGCCTGGAGCGATCCACGTGGACGCGGGCGGGCGCACGCAGCTGCCGGACGTCTATGCCGCAGGGGATGTCGCCTGCTATCCGGGCCCGCACCCAGAGCAGCGAATCCCCACGCAGCACTGGGAGGCGGCCGCACGGCAGGGCACGACCGTCGCGCGGTCGCTGCTCGGGCAGGAGCCGCTGCACTCGCCGCCGCCGATGTTCTGGAGCGACCAGCACGGCCGGCGCATCCAGCTCGTTGGGCACGCGCCTGGCGGCTGCGAGGTCGAGCTCGACGGGGACCCCGCCGCGAGCAGCTTCATCGCGTGGCTCACGCACACGGAGCTCCCGCCCGCGGCGATGCTCGTCAACCGCCCCGATGCGCTCCCGCAGGCACGGGCGTGGATCGCCGCGTCCCATCCCTGACCAACCCACAACGAGGAGATCGAAATGACCTACCTACCCGTGATCGACGAGTCGGCGTGCCTCGCGCATGGCGACTGCGAAGAGATGGCGCCCGGGGTGTTTCGCGTGGAGGACGTGGCGAGTGTCATCGGCACCGCCCCGGACGAGCAGCTGCTGGCCGTCGCGCGAGCGTGCCCAGCAAGCGCGATCGTTCTCGTCGAGAAGGAGAGCGGGCAGCAGGTCTATCCGTGAGCGTGCGCCTGCATTCACCCAGCTGCGGATAACTACGGTGAGACCTGCGATTTTGCCGCTATACGCTCACGGCCTGGCACTGATGACCGCGTCCCGCGACTGCGCGAAGGTCAAACCATGTCCACCCTGCCAGCCGCAACTAGCCCTGTACGCGTCGAGGGGCGTCTCGAGGCGCCGCTGAGCCGCTGGCTGTGGCTGGTCAAGTGGGTGCTGTTGATCCCACACATAATCGCCCTAGCGTTCCTGTGGATCGCGTTTGTGCTGCTGAGCATTGTCGCGCTGTTTGCGATCCTCCTCAACGGGCACTACCCACGCGGGATCTTTGATTTCAACCTCGGCGTGCTGAGGTGGTCGTGGCGCGTGAGCTTCTACGGCTACAGCGCCCTCGCCACCGACCGCTACCCGCCGTTCACGTTGGGGCAGGCGCCCGACTACCCCGCCAGGCTCGAGATCGACTACCCCGAGCGTCTCTCGCGCGGCCTCGTGCTCGTTAAGTGGTGGCTGCTCGCGATCCCCCACTACATCGTGATCGGCATCTTCGCAGGCGGGTGGGGAGTGCACATCTTCTCTCTCGGCCTGATCGGTGTGCTCGTGCTGTTCGCAGGGGTGTCTCTGCTGTTCTGCAGGTGCTACCCGCGCGACATGTTCGGCTTCGTGATGGGCATGAACCGCTGGGTGTACCGCGTGATCGCCTATGCGGGGCTGATGCGCGACGAGTACCCGCCGTTCCGGCTCGACATGGGCCCGCAGGAGCCCGGACGCGAAGGAGGGAGCACATGACCACGCTGCGCCAGGCAGCCGAGGAGTTCCTCGAACAGCCGCGGATCGCGGTCGCGGGGGTATCGCGTGACCCCAAGCAGCCCGCGAACCTGATCTACCGACGGCTGCGCGACACCAATCACGAAGTGTTCGCGGTCAACCCGAACGCCGATGAGCTCGAGGGTGCCCGCTCCTACGCGAAGGTCACCGAGATCGCCGGGGGCGTGGACGGCGTGGTGCTCGTCACCACGCCCGAGGCCGCAGAGGCCGTGATGGTCGACTGCGTGAATGCGGAGGTGCCCCGCGCGTGGCTGCACCGTGGCATCGGTCCGGGCTCGATCTCAAAGAAAGCGATCGCCTATGGCCGCGAGCATGGCGTGAGCGTGATCGCGGGCGGCTGTCCGAATATGTTCGGCGCGACCTCCGACCCGGGACACAGGTGCATCCTCGCGATGCTCCGGCTCACCGGGAAGGTTCCGCGTAACGTCGCGGGCTGAGCGAGGACGAGGCGGCCCGGCGACTGCAGGCCCGCGGGCGCGCTGAGCCCCAAGGCTCGAGCCGCTCATACACGAGCATCGTGCGAGCGAGCGCCGAAGGCGTGTGATGGATTTGGCCAGCTGGCGTAGTTAGGGTTGTGAGCGCACTCGTGTCCTTGACCGATCACTCTGGGTCGCAGGCCAGCTTGGCGACTGAGCGCGCCAAGCTCGACGACGAGGCCTTCGATCGGCTCTTCCGGGAGAGCGCCGCCGGCGTGCACGGGTATGCGATCTCGCTGCTCGGCAACTCCTCTGCGGCGGAGGACGTGACCGCGCTCGCGTTCGAGCGGCTCTACCGCGCGCGGGCGCGTCTGAACCACCGCCGCGGAACGCCCCGAGCGTGGCTGTTCGCGATCGCACGTAACGCGGCACTAGACGAGCTGCGCCGGCGCAGGCGCCAGCCCCAGTCCGAGTTGCCCGAAGAGTTCTCCGGCGATCAGGACTCCGAAGCGGTGCTCGAGCACATCGCGCGCCGCGCGACGGTCCGCGATGCGCTCTCAGCGCTTCCGCTGCGCGAGCGAGAGGTGGTGCTGCTCAAGTTCCACGGCCAGCTCTCCAACAGCGAGCTCGCGAAGGCGCTCGGCGTGAGCGAGTCAAATGCCGGTACGCGTCTGCACCGTGCGCTCACGCGTTTGCGCGAGGCGTGTCTGCAGGCGGAACGACAGGAGGAGATCGCATGAAGGTCATTCCCTTCCCGGGCGGTGGTTCCGCAAGCCCCGACGAGGCCTGGCTCACAGAGCTCGAGGCGGCGCTGAACGGAACCGGCGAGGGCTCTGTTGCGGACTCGTGGCTCCAGCTGCGCGAAGACGTTCGGGTGCTTGCCCCCCCGATGGATCCCGATTTCAAGCGCGAGCTGGGGCAGCGGATCGCCGGGCGCAGGGAACGCTCTGCACCCAAACAGCCACACCGCCGGTTGGGTTGGCTGCGTACAGCTGTTCCCGCCTTCGCTGCCCTCTCGGTGGCGTTCGCGGTGATCGCGGCGGTGCTGATCGCGGCACCCTGGCGAGAAGCCGGTCATACGGTCGCGAACGCCGGGAGATCGTCTTCGCTCTCTGTGCGCGCGGATCATCTCGGCCCAGCCTTTGGCCCGGCTAAAAGCGCCGCGGTGGCAGGCGCGAACGCGGCGCAGGCCACGAATGAGCCCGTTGTGAGTGGGGCGGCTGCGGCGCCCGGACGCGTCCAGCAGCTTGGGGCCTCGATTACGCTCACGGCAACCCCCTCCGAAGTGCAGACCATTGCTGACCGCGTGTCGCGCTTAGCGGTGAGCGATGGCGGCTTCGTGCAGAGCTCGCACGTCAACGAGGGAGAAAAAACGGGCGAAGCCACCCTCACGCTGAACCTCCCGAGCGCAAAGCTCAGCGCCGCTCTCGCCGCGCTCGGACAGATCGCCCCAGTGCATGCCGAGAACCAGTCACTGCAGGACATCACCAACACCTACAACGCCGCTCGTCAGCGGCTGAACGACTCAACCGCCGAACGCGTCGCGCTGCTCCATGCGCTCGCGAAGGCGAGCACCGAAGGCCAGATCGGCAGCCTGCGCGAACGGCTCTCACAGAACCGCGGCGCGGTCGCCCGGGCCAAGTCGGAATTCCAAGCCGTCTCACGGCAGGCGAGCACCGCCGAAGTCGAAGTGACCGTGCTCGGCAACAAGAACGCGGGCAGCGAAGGGCTGACCCTCCACCGGGGATTGCATGACGCGGGCCGAGTGCTCACGGTGACGCTCATCGTCCTGCTGATCGCCGCCGCGATACTCGTGCCGCTCACGCTGCTGATCGCCGCGCTCGTGAGCGCCCGTCGCGGGTGGCGCTCCTACCGGCGCGAGCGGATACTTGACGCACCCTGACATGCCACTGGCCTGATTCGCTCCATTTTGGGCTTTCAAGACGGTCGGGCATGTTCAAAAAACCCTATGGACATTTACCGTCCGCTGAACAGGGTCAGGAGGGTATTGCTGGGACAGCGCTTTCAAACCGCACAAACCGGCTCCAGAAATGAGCGTTCGCTGCCGATGAGCCCAGATGGCATCCCTCCGGCAGCCAATTTCGCGGGTCAATGATTCCTCCGCAGGCCCTGTTCCGGCGCCTGTTCTCAGCTCTTCGCCCGCGGGGCCGGACGATGATCTTCGCCGTCTCGGTGAGGCGCTGAACGCGCGCACAAATGACGTGGTCGCGGGAATGGTCTCGCGCACAGGCCAGTCGGGCTGCGTCCTCGATGAGATCGTCGAGGAGAGCTTCGAACGGGTTGGTGCGGTCTCGACGGTCGCGGTGGCCAGGTGGATGTCGGGCGAGGGCGCCGATGTCGCCCGGGAGGTCGGTCAGGAGTCCTGGCAGATCTTCGGTCAGCTGGCTGCGCAGCGCGCGGCGCCGCTGAACGAGGTCACCAAGCGCTGCCTGCGCTGGTGCGATGCGGCGGAAGATGTCGTGCGAGAGATCGCGGTGGCGCTGGCCCTCCCGCCGGAGGTGCTCGCGCAGGCGATGGCCATGCTGCAGCGCAGCCTCAAGGTGACGCTCGTGCGGATGTGCGAGTCCTTTGAGTCAGAGCGCCAGGGTGCGGATGAGCAGCTCGCGTTCCTCGCCACCCACGACCCGCTGACGGGGCTTCCCAACCGCACGCTGATCCTCGACCGCATCGAGCAGATGCTCGCGCGCTCACGCCGCGACCACACTCCGGTCGCCGCGCTGTTCGTCGACCTCGACAACTTCAAGTCCATCAACGACACGCTCGGCCACGGCGCCGGCGATGAACTGCTGAAGGCGGTCGCCGCGAGACTGGATGGCGTCGTACGCGCCACCGACACGCTCGGCCGCCTCGGCGGCGATGAGTTTGTCGTGATCGCCGAGGACCTCTCGCTCGCCGCTGGTCCCGACCTGGTCGCCGAGCGCCTGCTCGCGGCGCTCAAAGAGCCCTTCAGGCTCGACGGCGCCAAGGACACTCCCTTCACGGTGACGGCGAGCGTCGGCATCGCGGTGGGAGACCGCGTATCGCCCGCGGACCTGCTGCGCGACGCCGACATCGCGATGTACCGCGCCAAGTGGGACGGCAAGAACCGTTACGTCGTTTTTGCCTCAGGGATGCAGGACGCGGTCCAAGGCCGGATGAAGCTCGAGATGGACCTGCGCCAGGCGATCGAGCACGACGAGTTCTTCCTCGCCTACCAGCCCACATTCGACCTGCGCGACATGAGCCCCACCGGCATGGAGGCCCTGATTCGCTGGAACAGTCCCACACGAGGCGTCGTACAGCCCGACGATTTCATCCCGCTGCTCGAGGAGACAGGCCTCATCGTGGAAATCGGAAGATGGGTCCTAGAGGAGGCGTGCCGTCAGGGCGCCACGTGGCGGCAGGCGGGATATCCGATCGGTATGGCCGTCAACGTCTCTGGCAGGCAGCTGGATACCGATGACTTCATAACCGACGTCTTGCAGGCGCTCTCACACAGCGGCCTGGATCCCTGCGCGCTGACGATCGAGATCACCGAGACGACGCTGATGCGCAACGTCGAGGAGACCGCCCGCCGGCTGCAGGCCGTCAAGGAGCTCGGCGTGCGGATCGCGATCGACGACTTCGGCACGGGCTACTCCTCGCTCGCTCACCTGCAGAAGTTCCCAGTCGACGCGCTGAAGATCGACCGCTCGTTCATCTCAGGGCTCACAAACAACCAGGAAGGCGAGACCCTGATCCACACCCTGGTGCAGCTCGGCAAGGACCTGTCGATCGAGACCCTGGCCGAGGGCATCGAGCAATCACAGGAGCTCGACCTGCTCAGGGATGAGGAGTGCGACTCAGGACAGGGCTTCCTGTTCGCGCGTCCGTTGGATGTCGCCGCCACCGAGGCATTCCTGCAGAACTGGGCAGCTAACGCCACCACCTGATCCCGTTTCAAGCTCACGCAGTCAAGGGGAGCCTGAACATGCCAACACCGTTCAAGGCCCAAAACGGGGTGTTAAGGTCGGTGCGTGACCGCTTCGGTCGACTATGAGCGCCACGGGCGCACGTATGCCCGGCACCGGCGCCCGGACCCCCGGATAGCGGCGCGTATTCATGCCGCGCTCGGCGATGCCCGCACCGTGCTCAACGTCGGCGCGGGCGCCGGGTCCTACGAGCCAGAGGACCGCTGGGTGCTCGCCGTCGAGCCGAGCGCGACGATGCGTGCCCAGCGCCCCGCCGGCGCGGCTCCCGCGATCAACGCTCGTGCAGAGACGCTCCCTTTCGACGACGGCACCTTCGATGCGGCGATGGCCTGCGTGACGATCCATCACTGGGATCCCGCTGCGGCTGGCCTGGCCGAGCTCCGCCGGGTGTCGCGCGGGCCAGTGGTGGTGTTCACGTTCGAGCTCGACGCCCTGCCCGCCTGGCAGCTCGAGTACCTGCGCGAGGGCGTCGCCAAGGAGCAACCGCGGTTCCCCGCGGTTGAGGACGTCGCGGCCGCCCTGGGCGGGCGTACGCGCGTGGAGCGGATCCCCACACCCGGCGACTGCACGGACGGGTTCTTCGAGGCCTTTTGGCGCCGGCCGGAGGGACTTCTCGACCCGGCCGTCCGCAGCGCCCAGTCGGTATGGGCGCTGCTGCAGCCGGACGTGGAGCAGCGCATCGTGGACCGCCTGGCCGGTGTGCTCGACTCCGGCGTCTGGGACGCAGAGCACGGCCATTTGCGCGAGCAGGAGAGCTTCGACGGGGCTCTGCGCCTCGTAATCTCAGAAGCGGCCTGACACCGCTCGTTCGCGCTCAGCGATGACGCGCGAGGCCCAGGCGCGCGGTCGCGCTTTCAATGGCCGGCCGAGGAGCACGCGGTGGGCCGCCACCCAGTCATAAATACGCGACGTTGCCCGTTCAGATCGCGACGCGAGGAGGGCGGCCGGCGCTCCGAGGGGCAGGGCACCGAAAATGACAGGTATGCCCGCGCCACCGGAGTAGAGCGTGCCCTCAGCGCTGATGAGATGCCAAGAGGCCAGGCGATCCTGATCGGCCATGCCGGCGAGGAGCTCCGCTCCGCGTTCGCTCTGGATAGGCACGGGGTCAAGACGGTGAGCCCGGTCCCATCTCAGGAGCACCGCGAGGGAGACCTTGCAGAACCCGCAGTCGCCGTCGTACAGAACGATCAGATTGCTCTCTCGGTTCTCGCGCACCGGCACATGATGAAGCCCGCGAGGCTAAGCCGTTCCAAGCCGTGAGTATCTTCGGGCCGGTTGGCAATCGGGTGGCGGGCGCAAGCTTTCAAGCGACCGGGGCCCGGCACGAGAAGGAATGGCTCTGATGCACAGAGAATCGAAGGACCGATCGGAGATCGGCCAGCGGGCCGTGAGCGGCCCACGGCTGCAACGGGCAATCGTCCTGGCATTGCTGCGCGACGATCACGAGCAGAGATGGTCCAGCGCGGAGCTGGCGATCGAGATGGACACGCAGGCGCCTGCCCTGGCGCAGGCGCTGCGAGCGCTCGCGGAAGAGGGCGTGCTGGTCATCTCCGGCGAGGCAGCGTGGGCCTCGAGTGCGGCGCGCCGGCTGGACGAGCTCGGGCTGATCAGCGTGTAAGCACCGCGCGGGGCGGCGCAGAGCCGCGGCAGATAGGGTGCCGGGGATGAGCAACAATCGCGTGCTGCTCCTCTCCTGGGAGTACCCGCCCGTGATCGAGGGTGGCCTCGCGCGGCATGTCTGCAAGCTCGCGCAGGCGCTCGTCCGGCAGGGGGTCGCGGTCGATGTGCTCACCCGTGGGACGGCTGGGGAGGCGGAGGGCGCAGCGAGCGCCGGGCCAGCCGGGGGGGTCAACGTTCACCGTGTCCGCGAGCCCGGCTGGCCGCGCGACCTGGACCGCTTCGTGGCCTGGGTGGACCAGATGAACGAGGACATGCTGGCGGCGGGCGAGGCGCTCGCCCAGGAGCACAGCTACGACCTGGTACACGGCCACGACTGGCTCGTCGCGAAGGCCTCCGGGGCGCTGGCAGACCGGGTAGGGGTGCCCTACATCACGACGATCCACGCCACCGAGCATGGGCGTCACCAGGGTTGGGTGGCCGATGAGCCGCAGTCGCACATCCACTCCGTCGAGCGCTGGATGGCCCGCCGGGCGGACTCGGTGATCGTCTGCTCCTACTACATGCGAGGGCACGTCGCCGACATCTTCGACATCGACGAGCGGCGGATCGCGGTGATCCCAAATGGGATCGACCCAAGCGAACTGCGAGCGGTGGGCGACCTGCAGGCGCTGCGAGGAGAGTTCGCCGCACCCGAGGAGAAGCTCGTGCTGCTCGTCGGGCGCCTGGTCTACGAGAAGGGCTTCCAGCTGGCGCTCGACGCGCTGCCGGGGGTGATCGAGCAGGTTGAGAACGTACGCTTCCTGGTGGCGGGCAGCGGTACACACGAGACGGAGCTGCGTTCTCAGGCGGAGCGGCTGGGGCTGTCGGAGCACGGAACCTTCCTCGGATGGATCGGGGATGACGCGCTGCACTCGCTCTACCGCATCGCCGATCTGTGCGTGGTCCCTTCGATCTATGAGCCCTTCGGGCTGGTGGCGCTCGAGGCGATGGCCTCCGGCTGCCCCTGCATCGTCGCCGACACGGGGGGGTTGCGTGAGGTCGTGCCGCCAGGCGAGCGGGTGGGGTTGCGCTTCAATGGCGGCGACGCCGAGCACCTGGGCGTGATGATCGAGCGCCTGCTGGTCGATGGCGAGCTGCGCGACCGGCTGGTGGCCGAGGCCTCCGAGCACGTCCTGAGCTTCGACTGGGAGGACATCGCGCGGCGCACCCGCACGATCTATGGCGAGCTGGAACCACGCCGGCGCCCGAAGCGGGATGCGGTGAGGCGCGCATGACGGGAGCACTGAACGGCCTGATGCAGGACGACTTCCCGCTCACGCTTGCCCACGCGCGGCGGCGGATGCGCGACTGCCATCCCTCCGCGCAGGTGCTCACCCTTACGGACGCGGGCGCCGTTAGGAGCGCGAGCTTTGGGGAGGTGTCCGCGCGCGTGGATCGTCTCGCGCGCGTGCTCACGCAGCGCCTGGGGATCGAGCCAGGCGATCGCGTCGGCACGTTCGCGTGGAACAACCAGCGCCACTTCGAGCTCTACATGGCCGTCCCGTGCATCGGCGCGGTGCTGCACACGCTGAACATCCGCCTGTTCGCGGAGCAGATCACCTACATCGTCAACCACGCCGAGGATCAGGTGATCTTCGTCGACGACTCGCTCGTGGCGCTTCTGGAGCCGCTGGCCCCGTCGCTGACGGGGGTGCGCCATTTCGTTTTGATGGGCGATGGTGACGCCGGCGCCCTGCCGAATGTGCTGCGCTACGAGGAGCTGCTGGAGGAAGAGGATCCCACCCAACCCGCCGGCGAGTTCGATTATCCCGAGCCCGGCGAGCGCCAGGCCGCCTCGCTGTGCTACACCAGCGGCACCACCGGCAACCCCAAGGGCGTGCTCTACTCGCACCGCTCGATTTGCCTGCACGCCACGGCGTCGCTGATGGCTGACAACCTCGGGCTGTCCCGCCGGGAGCGCGTGCTGGTGGTCGTCCCGATGTTCCACGTCAACGCCTGGGGCCTGCCCTACGCGGCGGCCCTGTGCGGGGCGGACCTGGTGATGCCCGACCGCTTTATGCAGGCTGAGGTCCTGGCGCGGGCGATCGAGTCCGAGCGCCCCACGGTGATGGGCTGCGTGCCAACGATCTTCGCCGGCATGCTGCGCTACGCCGACGAACACGAGGTCGACCTGTCCTCGCTGAACAACGCCGTCTGCGGCGGCTCGGCCGTGCCGCGCCAGCTGATGAAGGACTTCCAGGAGCGCCACGGCGTCTGCATCCACCAGGGGTGGGGGATGACCGAGACCAGCCCGGTCGTCACCTTCTCCGACCCACCGGAGGAGCGCGGTCACGACGAGCGCTACTGGGACGAGCGCGCGCTGCAGGGCAAGCCCCTGCCCTGGACCGAGCTGCGCCTGATCGGCGACGACGGCCACGAGGTCCCCTGGGACGGGCAGTCCACCGGCGAGATCCAGGTGCGCGGCCCGTGGGTCGCCAGGCGCTACTACAACGACCCCTCCGGCGATGAGAAGTTCGAGGACGGCTGGCTGCGCACCGGGGACATCGCGGCGATCGACGAGCAGGCGTTCGTGCGGATCACCGACCGCTCCAAGGACGTGATCAAGTCAGGCGGGGAGTGGATCTCCTCGGTCGAG
>Ga0307374_10005953_pt1 | contig 19473 bp, 14 predicted proteins | sample OX3MG_FD_202532 | JGI IMG/M metagenome (GOLD analysis project Ga0307374, IMG submission 202532) | Soil microbial communities from Risofladan, Vaasa, Finland - OX-3 | ecosystem: Environmental > Terrestrial > Soil > Coastal area > Acid sulfate soil | place: Finland: Risofladan, Vaasa | collected...
ACACGTTACCGTCCACCAGCAGCATGTGATCGAAGGTGATGCCGTCATCCCCGGTCACGACGGCCAAGGGCCAACGATGTTTTCCATCGCGAGCCGGATTATAGACCAAGGCGTAGCGTCCATCCGAGGTTTTCTGCCCCCATACCTTGCCCCCGGCGGTGATGATGCTTGGCACGGCCACCACGTTGCTCCAGCTCTTGCCTTCGTCTGTCGACAAGGCTGCTCCCGACCACTTCCATACCGAAACCGCGACGCCATCCTTGCGGTGATAAACCGAAGGGGCTCTCCAGCGAATCATGCGCCCATTGGGAAAGCGGGCAGTAGGCGCCTCGTTGAATAATGTGTCCGGTTCGCCCTCCTCCTCCCACCACTGCATCGTTTTGAGCCGGTCCGCCAGCAACGCGTCGCAGGCCTCGACAAAGCCTTGATCCGGCGAGTGCTGGTAGTACAACACCGGCATCGGTGCCTCGCCCGGCGTGAATGGTCTGCTGGTATTCTCCTCGTTCCAGCCCGGATCTTCTTTTTCGATTTGGCGGCTGAATATCTGTTTGAAGTGATGGTTGTATTTGATGAAAAAGATCGGCCCTAAGGTGCCGTCCTTGTAGATTTCGCGCACAACGCGACCGACGCCTCCGGGGCCGAAAGGATTGTCCCAGCCATAAAAGCCGAGGACCAGCAGCCGCCCGTTGGGGGCCACGTAGAAGCCCATCCGCTGATGCATGATCGCCATGCCCGGCGCGCTCTCGGAGTTGCGGAAAGGGGGCACGTCGAAATAGTAAATCGGAAATACTACCTTGCCCTTGCTCCAAGTCCGCCCGTCGGTCGAAGTCGCCATCAGGGTGTGGCCCGGCGGCACCTGCTCGCCGTAGGTGTTGCTCAGCCACTCGAGGTAGAACTTGCCGTTCCAGTAGCAGATAAAAGGTTGGTGATTGTACGTGAAGCCGAAGCCTTCCGCCAGCTCCGGATGGGTCCGGTTGGCCCTCATTACCTGTATCAACTCGGTGCCCACCGCCGGGCTCAGCCCGCCATCGTGACGAGCAAGATCGATCGTACCGTTGAGGACCCGCACAGGCTCTTCCGCAGTGCCAGCGATGGTAGCCGGCTGGTTGGCCGGAGGAGCCTGGGCGTAAAGTATTCCGCTCAGGCTCACAGACAGCAATGCTATGACGATTCGTTTTCCCATTGGGAGCGTCCTGGATTCAATCTGTGTCCGTCGCGGATGATCGGTTTCATTTGGAAAACTTTCATCGATAAATGTTTTGAACGCATCTGAAACACCTTCATGTGCCGGCTACCAGTTAAGCCGCAGCGCAAACTGTAGAATTCGTGGATCGTAGGCTTTAGTAATTCGACCGAAGATCCCATTTGTAACGGTGTTGTTAGGGTCTTCGAGGTTGGTCTTGTTGAACACATTAAATGTTTCAAAACGGAAGGTTGTATTCAGCCGCTCCGTTAGCTGGAAGCTCTTCATGAGGCCCATATCAAAATCTGTATAACCCGGCCCCCGATACGCGTTGCGGCCCGTATCGCCGTACGTTCCTATCGGATTTACCACAAACGCCGCTTTGTTGAACCACTCTGAAGCCGAGCGATTGCTAAGCCCAACGGATTGCCCCGGAACAAAATTAGCCCGCTGAAGTCCTGTTCCGGTGAGCGCATTATCTTGCCCGCTATAGACGCTGAATGGGTACCCTCCGGTGTAGTTGAAAATCATCGTGTACTCCCATCCCCCGAGCAGCGCATGCATGAGTGGACTACTGTGAGGTGCCGGTATAGCCCATATGGTAGAGACATTCGCGATATATCTGCGATCAAAGTCGGCGGGGCCGTAATCGAAAGCCGGATTGGATGGAATTGTGATCGTCTGGCCCAGGGTTTTGGTGTCAGAAGAAATATCCATGGCCTTTGAAAAGCTGTAGTTTGCCATCAAGGAAAAGTTATTGTGGAAGTGTCGCTCAATATTGACCTGTACGGCATTGTAATTTGAGTAAGCAATAGGGGCGAGCAAAGAAGTCGAACCCAACGAAGGGCCCAAGGGGCGACGCTGATTCGTATTCGCGGTTGTAGATGTGCCTGGGATATACACCGCAGGATTCAACTCTCTAGTTACTGGCAAGTGACGCCCCAAAGAGCCGGCATAGGCAACACTGAACACGGTTGACCAACCCAATTCCTGCTGAACCTGTAGATTAAATGACTCGATGTAGTCGTTGCGCATGTTTGCGCTGTAGAGAAACTGATTGGAATAGGTTGGAAACGTTGCAGCCGATGTCGGTTGAACTGGGGTCAGAGGAAATGTTGGGTACGGAAAGGGATTGGTCGTCCCAGCATACGGGTTTTCAACGTCGTTGAGGCTAGTGCCGTTCAGTGTGACGAGCGGCGAAAAGGGTGCCTGATCTGCCATGTTGTTCGTGGTAATGGTATTGGGTTGATCGTAGAAGATGCCAAATCCACCCTTGATGGAGGTCTTGCCCGCTCCGGCCACGTCGTACGCAAATCCTACCCTGGGCCCAAAATTTTGCCATTCTGTATTGAAGGCTCCTCTCGGAATCCCCGGATCACCTGCAAACAAGACACCCGGTGGCGCGTTCGGGAAGAGAGTAGATTGCTGCCCAGGTCTCCATGTTGCAAGCCTGTTGTGCAGGTCTGTATAAGGAAAGAACGGCTCATATCGAAAGCCCAGATCGAGGACAAGCCTTGAATTTACTTGCCATGTATCTTCCGCGAATGCTGCGATATGGTTAAAGCGAGTATTTTTGTATTCCCCGCCTCCCTGCTGCATGGTATTGAAGCGCCCTAAAAGAAAATCCCCAAAACTGTTTCCTGTTGATGTTGCGACTGTATTGGGATTTGGCGTGTATGACGTCTGCGCGAAGGTATACCCGGGGCTCTGTCGATAGTTGTTGATATTGTCGCCTGTGCCGTGGAAGAATTCCGCGCCAAACGCGAGTTGATGATTTCCATGAGTATATCGGACCGTATCGATTGCCTGGTATTCGTCGCGGATGAACTGGTTGGTGTCGGGCGTGCTTATATTGAAGAAGCTCTGCGTGTTGAACCGCCATTGATCCGCGATCTGGCTTACAGAGGCATGGACGCCGAGACTTGTAAGCGTTTTCGGCGGCGAGCGAACGGTGAGTCCCCAGTAATGGTCTTCGTCGTAGGAGAAGAGTGCCTGGTTCAGTAGAGTCGGGCTGAAAATTTGAGTGTCACTGGCCATGACGCGTCGATTGAGACGCCTGTCTGGAGACACATTGCTGAGGATGTTTGTTAGATCGAATAAGCCAGCATCACTGTCCTGCGAGTTCCAGAAACTGCCGAAGAGGATATTATTTGCTGTATGATGATCGAGCCTTACTAAAACCTGATTGTCGAGGCTGTCGTTTATCCCGGAAAAGAAGATTTCCTGGCCGCCTTGTGCGTTTACTGGTGTCCCGACTGGAGCAGTAGGGACAAATCCGAGCATGTATTGATCGACAGGGCTAAACGCGGACTTTGGAATTTGGTTGCCGGCAAAGGTTGTACGTCCTGGATTAAAGGGAACGTACAGCGGGTTCTTCACCTCTGAAAAATCCCCGTTGCGAAGTCGAGCATCGGGAACAACCGCACTTTGGGCGTTGGGTCGCTGATGCACGATGGTTCCTTGATAGGAGACAAAGAAAAAGCTGCGATTCTTGCCATTGTAAATTTTTGGCAGAATGATAGGACCTCCGAGCGTTCCTCCAAACTGATTTCTCTTCAAACCATCATCTGATTTGTGGCCGTTCGTGAATGCGGAAAAGTGATTCGCCGCATTGAAGTAGTTGTTGCGAATGTATTCAAAGGCGCTCCCATGTATCTGATTCGTGCCGGACTTTGTTACAACATTGATCACGCCTCCAGCTAAACGGCCGAACTCCGCACTGAAGTTATTTGTCTGGACGCTGAACTCCTGAAGCGCATCCGGATCCGGGTATGGATTTGGGGCGTTGTTGTAGTTGTCGTTGTTACTGGCACCGTCAAGGATATAGTTGGTGGAGTTGGAGCGTGTTCCGTTGATGGAAATGCCGCCGATTGAGGGGTAGTTCGCCCCGGATGTCACACTGGCCTTGGGATCGCTGGTAACGCCAGGGACAAGCAGAACCAGACTAATTGGATTGCGGCCATTCAAGGGCATGTTCTGAATGGTTCGTTCGCCAACCACGTGCTTGAGCGTTGCAGATGTTGTGTCGATATGAGTATTGATGCCATGTACGTTTAGCACCTGGGAGGCTGTGCCTGGGCGGAGAACGGCATCGACCCGACTGTCTTCATTGACCAGTACCTGGACTGCGGACGTTTTAAATGTCTGGAACCCTGGCGCTTCGGCTGTCACATCGTAGTTGCCTGGGGGTACCTGGACTGAGAACGAGCCATCGCCCCTCGTAATTGCAGGAGTCCGGGCCTGAGTGCCAGTGTTTATGGCGGTGATCGCTGCGTTTCCCACTACAGCTCCGGTTGAGTCCGCTACGGTGCCAAGAATGGTGCCGTTTGTATTCTGCGCATAAGTGCAAATGCACAATACCGAACTCAGCAAAATAGGTAGAATCCAAAAGCGTTTTCTCATCATGTGTCCTCCAGTAGTAATTCCGCAAGGCCGCATTGATTCCTGCAAACACTACACATATATGTCAGATGTCGACATTGTGCCGCCTGCATGTAGTCACGGTAACGAATTCTAGGCGCATCGTCAGAAGGCTGTCAACAAAAATAGTGGACCCGCCAGCACTCGGCGAGCACCCTGATTTCCTTCATCGAGCAGAAGATCTCGCCGTTCAGGAACTCGTCTCGCAGCTTCGAGTTGAAGCTTTCGCAGTAGCCGTTCTCCCACGGAGATCCGGGCTCGATGTACAGCGTCTTTGTGCCCGTCAAGAAGGAACTGAAACTCGAGGCCTCGCTCTACACTTGTCTACAGATTCTGTCGGTATCGATCTTCGAGAAAACCGAGATTCCATGCGCTCTTCTGACCTATCTCCACAGAACCGACCACACCGCCAACGCTAACCAATTGAATCTATTTGACATCTGACCGGACATCAGCGATAGACAGTATCCCTTCAACCATCGTGTGCGTGCTGTCACTTCCCTGCCGTGACTGCTGAACCCATGATCGAGCCGGTTCTCCGTCATCCAGTTCAGGCCAACGCGAGTGGCGGCCGGAGTCGGAATGACCGGCACTAGCAAATGGTCAGCCGAATTTCGGAATGGCGAATGTGCTGAAGCTCAAATAGACCAACCCGTTGCTGTCTGCTGTTATAGACTGCGCCGCATTCATTGGAATGAAGATTACCTCGCCTGGCTGGATTTCGGCTGTCTCGCCGTTCACGATTATGGTGCCACTACCAGAGAGAACAAAAAGCGTTTGTTCGCGGTCTGCATGCTCGCTCTTCCGACTCTCGTCTTTGCCTAGGCCCACACGCTCAACCTCGCAATTGTCGGAGTCGGCGCAGGCCAACAGTGTCGCGGAGAAGACGCCACGGACATCAGCGACCGCGCGCTGTTTCTTGGCCGATGCACGCTGTCCTAGGTTCGGATCCGCCGAAGCTTGACCGGTGACAGCTTGGCGCTCGCGAATCTCCTTGACCCTCTCGATGTGCTCCGCGTAATTTGCACACCCCTCCTTGGCCGGATCCAGAAACGCATTAAAAAGGAAGTACCTTAGACCGTCTTTGTACGCAAGGGTCTGGTGAACTACTCCCTCCGGAATGTACACCATCGACCCCGCGCTTACGTTGTGCGATTCATTCTGCACGTTGACGACTCCGTTCCCCTCGGTGACAAAGAAGACTTGCTCTTTGCCAGTGTGGCTGTGCGGTGGCCCGTTCAGCCCCTTTCTCCAAAAGTTCGTAGCCACCTCTGTCAAGCTGGTTTCGCAGCGGTCGACGAGGACCGTGATTTCGTTCAAATCTCCAACCTGCAGCGTTTGCCCTTGCAGATGATTGCGCCGAATCATAATTCTCTCCCGCTGTAATTTTCATTTCGGCGCCACGACTTGTCCACCGCGTAATACTTGATGGTTAATCAAGTGTCATTTAACGATCGGCGTAAGTTCACTTTTAAGATCTCGCAGAATGACTCCACTAAGCCGCGTGGGTATTCGGTATCGGCGGTCGCAATCCCAATCTGCCGATGGAAGGCGTGCCCCTCGATCCTGTATACGCGCAACTGCGGCGATCTTTGTCGCAAGGCGTCTGCCGGGAGGATTGATATCCCAAAACCAAGTTCCACTAGCTTCTTGATCGCCTCTGTATCATCCAACTCCATAATCGTCCTCGGCTGAAAGGAGATTTGTTCGAATCTTCTGTCCAGGTCGGCGCGGGTGGCGCTCGTCGAACGGGAGAAGAGAATGAAAGGTAGTTTTTCCAACTCCGTCAAGCTCGCTGAATCGCCCTCCAATCGGGTTGCCAGCGGATTAGCGCACAGCATGAGTTTCTCTTTGTAAAGCGGGATAACGCGCACTCCAGGGGTTTTGGAATGTAGAACCACGACTCCGATATCCACATGTCGGCTCTGGATGGCGCGAATCGTATTCAGTGTGCTGTGCACCTGCACCGACAGATCCGCATTGGGAAACTTCTGTCGGAACAGCTGAATGGGTGTTCCCAGCCGGTAAACCAGAGGCGTGATTCCCGTCGCGAGGCGGAGGGGCCGGGTGTCGTGATTTGGGTCCGATTCGAAGTTGCTCAGGATGCGGCTCAAAGATGCGAGCAGGTCATCCGTCAGACCGCCTAATTGCGCCGCCGCAGGCGTGGGCGAAAGGTCCTTCCCTTGTCTTACGAATAGTTGCACACCCAGCTCACGGCTCAGGTTGCCAATCTGCAAGCTTACCGCGGCTGGCGAAAGAAATAATTTGGTTGCAGCTCGCGTCATGCTGCGCTCCGCAAGCACAGCTTCAAAGATTTGCAATTGACGGATTTGCATATGGGCATTATGTCATGCGAGACGACATACTCCTTTGGCGGGCGACAATTGAGAATGTCAGCGGGTGGAATCTGTTTCATTTTCGCTGTATTCCGAGCGTCGCATGATGCCGTGAATCGAAGTTCTTGCCATGAGGCCGGTCGCACTCGCGCTAAGGGACCTCATGGGGCCGCGAACGGCAGGCCCAACAGAGTTCTCAATGCAGACTGCGCGTCATCGAGCGAAGTGCGCAGGCGAATCGCTTCCACCCTTTTCGACAGGAGATTCGATTGCAGGCTCACGTAAAGACCTGCGTTCAGATTGTTTTGCCGATAGCTCCGTTCGGCGGCCGCGGCCGTCTTCTCCAGGAGCGGCAACTGCGCATCCAGGTCCTTCAGTTGCGCCGTCATGATCCGGGTCCCCTTCCAGACCTGGTCGGCCTGACTTTGCGCTGCGTCCAGATGCGCCTGATATGTTTCTCGAAGCGCCTCGCGAGTCGCTTTCTGAATGGCAATCTGGCCTCGATTGCGGTTGAAAATAGGCAGCGTGAGCGTCACCTGCGGTCCAAAAGCATTCACGCCCTCGACGGGATCGCGCTCCAGGTCCACCCCGGCATTGAGCAATGGAAATTGCGCGAGAATCGCCCTTCGCAGGTTCTCCTCCTGGCTCTGATATCCGGCCGCCAGCGCCAGCAGGTCGACACGCCGGTGTGGTAGTGCTGCCAGCGCCCCGTCAAACCGGCCGCGCGTCAGTGGCGGAAGCTGAGTTGGGCCGATCAGGTGAAGCTGCACAGCGGGTTCTAATCCAAGCAGTTCGTTGAGTTGATGCCCTGTCAGGTTGACCTGAGTCTGAAGCTGCCGGAGAGCTGTATCGGCATTTGTCACCAGGATCAGGTCTGCCGAGACAGTGCCCGCGGTTTCATCGCCACGCTCCATTGCCGCCTGGTCGCGGTGGTAGCGATCCTGAAGCAGAGTCCGATTTGCCTGCAGAACCTCCTGAAGCTGAGCATCGGCGCGCACCTGGATGAACAACTCCCTCGCTCTTTCGGCGACTTGGACTTCCTGCCACAGGATGTTCAGGTTCACCTGTCGTTGAGTGGCTTGGGCTGCCGCTTTCTCCGCACCCCGCGTAATCAGTGCTTGAACGTCCTCGGTGAGGCTGAGAGCCCCGCCGTAATTCAGTGCCGACGTGGCGAAGCCGGCTCCGAACTGCGGGTCCGGCAACAATCCGGCTTCCATCAACTGAGCACTTGCGACTCCGGCCTGCAGGCGCGCGGCTTTCAGGTCGGGATTGTTGAAGACTGCCAGCATGACAGCAGTTGTCTCGTCCAAGCCCTCCGGCGAAATGGGGTGCGGTGGCAGTCCTGGCAGCCAGAACTTCTGCGCGGGTACAGTGATCTCCGGCGCTCTGGCAAGGTCGGGCGCGGTCGGCAACGGGTGCGGATGATAGGTCGCACAACCTGACAACATCATGCCGAGAAGGCATGCCGCTGGGTTGCGCCAATGGCGACGAAATGGTCTCTTCATGCCCGGCTCTCCTTCGCGATTTGTTTGCGCCGCATGTGCAGGTAGAGCGCAGGGAGAAGATTGGTGCTGAGCATGGCGCTCCACAGAATGCCGCCAAGTATTACAGCGGCCAGCCCTTGCTCCGGAGCCGCTCCCTGTCCCCAGCCCAGAGCGGTGGGCAACATGCCCAGAATGGCGGTCAGCGTCGTCAACGCAATGGGACGGAAACGCACGTGCACAGCCTCTCTAACGGCGTCCTCCGGCGGCATCCCTTCCGCTTCATTGCGGCGTGTGCGATACAGCAGAACGATCCCGTGATTGAGCCCAATCCCTACCAAAGTCAGAAAAGCGACCAGGCCGATCGCGTTTAGTCCTACGCCGCTGATCAGCAAAGCGACGGCTCCTCCGGTGAACGCGAGCGGGATTTGCAGCAGCAGCAATCCCGGCACCAGCAGCCCGTCGAACTGCAGGATCATAATCACAACCATCAGCACAAAGGCTGCGACGGCCGCCGCTCCCAGGCCGAGCGCCGCGGTTTCCAGTTGGGGATACAGGCCTCCGAAGGCAAATCGATATCCGGGCGGCATATCCAAATCCGCGAGCGTCCTGCGGGCCGATGAAATTGTGCTGCCCAGTGGGCCTGTCGGGGTGGCCAGAATCTCAAGCGAGCGTGCTCCGTCAATGTGGCGAATCTGATTCGGGGTGGGAACCATCCGGATAGCGGCCAGCTGCCCCAGCGGAGTCCATGCGTCGGTGCGAATCGGTAATCGCTCGAGCGCGGCGATGGATTTGTCGGGAGCATCGGTAAGTCGAATGTAAAGCGCGAGCGGAACGTTGCCTTCCGGCACTTCAGCCACCACCTCTCCGTTCAGCAACGGAGTAATCTGCGCATAGAGCTGCGCCGGCGTCATGTGCCGTGCCGCAAGTGCATCCGTTCTTGGTGTTATTTGCAATTCGGTGATCAGATATCCGTCATTGTTGAAGATGCCGGTGAGCGCGTGGATCGAACGGAGCCGCTGAACAATCTGCTCACTGAGGCTGCGCAATTCATCCACGCTGCTTCCGAAGACATCGATTACAAAGGGCTGGGGAAGGCCGGAAAGGCTTTCACCGACACGCTCGATGGTGGGTGTATCGATGGACAACTGGACACCATCCGTATGGCTTTCCTTAAGGAGCCTGTTACTGATGCTGTCAAGGCTATTCATATTCACGTCAGCCTTGAGTGTGATCTGAATTTCCCCGGCGTAGGCCGGCTCGGTATAAATCCCTGCCGAGGGTGAGCCGATGCGGACAAAGACATGGTCCACGGCGGGATCTGCCTGCATGCGCCGTGACATGCTCATAACCGCGCTCTCCGTTTCCAGCATGGAACTGCCGGGCGGAAGAGTGAAGCTTTCGAGCAACACACCTTCGTTGGGCAATGGCAGAAAATTGATCGGCACAAGAACCAGTCCGGCCAGACTCAGCGCCAGCAAGACGGCGCAAGTGGTAAGACTGAGCTTAGGGTGTCGCGCGACCACCTGGAAGAGCCGTTCATTCTGTCTCCGCAGAGAGTCGAGCGCCTTGCCCGCGGTGGTTGGACCGGTACGAGCCTTCGCCTTGAGAAATCCCAGGCTTAAAGGAATCAGGCTGATCGAAATCAGCAGCGAGGCAAGCAGCGAGAGCGCCATTGCCAACGCAAAAGGGATAAAGAAGAGTCCAGCGAGACCGCCGACAAAAAGCAATGGAACGAACACAGACACCGTAGTGAGCGTTCCGGTAATGTCGGGGCCGACAATGTCCCGCAGGCCGCGCGCGATCCCGACCCAGTGTTCATCGCCCTGTTCCCAGCGGTAGTAGATGCTTTCCAGCACAATAATGCCGTCGTCGCTCAGCAGTCCGACCGCAATCGTCAGCGCGCCCAGGGTCATCAGGTTCAGGCTCTGGCCAGTCGCATACAGCCCGGCGATGCCGAGCAGCACGGATAGAGGAATACTGAGCGCCAGAATCCAGACCCCTCGGCCGCCGCCGAGAACCCACAACAGGACCACAATCGCGAGCACACCGCCGATCAGCAGGTTCCTTCCCAAGTCTGCCCCAACGCTGTGGACCAGATGCCCCTGATCGTAGATGCTGATCCACTTCACGCCGGCCGGTAGCTGCTTCAGGTTTTCAGACAGCGCCCTTTGCACCCTCTGGTCGACCGGGATCGTGGAAGCGCCGGGCTGCTTGAAGACAATCAGCGCCACACTGGGGCGGCGATCCAGCAAAGCGGCATTCAGAGTGGGTATGGGCGCTCGGACGATCCGCGCCAGATTGTGCAGAGGAATCGGCCCGTTGGGGCCGGTCACCAGAATTTGCTCTAGTTCCCGAATATGGGTCGGCAGACTGCGAACCTCAATAAACACATCCTGATACCCCTGCGTCACAAAGCCGCCAGGGTCAAGGACAACCTGCTGCTGCAGCGCACTGAGCAACGCGGTGACGGGCACGCCGTACCGGTACATCGCGGCAAGATCCGGTTGCACCCACAGCGCTTCCTGTCCCGTTCCATAAACCTCAACGCGATACACTCCGGGCAACGCGCGAAGGGCGGGAACAACGTTCGCGAGGACCGTTCGCTCGACATCCGCCGGGGCAACCTCGACGGGAATCTCCAGACTGTAGTCCGCCACTTCATTGATTCCGGTCCCCATGACCTGGGCAAAGGGATGGGCTGAAGCCGGCATTCCCGCACGGGCGCGATCGATGGCGCCGTTGACTGCCATCAGATCCTGCTCCGGGTCGGTACCTTCCCGGAAGCGAACATCGGTCTCCACCGTCCCATTGCCCATGCCGGATCGCACATCCACCAGATTGGGCAGGGCCATGATCTCGCCTTCGAGTGGCCAGGTGATTTGCGATTCCAGCTCCGATGCGGTCGCGCCCGCCTCATGTGTAAGGACGCTGACCTCGGGGAAGTTGAACCGCGGCAGGACTTCGACCGGGATCTTCCAATATGCGTAAGCGCCGTAGAGGATCAGAGAGCCGTAAACCAGCGCCCACAGCAAAGGCTTCATCAGCAAGCGGCGGAATGTGTTTTTCTGTTCCACGGGCGTCAGTCCGGTATCTGGTACTGTTCGGCAACACTTGAATGAAAGAGAAGGTAGGCGTTGTTGACGACAACCTTCATGCCCGGCGCAAGCCCGCTCTCAATGAAGGTGTCCCAGCCCTGGGTCGGACCCGGTACGACTGCCTGGCGACGATATCCCTTGGCCGTGTGGACCATCACCCACCATTTGCCTTGATTCAGAACCAGCGCACGCGTTGGAACGGCGATCAGGCTGCGGGCCGGTATGTCGAGCGTGACCGTGCCCGCTTCGCCGCTGAGCCATCGCTTTCTTGGGTGGACAGGAAGCAAGGCAATGGACTCGCCGCCCCCGGTCGCCAGTGTTCCGGGAACGGAATTGACTCGGACAGGAATCGATTTGCCTCCATCAGCGGGTGTGAAATGGCCCCTCATGCCAACCCGGATCGCCGTCAGGTCGGCTCCGTAGTAAACGGCCCTCAGCCATAAACGGTTGGCGGGCTGCAAAGTCAGAATCGGCTGGCCGACGGTCACCAATTGGCCGTCTGCGCTGTTCAGGGCAATCACAATGCCGTCGTCCGGCGCCGACAAGGTCATCAGCTGACGTACTGCGCTGAGTCGGGACCGCGCGTTGTCCAGAGCCGTTTGCGCCTGAGCTTCCGCCGCTTCGGCCTGGTGGACTGCCTGCCGCGTGGTCAGATGCGATGGCAATTGTTGACGCTGAATGGCCAGCGATTTCTCAGCGGCGTTGAGCTGAGATCGGGCGCTGCGAACATCGGCCTCGCCCTGCATTCGCAAGGTTTGTATGCCAGGGCCGCTCAGGCGAGCCAGTTCTTCTCCCGCTCGGACATGCGTGCCGGGAAGAACCTTCAGCCCCTCCACTACGCCCGTTTCCGCCGCGTCTATCGGCAGGTTACTGATGGGCTCAACTTGAGCGTATGCAACCAGGTGAGCGGTGACAGCTTTCAGTTGCACGGCGACGGCATCCGCATCGGATGCCTGACCGGCAGCAGCCGGAGCCGCAGCAATCAACGCAACCGCCGCGACCGCCGGCATACTTCTTAGAAGCGAGCAGAGGGAAAATCCCCGCCGCGGAGTCGGATGGAATGAAACCTTAGTTGTCATGCTTAAACACCTGTTGCAATGCGAAGTAATGTGTCGCATAAGCATTTGCGCACGGCAGGAACAGCCGTGCCTGGCGGATAGGAACCGCAATCAGACGCAGGGGTACTAAGGAGAGCTAGATTCTGAGTGGCAGGGGCAAATCGGAGGTCACGAAACCCGGGGGCTTTTGAGATGCAAGCGGGGTAACGGCATAGGTCAGCAAAGTTCGCCGGATGGAATACAACACGCTCAGCCAAAGCCAGTGCACGGACTTCAAAAGGGAAAGTCCTGCACCAGCGACCATCAGCATGATCACTAGGACGCCATGCGGACCGAGATGCCTGAGTGTATCGAGGTGATCATGGCATTCCCATAGAGGATTGACAATCACCATCACTGCGAGAGTCATCAGCAGACACGCAATGATCCTCTGGACCCAGGAAGGTCTGTCCGGTGCATCACTTCGTAAGGTGCCGCCATTGCCCATTGCTGAGTCAAAGAATAGTACCTCGGCGTTTGAATGTCCAAGTTCCCGGAGGTCGGAGCGTGGGGTCGCCAGGAGTGAGATCAGGCTATTCGGCGGACTCGCCTACAAGTCAACGGGTACGATTCGCATCGGTACCGGGAAACGCCCAGGTCGACTGGAGTTTACTGGAATGATGGCGAAACCTCTAGTGCCGTATCGACAGTGCTCCGCATGCAGGAATTTCCGGTTGCCGATGCTGCTGGCGCGGAGCAGCGTGGATACGGCGATTTGGAGTAAGCCGTTAGCGCGGTGGATGTATGGGGATTGGATGCCGCCTACGGAGAGCTGGGACGGTCAACTGGGCACGAAAGCGGCTGGAGTTGGCCATGACTGACCGGATTCGCGTTGTGGCTGCGAACCTGACCGGACGGTTAGATTGCTGCCGTGAACCGCGCTGAGCCGATTCGAGGCATAGGGGAGCAAGGGCGAGGTGAGAACCCGTCGCGGCGTGGAGTCGGATTGTCAAACAGGTCAGCATCATCTTGGTCAGGATGAGTCGAAGGTAATGCAGTGAAGCGCTGAACTGTGACTGGGTGGCTCAACGTCGGAACGACGCGCGACGACGTGCAAGGTGCCGCATTTGCACTGAGGGCATGACCGGCTGAGCGCAGACCTTTGTTGTTCTGTCAGCAACGAGCCTGGATCCGCCGCAGTAGCGCCGAGATGGAGTCTGCAGAGGGTGAGCGCCTGATGCCGGTTGCGGTTGGCGAGTAATCCGAAGTGGCGGATCTTAACGAAGCCGGCAGGCAGCACGTGAAGCAGAAAGCGGCGGATGAACTCGACCGCATCGAGCTTCATGACGCTGCTTCGGTTGTTGTGCCGGGAGTCCCTCCAGCGGAAGCGCACCTGGCCGTTATCGATGCTGAGCAGTCTTCCGTTGGAGATGGCGACGCGGTGCGTGTAACGGGCCAGATACTTCAGCACATGTTCGGGTCCGCCGAATGGAGGCTTGGAGTAGACCACCCAGTCTCGTCGGCGCAAGGAGCCGAGCAAAGCGTGAAAGGCGCACACCGTTGATAGTTCAGCGAGCTTGCCGGCAAAGCATAGTTCGCCGCGCCGATAGCTCTGCTTGAGGGAGGCGAGCAGCTTGCCGCGGAACATGCGGCTGAGCACACGCACCGGGAGGAAGAACCCGCGGCGTCTGGTTGTGATCCAGCGAGAGTTATCAGGGGCCAGTCCGCCGGCGGGAACGAAACAGTGCAGGTGCGGATGATGTCTCAGGTTCTGCGACCAGGTGTGCAGCACAGCGAGCACACCGATACGTGCGCCGAGATGGCGTGGATCGGCGGCGATCTCGAGCAAGGTCTCCGAGGCTGCCTGAAACAGCAGGTTATAGAAGAGGCGCTGGTTCCTGAATGCGAGGGGCGCCAGTTGTTCGGGAACAGTGAAGACCACATGGGCGTAGGGCACCGGCAGCAGGCTTGATGCCTGCTTGACGAGCCAGCGATCGCGTGCCGAGGACTGACACTTGGGACAATGCCGGTTGCGGCATGAGTCATAAGCGACAGTCTCATAGTTGCAGCGATCGCATCGTTCGAGATGGGTGCCCAGTGCGGCCGTGCGGCACAGGCCGATATCGCGCAGCACCTTCCGTTGCTGGTCCGACAGAGCATGGCCCCAGCGCTGAAGGAACTGCTCTTGATGAGCGTGGAAGACATCGGCCACTTCGAGCCGATGTCCGTTCATGCAGTTCTGTTCCCTCCCTGAGCAGTGCGTGCAATCCGAATCGGCAGATCGTCAAGCGGGCTCGCCGTAGCATGCAACCTGGCTTCAGACACATGCAGATAGCGGGACGTGGTCTCCAGATCGCGATGACCAAGCAGAAGCTGGATGCTGCGCAGATCGGTGCCGGCATCGAGAAGATGCGAAGCGAAGGAGTGGCGCAGCACATGTGGGCTGAGGGGCTTCCTGATGCCCAGTTGCTTGCGCAACTTCTGGCAGACAACACGAACTGCGTTCGCCTTCAGCGGTTCTCCCGGCCGTTTTCCCTGAAAGAGCCACTCCTTGGGCTTGCGCCAGCGCCAATACACGCGCAGGATCTCCAGCAGCTTCGGTGACAGCATGACCTGGCGCGGGAACTTGCCCTTGCCCTCGCGGATGTGGATGATCATCCGCTTGCTATCAATATCGGTGACCTTCAGATCCAGCGCTTCCTGACAGCGCAGACCTGCACTGTAGTACAAGGCCAGCAGCGCACGGTGTTTAGTGTTCATCTCTGCATCGAGCAATGCGCAGACTTCTTCGCGGCTCCAGACCGTGGGTAGCTTGCGCCGCACCTTGGGCTTGATGACTTCCTGATCGAACCAGGTCTGCTTCAGGGTCCGCGTGTAGAGAAACTTCAGCGCAGACCGGGCCCCCTGAATCGTTCCCCACGCGAGCTTGCGTTCGTTGAGCAGATGCAGCAGGAACGTGCGAACATGCTCGGGACCGAGTTGATCGGGTGACTTGTGGAAGTACTTGGCGAACTCAGCAACGGTGTGGGTGTAGTGGCGAACGGTGCGTTCGGAAAAGTTGCGCAGCCGGAGATCTTCCTGCATGCGTTGGCGTAGATGTGTCATGGACACCTCCTTCGGTGTCCAACACTCTATCCAAATGTCACAGAAGCATACCCTGCCGCGCTAGCGGCTTAGTGCAAATCGCCAATGCAGTGCGCCGGGATAAACCGGCATGAAGCAGGGAATGAAAGAGTCCTACGAGAAAGGAGTAGCGAACCGCTCGGCCCCGAGTTTTGTGTTGCATACCGCGAGGTGTTCGGCGAAGCGTAAACAGGGGTACAGGTGGGCTGGGTATTGAGCTTCGAAAAGATGCAATCAGGGCGCCGACGCTTTTGCATTGGCGGAAGGCAATATGGGCGGGAGCGATATCGCAAGTTCCTGCTCGGCCCTGCGTAGTCGTAGACCCCAGACACGCCTGGAAGCTTCATGCACGAGAACCGGGAGACCTCGGAGACGCCTGCTGCCAACCAGTGGCAGGACGGCGGGTGAAGGCTTAGGCCGCAAGGCCCGCATGAACGTCCCCGAGGAGTCGGACAGCGGCGTATTACCGATGAATCATTCGAACAAAATCGAGCAGTCGATGGCGGAGAGTGAGGAGGGAAGGCCGCTGATCAAGGAGAACATCCATCAGTCCAGCACGCGCCCGACACAGAGCGGGGCATGCGTGTCACAAGGGCTGGCGGGTGTGCGGAAAGCAGCAAGGGAACACAAGGAGATGAAGTTCACCGCTCTGCTCCACCATGTCACAGTCGATCTGCTAAGGGACAGCTTCAGTTCCCTGAAACGCAAGGCTGCACCCGGTGTGGATGGGATGACATGGCAGGAATATGAAGCCGGGCTGGCGGGTCGGCTGGCCGACCTGCACAGCCGGTTGCATCGCGGTGCGTATCGGGCGCTTCCATCGAGAAGGGTCTACATCGAGAAAGGCGACGGACGCAAGCGTCCGCTCGGGATCGCCGCACTGGAGGACAAGATCGTCCAGCACGCAGTGGTCATCATCCTCAACCAGATTTATGAGGAGGACTTCCTCGGCTTCTCGTATGGATTTCGTCCGGGACGCAGCCAGCATAAGGCGCTGGATGCGTTGTCGTATGCGCTCGTGAAAAGGAAGGTGAACTACGTACTTGATGCCGACATCCAAGGCTTCTTCGATACCCTCGACAAAGCGTGGATGATCAAGTTCGTCGAGCATCGCGTCGCCGACCGACGCATCCTGCGCCTGATCCAGAGATGGCTCAAGGCTGGGGTGATGGAGGAAGGGAAATGGTCGGACACGGAGACAGGTACTCCGCAGGGGTCGGTGATCACTCCCCTTACACAAAAGGTAATTTCGACGGTCAGTCCCGCAAGGCGGTAGATTGCCGCCTTGCGTAGGGCTCTGCTGCGAGACTGAAATGCTGTGTCGAATCGTGATGGTGTCGTCTCCTATCAGGACGTCTTTTACAACCAGCCTGACGATTCTCTGCCGCTCAGTGATACTCAGCGTATCAGCAGCGCCACGCAGACGGGAAAGGAACGCGGTAAGATTCTCCGCCAACCGCAGAAAGGCAGCCCGATCATTGGCTTGGTCGGCGATTGCCTGCAACTCCGCACGAAGCGCCTGTTCGCGCTGGCGTAGCCCAGGCATGCGCTCACGCAACTGCTCGATCGACATGAGTGCTTCCTGGTAGGCGCTGAGAAGGCGTTCGATGCCTTTGCCCACATGCACCAATTCTCTTTGCAGACTCTGCTCGCGCTTTTTGGTCGGATCGGACGAGCGCGCTGCTGCCAGCCGACGATTCAGTTCTTGCTGTATGAGTGTGGGGTCTTCCAACAGCTTGATGACCTCGACCCAGACGATCTGATCGAGCAGATCCTGCCGGATCATGCGGCCGTTGTCGCAAACATGGCCGCCCAGCTTGCGCCAGCTATCCGAGCCAATGCATTTGTAATAGTGAATCTTGCGGGCGCTTGTTTGCGTCGATGAGCGCGAAAAGGCATAGCCGCACCTCTGGCAACTGACCAGACCCTGCACGATGCTTGGCTCGATGGTGCGGCGACGTGATCGAACTTTGTTTTCCTGCAGAAGCTCCTGGGCACGAGCGAAGCTGTCTTCGCTTACCAGCGCCGGCACGGGAATCTCGATCCACTCTTCACGAGGCCGTTCATGGCCTGCGGTCATGCTGGGTGTAATCACACCCCGTCGACGCTGCGAACGCATAACACGTGTTCGGGAAGAGGCGCGCGTTTTGCCGAAACAAGCAATGCCACGATAGGCAGAGTTGCGCAACACGGCCCAGACAGTCGAGCGTTCCCATCGGGCGCTTGCTTTGCGAGTAGGGATGCCCTCGGCGTTGATCCGACGGGTTATCTCGCCGATGCTCAGGCCCTCCACCGTGTACATCTCATAGATGCGCTCGACCACGCGAGCCTCAGCTTCAAGCACGGCGTAGGCAGCTGGTGCCTCGTTGGTCTTGCGGATATAGCGGTAGCCATACGGAGCCCCACTCATCACGCTGACTTCACCGGACTGAGCGCGGTGTCGCTTGCCGCGGCGCGACCGCTCCAGTATCTGTGCCCTTTCATACTCCGATATCATCCCCTGGAATTGCACCAGCAGTTGATCTTCCGCGCTGGCTCCCTGCGGGGCTTTGACAAAAATCGTCTCAACTCCATTACGAGCCAGTTCCTCGATCAGCAGAATCTGGTAGGCATACTTGCGGCTCAAGCGGTCCGGCGAGTACGCCAACACAACTTGAATCTGCCCTTCAGCGGCGAGATCTCTCACACGCTCAAGCCCCGGCCGCTCCAGCGTTGCTCCAGTGTAGCCGTCATCCTCGAAGACCCACTCTTCGGGCACCTCCAGATCGTGCCCCTGCGCAAACTCGATCAGCGACGCCGTCTGGCTCGCAATTGTGTTCGCCTCCCGCTGCTGGTCGGAAGATACCCGTGCGTAGATTGCTGCCATCCTCATGATCAAGCTCCTTCACACTGCCGCCAACGGGACGTTCCCGAATGGGCACAAGAAGACTGTATGCCTGGACGAGTTTCGATTCCTGCAGACGATCAAACAAATACTCAACGTGAACTTGAAGCGGGCCGGGCGTTGGGCGCGGTTTAGCCATGCCTTCTCTGAGTGCTCAGAAACGCAGTCAATGCGCGTGTAACGATCGCTCCGATTGTCAGCCCGCTGGTTCTTGCATACGCCCGGAGCAGACGTGCTGTTCCTGCCGGAACCTTGAGCGTGATCGGCACCGTATCTTCGCAGACTTCGACCGGACGCCTCAGATGCGTCGCTTCCGCCAGGTACCGATAGGCTTGACGTTCCGACAGATCGAACTCTCGCGCAAGGCACTGCATGGCCTCCGGCAACGGCGTATTGCGCCGGAGCATGGCGAAAGCAGCATTCAACTGCCGAGCCTTGTTCGTTTTGGTTGATCGGGCCATCCGTCACAAACGTATTACCCCTTAAGACGCAAGTCAATCACAGAGTAACTGGTTCGCCAACCCCTCACTACCCTCTCGAATTCGAAATTACCTTTTGTGTAAGGGGAGTGATCTCACCGCTGCTTGCCAATATCTATCTGCACTATGTGTTCGATCTCTGGGTGGACGTCTGGCGCAAGAAGTGTGCGCGAGGCGAGGTGATCGTCCTCCGCTATGCGGATGACATCGTTCTCGGCTTCCAGTGGGGTACGGACGCAGACCGTTTTCGCAAGAGCTTGGGAGAACGGCTGGGGAAGTTCGGACTGGAGCTGCCTGGCTTTTTTGACACCGCGCGAGCAGCTTCTGTCATCAGCCGATGATGGGGCGCCAGAGCGCCCGTCAGGGCTTCACTTAAATTTCGAAGCAGGTGCCAACGGTCGGCGACCTGGATCGCATGCGGCACTGCTCTAT
>Ga0307374_10005955_pt1 | contig 19470 bp, 18 predicted proteins | sample OX3MG_FD_202532 | JGI IMG/M metagenome (GOLD analysis project Ga0307374, IMG submission 202532) | Soil microbial communities from Risofladan, Vaasa, Finland - OX-3 | ecosystem: Environmental > Terrestrial > Soil > Coastal area > Acid sulfate soil | place: Finland: Risofladan, Vaasa | collected...
GAAATTCCGGTGACAACGGGAAAATGAAAATCCCCCTCGAGGGGACGATCTAAAATTTGTCCCTGGCCATCGACGAGAAACAAATTCGATCCTTCGCGCAAAAACGCGACCGGCGTGCGCTCGACCACGTCGACCTGAATACGGTTCGGCAATGCACGACGCACCGTGGCGTGCTCGACCCAGGTCAACTGTTCGATTTGCGCGCGGCGTTTTGCCAAAGGAATGCGCATCACGCTGCGTCCACGGTCGGCCGCGAAAATCTCCAGAACGCTGGCGCGGCTGACAAAATGATTTCCCGAAAGTTCCACCTGGCTGGGGCTCGCCAACGCCATTCGCGGCGACGTAAGCAGAAAATCGGCCGCCGCGAAAATCGTTCCAGCCACGGTGGCCAGCGCGACAACAACCAATGAAACGCGGAAATAAGTTTTCCACGCCTTCTTGCCGAACTTCCGCCGCTTAATCTCGACGGGCTTCTGTCGGCGCAGATAACGCGGCTCTTCCTCGGCTAACGCTTCTTGCGGATACGCGTCCGTGTCGATTGTTCTCAACTTTTTCAAGCGTTGCATCCCTTTTCGATCCGCAATGTACTCGCCGGCGCGCGGCCTGTGCGCGATTCGCGCACGCGCATTCGCGGCCTCACGGCGTCACTCGCGTTTTCGGTTGCTCCGCACCGAGCAAGAATGCCAATTCATCGAGCGTGCGGCCGACGCTGCCCGCGCCGATCGCGAGCACTGCATCTCCGGGCTGCGCCTCGCGCAAAACAGCGTCGATTCCGTCTTGCAGTGCCCCAACGAATACGGCATTCTTGTGACCCGCGGCGGAAATTGCTTCGGCCAGTTTCTGCCCAGTGACGCCTTCGATGGGCGGCTCACCCGCAGGATAAATGTCGGCGACGAAAAGAATGTCGGCCAGATTGAAGGCGCGGCAGAATTCGTCCCAGAGATGTTTGGTTCGCGAGTAGCGGTGGGGCTGAAAAAATACCAGGAGCCGTTTGTAACCGCAGCCGCGCGCGGCTTCGAGCGTGGCGCGAATTTCGGCGGGATGATGGCCGTAATCGTCAATCAGCGTGACGCCGCCGAAAACGCCCTTGATCTCGAAGCGCCGGCCAACGCCGGCGAATTTTTCGAATCCCTGGCGAATCAAATCCGCGGGGATATTCAAATGCAGAGCGACAGCCGCGGCCGCAGCGGCATTGCGGACATTGTGAATTCCCGGAGGCGATGGCAAGCGGAAAAGGCCGAGGTCTTCTCCGTGATACGTGAGGCGGAAACGGCTTTCGAGCCCCGCCAATTCAATTTCGCTGATGATGAGATCGGCCTGCCCCGAGATGCCGTACGTGACTATGGGACGCTTCACGCCGGGCACAATCGCTTGCACGTTTGGCTCGTCAAGGCAAAGAATCACAGCGCCGTAAAACGGCACGCGATTTACGAATTCCAGAAACACGGACTGAATCTCCTCGAGCGAGTTGTACTGATCGAGATGTTCACGGTCAATCGTGGTGACCACGGCGACGACGGGAGCGAGCAAAAGGAAAGAGCGATCACTTTCGTCTGCTTCCACAACCATGTAAGCGCCTTGTCCCACACGCGCGTTCGTGCCCGCGGCGTTTACGCGCCCGCCGACGACGAATGTGGGATCGAGCCCCGCAGCGGCAAGCACCGAAGCGACGAGTGACGTTGTGGTTGTCTTTCCGTGTGCTCCGGCAACCGCGATTCCGTATTTCAACCGCATCAACTCAGCGAGCATTTCGGCGCGCGGGATTACGGGAATTTTCAGCTTGCGCGCTTCGACGATCTCCGGATTGTCCGGACGGATTGCAGACGATACGACGACGACCTGCGCGCCGCGCACATGCTCGGCTTCATGGCCGTCGAAGATTTTGCAGCCCAGAGTGCGCAAACGATCCGTGGTCGCGGAAGCCTTCACGTCCGAACCAGAAACTGCGTAGCCCAGGGCGAGCAAAACTTCGGCAATGCCGCTCATGCCGCTGCCGCCGATGCCGACCAAATGAATGCGCTGAAAATTCCCAAATGGAATTGTCATGCGCGAGCAACCTCCTCGATCATGTCCACGATATCGACGACCGCACGTGGACGCGCCAGCGCGTGGGCGCGCCGTTCCATTTCCTGGATTCTCCCGGGCTGGCCTGCCGCGGCAGGTAAATCGAGGAGGGAGAAAATCTCGCCGGCCAATCGCTGTGGCGTTAGTTCGTCCTGCGGAATCACGCGCGCGGCCCCAGCTTGTTCCATAGCCTGCGCGTTGCGGAGCTGGTGACTGTCTGTAGCGGCGGCGAAAGGGATAAAGATGGCGGCACGCCCCGCAGCGGCAATTTCAGCCACCGTGATGGCGCCTGACCGGCAAATGATCAGGTCGGCCTGCGCGAACCTGTCCGCCATGTTCCCGATAAAGGGACTGACCTCCGCGTTGAAATTGAACCGCGCATACGCTTCGCGAACTGCATTATAGTCGCGTTCGCCGGTCTGATGCACCACGAAAAGCAGATTTTTTTTCGCGGCAAGCAGATCGAGCGCGTCGATTACCGCGCGATTGATTGCCTGCGCGCCGCGGCTGCCTCCGGTGATAAGCAAATTGAAGGGCGGGCGATGCTCGCGGCGCGGCGCGTTGAAAAATTCCGCACGCACCGGATTGCCGGTCATTGTTGCTTTCGCGCCAAACCGTCGCGCGGTTTCCTCGAAGCCCGTCGCGATGCGTTTTGCCAGGCGCGCGAGCACGCGATTCGTGAATCCGGGTTCGAGGTTCGGCTCGAAAAGCACAGTGGGAACGCCGCTGCAGGCCGCCAAGAACATCATGGGGCCGGACGCATAACCTCCCACGCCGAACGCCGCAGCGAAATGGTGCCGACGCAGAATTGCAGCGGAATCCCAAAAGCCTGCGCCCAGCATGGCCGCGTTGCGCACGAATTTTATTCCGCGCATGCCCTTCAGTCCCGCGACGCGAATTGTTTCGAGCGGCAAGCCCGCTTCAGGAACCAGCTTGGCTTCCATTCCTTTTTCTGTGCCTACAATCACGACTTCCCTCTTCATAAATTTCCCGGCGTGAATTTCCGCGCGCCGCAACCATTCACGGGCCACTGCGATCGCCGGAAAAACGTGCCCGCCCGTTCCGCCGCCTGCGATCAGCAACGTGGCGGGGAGCGATTCGCTTTCGCTCACAGCGCTTCAGCGTGCTGGCTGATATTCAAGAGCACGCCCGTGGCCAGCAGCATAATTAGCAAGCTCGATCCGCCGTAGCTGATAAACGGCAGAGGAATGCCTTTTGTCGGCATTAGCCCGAGCACCACGCTCAAATTCACAAGCGCCTGGCCGACGACGAGTGTGGTGATTCCGAGGGCCAGCAAGCGGCCAAACGCATCCGGCGCGCGAAACGCCGCGCGGAATCCACGCCAGGCGTAAATTCCAAACAAGATCACAACCGCGATTCCTCCGATGTAGCCGAGCTCTTCGCACAAAACGGCGTAGATGAAATCCGTGTGGGCTTCGGGAAGATAAAAAAGCTTCTGCTTGCTTTCCATCAGGCCCACGCCCGTCAAGCCGCCGGAACCGACCGCGATCAACGACTGCATGAGTTGGAAGCCGCGGCCCTGCGGATCCGCGCCAGGCGAAAAAAATGCGAGCACACGCTCATAGCGGTAATGCGCGTGAATGATGAGCAAATAAATCGCCGGCAACGACGCAAGCGCCGCGCCGCCCACGTATTTCATCGACATGCCCGCTTCGTACAACATCACCAGCGCGATCAGAAAAATCATGCACGAGGTGCCCATGTCCGGCTCGCGAAGAATCAGCACCAGAATAAAAAGCACGGGCCCAAGCGCGGGCAGCAGCGTGTGCCGCCAATTATTTATACCAAAGCCGCCGGGGCGCATGCGCAGTTCCAAAAACCACGCGAGATAGAGGATCACGACGAGCTTCGCGAATTCCGAAGGCTGCAAACTGAGCGGGCCCATATGAATCCAACGATGCGTGGCGTGCGAACGGTCCAAAAACAAAACACCGATGAGCATCATCAGAATCACCGCGACGGCGGAGTAAATCACGCGCGGCTCGCGCAGTTTCCGGTAATCGAAATTCATCAGCCGGATCATTCCGAACAGGCCGACGGCGAGCCAAATAATCTGGCGTTCGAGAAAAACGTAGCCGTTCCCGTATAGTTCCTTGGCGGTAACGGCCGAGGCGCTGAACACCATCACCACGCCGATGAAGCACAGCGCCAGCGTGACCACGAATAGTTTTCTGTCCGGCTGCAAACTTCGCGGCATGTGTTATGCCTTCCTCGTCGAATGTTCTGCTGTGTGTTGTGCTGCAAGGAGCGCGACAATTTCCTTGAAGGCGCGGCCCCGCTGCTCGAAATTTGCGAACTGATCGAAGCTCGAGCATGCGGGCGCGAGCAGCACTGTGTCGCCCGGCTTGGCTTCGTCAAAGGCCATAGCAACCGCGCGCTCCAGCGTGCCGGCGTGTTCCATCGCCACTGCACCATCGAGCTCTTCGCGAATTTTCTCTGCTGCTGCGCCAATCAAAAAGACGCGCTTTGTTTTTTGGTGTAAGGGCTCGCGAAGCGGCGTGTAAGGGCTGCCTTTATCCTTGCCACCGAGAATCACGAACAGCGAACAGGGAAACGCTTCGATGGCTTTCAGCGTGGCGTCGACGTTCGTCGCTTTCGAATCGTTGTAAAACGCGACGCCATTTATCTCCGCGACGTATTCGAGGCGATGTTCGACTCCAGGGAACGTACGCACAGCCGCGGCGATCGCCCCGACAGGCGCGCCCGCAAGAATTGCGGCCGTTGACGCCGCGAGAACATTTTCGAGATTGTGCTCGCCGCGCAGGGGAATGTCGCTGCGCTGCATCAGAACGTCTTCGCTTCCCTCGCGCCGAAAAAGAATTTGCTCGCCGCGCACGAACGTCCCTGCCGCCAGGCGCTTTTGACGGCTAAACCAGAAAACCTGGCCATGCGCGGGGCCGCGGCGCGCGACTTCAGGATCATCGGCGTTCAACACGGCAGCATCGCGGTCGAGCATGTTTTCGAAGAGGCGCTGCTTCGCGCGCGCATATTCCTCGAACGAGCCGTGACGATCGATATGATCCGGCGTGAGATTCAGGAGCACGCCGACGTCCGGGCGAAAAGCCTCAATCGTTTCGAGCTGAAAGCTGCTGACTTCTGCGACTGTGACGGTGGAATCGCTGGAGGCCTCAACTGTTGCCAGTAGCGGCGTGCCGATATTTCCACCGATGAGCACGGGAATCTTTGCCGATTGCAAAATATGGCCGACCAGAGACGTGGTAGTTGTCTTTCCGTTCGAGCCGGTAATGGCCACAAGCTTGCCGCGCATCAAACGCCACGCGAGTTCGATTTCGCTCCACACCGGAATGCCGCGATTGCGCGCGAGTTGCAACGGTGGCATTTTTGCGGGCACGCCCGGGCTGATGATTATCAAATCCTGATTCAGGAATGTTTCCGGATCGTGCGCCCCGAGTTCGAGGGTGACTCCGGCGGCGCGCAACTTCGCAGCGACTTCGGACAGCGCGGATTCGGGCTTTTCGTCCGTGGCCGTGACGCGCGCGCCGTATGCGGCACACAGCAGGGACACGACGACGCCCGTTCGCGCCAGTCCCACGACCAACAGCCGCTTGCCTTCGAGATCCACGCCCAATCGCACGCAGTTACCTCAGTTTCAAAGTCGTCAAAGAAAATAGCGCAAACACCAGCGCCGCAATCCAGAAGCGCACGATGATTTTCGACTCGCTCCAGCCCATCAGTTCGAAATGGTGGTGCAGCGGCGCCATGCGAAATACGCGCTTGCCGCGCAGCTTGAACGAAAGGACTTGAATGATTACGGACGCCGCCTCGATTACAAATATGCCGCCGATGAAAAGCAGCAGGATTTCCTGCTTGATGATCACGGCGGTGACGCCAATCACGCCGCCAAGCGCGAGCGAGCCTACGTCACCCATGAAAAGCTCCGCCGGATGCGCGTTGTACCAAAGGAATCCGAGCGACGCGCCCACAACCGAGCCGCAAAAAATCGTCAGCTCGCCCACCTGAGGAATTCTCTGAATATCGAGATACTCGGCGAATCGCGCGTGGCTGCTGACATACGTGAGAACCGTAAGGGCGCCCGCAGCGACAACCACGCAGCCGATAGCCAAACCGTCCAAGCCGTCGGTAAGATTCACCGCGTTCGAGGAGCCTACAATCACGAAAATCAAAAAAATCACGAAAGGCACAAACGCCAGCGGCCAAATGTATGATTTTAGAAGGAGCGACTGCACGACCAGGTCGGGATGAAGCTGCTTGATGAACGGCACGCTCAGTTCGGTGGAATATGCTCCGCGGTGCTGCAAACTCAGCAGAACCGCGCCCACGCCGATGCAGGTGAGCACCTGGTAGAAGAATTTGGTTTTTGCGCTGAGACCCATGCTGCGTTTACGCACCACTTTGTTGTAATCGTCCGCGAATCCAATCGCGGCGAAAGCCACGGTCGCGCCCATGGCGAGCAGGGCGTACGGACTATGCAAGTCCGCCCAGAGAAGCGTGGGCACCACAATTGCGGCGACGATCAAAACGCCACCCATCGTTGGCGTGCCGGCTTTGGCTTGATGGCTCTCAGGCCCTTCGGCGCGAATAAACTGGCCGATCTGCAGTTCGCGAAGATGGCGAATCGTCCATGGACCGAAGACCAGGGTCAAGAAAAGCGCCGTCAGGCTGGCGAGCGCGGTGCGCACCGTGATGTAGCGAAACACGTTGAGCGGGCTGAAATGCGGCCGCAGTACGGTGACGAAAAGGTAGTAGAGCATTTCAGCCGCGCCTCTCGTGGGCCGCCAACGCCCCTTCCGTATCAACCGCTTCGCTCAGGGGAAATTTTGCGCGCAGCGCTTCGGCAATTGCTTCCATGCGCACGCCGCGCGAGCCTTTCACAAGCAGCAAATCGCCCGGCGCCACAAACTCCGTCAAGAATTTCGCGGCTTCGTCCGACGATACGAAAAATCCCGTTTGCTCGGCGGCGTGCCCGGCGTCAATTGCACCGCGGACGAATTCCGCTGCATCTCCCGCGACGCCGAAAATCCAGTCGATGCTCTTCTGGCGCGCCGCGTACTTTCCTCCGGCCTGATGAAGCTCGGCCGACGATGGCCCGATCTCGCGCCACTCGCCCGCGACAAGAATGCGCCGGCGATAACCGGGCACCGAGCCAAGAAGATCGATCATTCGTTCGAGCGCCACCGGGTTCGAGTTGTAGCAATCGTTGATGACGGCGAATCCGGGGGCAAATTTCAGGAACTCCCCGCGCATGGGCGCGGCGCGCAGTTTCGGAAATACTTGCTTGGCGTCCGCGAGTTTGATGTCCCATTCGCTGGCAGCGGCAAGCGCCGCGAGCGCGTTCAACACGTTATGCTGCCCGGCAAGCGGCAGGCGCAAACGCCCAAGCTCATTCGGGCTCTCGAAGTCGAATGCGGAGCCTTCCATTCCGCGGTCTTCGATATGTTCCGCGCGAAACTGGGCCTTGTTTGACAGGCCAAAATAAATCGCGCGTCCGCGAAAGCCGCTGGCAAAACGCGAAACGCGCGCATCGTCCGCGTTGAGCACCGCAACGGGCTCCGCGCCGCCGAGGCCTTCGATTAATTCACGTTTCGCCAATGCGATTTCATCCACGGAGGAAAAGAATTCCAAATGCACGGGCGCAACATTGGTCACCACGCCGACATCGGGCCGGGCAATTTCCGCCAGTCGCGCAAGTTCGCCACGATGCGACATTCCAAGCTCGACGACAGCGGCGTCGTGCTCGTCGTCGAGGCGGAAAAGCGTAAGCGGTAGACCGTATTCGTTGTTCAGATTGCCCTCGGATTTCAAAACGCGAAACCGCGCCGCAAGCAATGCCGCAAGAATTTCCTTTGTTGTCGTCTTACCTGCGGAACCGGTAACCGCAGCGACCCGCCTGCCCGGCTTCGCACTGCGCCACGCATCGCAGTAGGCGCGGGCCAATTTCTGCAGTGCGCGCAGGGTATCTTCGACGGCCAGGAGCCGTCCCTGAATTTCGCTTGGATGTTCGGACACGCGGCTGCGGTCGACAACAGCGGCCGCTGCTCCGTGAGCGAGCGCCGCAGCCACGAAATTGTGTCCATCGTGACGCGGTCCGCGTATGGCGACGAACAATTCCCCGGGCTTGACGCCGCGGGAATCAATCGACACGCCGGCCAGCCGGGCCACGGAATCGACGCCGACGGGCGCTGCGACACCCAGAGCGTCCGCCATTTCTGCCACGGTCCACCGCATCGACTCTCCAACGGGCTGGGCGTCACGCTTCCGCGCCGCTATGAATTACCTGCCAAATCTGAATTCGCTATTTGTCATGCAACTGGCGCGCCAAATTTGCCTTGCGCCGAACCACGACTCAAAAGCAGATTCCTCGCTCCGCAGAGACATTCGGAGCGCAAGCACCGCGCTTCGCTCGGAATGACACGGTTGCGAGTTTTTTCCGCACCATGAAAGTTACTTCTTAGCGCCTCCGTAGCCGCGCTCGCGAAGCTTTTGGCGCGCGACTTGGCGATCGTCAAAATCGATGGTGCCTTCCCGCAAGACCTGATATGTCTCGTGGCCTTTGCCCGCTAGCAGCACGATGTCCCCCGGCTGCGCTTCGTCAAGAGCCATTTCAATGGCTTTACCGCGTTCAGACTCGACGCGATATTTCTTGCCCGTTTTTTGCAAGCCGACGAGCACATCGTTGATAATCCGCAGCGGGTCTTCGCTGCGCGGGTTGTCGCTGGTGAGCACAACCATGTCGCTCAAATTCCCCGCCGCTTCGCCCATCAGCGGACGCTTGGTGCGGTCACGATCGCCGCCCGCGCCGAACACGGTGACGATGCGGTTTTCGGGGCAGAGTTCGCGCGCGGTTGAGATCAAGTTGCGCAGCGCGTCGTCCGTGTGCGCGTAGTCGACGATCACCAGGAACGGCTGGCCCTCGGCGATGCGCTCGAATCGGCCGGGCACGCTTTCGAGCTCCTCAATTCCGCGCTCGATCGCGGCGTTGGGAATTTGTAGCGCGATGCCTGCCCCGATCGCCGCCAGAATGTTGTACACATTTATTTTCCCCACGAGCTTCGACCGCACTTCGATTTTTCCAGCCCGGGTCTGCGCCGTAAATTCGAGGCCCGAAAACGCGAGCTGGTATTTCTTCGTGGTGATCTGCGCGCCATTTTTCAAGCCATAGGTCAGCGTTCGCGCGGCCAGTTCTTCGAGCGAGTGGCCGTATGGATCATCCGTGTTCACGATAGCTACATCGGCAGGTCCCGCGCCCGTGCCTTCGAAGAGGCGGCGCTTGGCGGCAAAATATTCCTCGAACGTTTTGTGATAATCGAGATGATCGCGGGTGAGATTCGTGAATACGGCCGCGGCGAAATGGCAGCTCCACAGGCGGTCCATGGCCAGTGCGTGCGAACTTGTTTCCATCGCGACGGCGGAGCCACCTTCGTCGCGTATCTCCGCGAACATCTGCTGGAGATCGAGCGACTCCGGGGTGGTGTTGACAGCGTCGCGGCTACCACGTGGTGTGCGATACCCGATCGTTCCGATCAGGCCGGTTTTCTTGCCGGCGGCGCGCAAGATCGAATCGATCAAGTATGTCGTCGTCGTTTTTCCGTTCGTTCCGGTGACGCCGACGAGTTGCAGAGCGTTCGCGGGCTGGCCATAGAAATTCGCGGCTACCGACGCCAGCACACGCCGCTGCGCTCCAGGAAGGATTTTGACCCATGCCACGTCTTCCGGAACCGCGGCAGGACGCGCTTGCTCGCTCGCCACCGCGACAGCGCCGAGCTTTAACGCATCCGGTACATAACGGTTGCCGTCCTCTTTTTCGCCTTGGAGCGCGAAGAAAAGCGTGCCGGGCGTGACTTTACGGCTGTCGTAAGCGACGGCGCGAATGTCCGCGTCGGCGGGGCCCTTCATCGCGCCAATCTCAGCGCCCGAAAATAGCTCGTTCAGATTCATCCCGGCTTCAACCAGTGTTGATCCTCCGCGCCGTGCCTTCAAATTCGTTCCATCCCTTGGATGCGGCTGCACCCGTGCGTTAGTTGCCGCTGCCGGCAGCGCCGGCGTCCGCGTCTCCGGCACGACCAAAATGAACCATCACTTTCGTGCCAGGTAGGACTTTCGTTCCCGCATCTGGATTTTGATCGAGAGCAATCCCATCGCCAACCAAAATTGGCAGCAGGCCAAGGTGCGAGCACGCTTCCGTGACTCTGCGGACGGTCTGGCCAACGAGCTTGGGCACGGTGACCGTTTGGCCTTCGGCGATCGCGATCGTGGATGATTCGGGCACGCTGGCGACTCCCAAATTCGGCAACGGCATATCTTTCGCAACCCGCCGCGATTTTCGAGCGAAATTCGCGTCGAATTGCGTGTCGAAGGAAGGCTGTCGCGTTCGCTGCCGCAACGACGCTTTTTCCAGCGTGGGCAGCTCCGGCATATCGTGGGGCACGTTCTTGTACGCTAGGACTTGTTCAGCGACTTCCTTGAAAATCGGGCCCGCAGTGGCATTTCCCTCGTGGCCGCCAACCGGCGAGTCCAGATTGACGAGGATGGTTACTACCGGATTGTTTACAGGGGCATAGCCGATGAATGACGCGTTGTAGTTCGTCTTCGAATAACGCCCCGTTGCAGGGTCGATTTTCTGCGCGGTCCCGGTCTTTCCCGCCGCCGTGTAGCCGAGAGGCTGAGCGTAACCTTTGCCTGTCCCCTCGAGAATGACTTGCTCCATCATCTCTCGCATGGTCGCCGCGGTGCTTTCGCTGATTACGCGGCGAGGGTCGGGATCTTCCCGCATCACGACTTGATTTCCGCGCGTGACTTCTCGAACAATCTGCGGGCGCCGCAACGTGCCTCCATTGGCGATGGCAGACTCCGCGGAAATCATTTGCACGGGCGTAACGCTGATTTCCTGCCCGATTGCGATATAACCGATGGAACTAGCCGTCCAGTCGCCTAGAGGACGCAATAGGCCGGGGTTCTCGCCGGGAAGCTTGATTCCCGTGAGCCGGCCGAAACCGAAGCTGCGAATGTATTGGTAATACTTTGGCGCGCCCAACCGCAGCGCGATTTTGATCGACCCAACGTCGCTAGAATGCTCAAGAATTTCAGTCGCGGATAAAAGGCCAAAGCGAGCGTGGTCGTGAATTAGCTGGCCCGCTACAACGATGGATCCCATCTGGCAGTCCACTACTTCTGTCGGCTGCACCACGCCTTCCTGCAGGGCCGAGGAAAACAGGATGGTTTTGAAAATCGAGCCGGGCTCGTATGCGTCGGATACGGCGCGGTCCACGCGAACTTCGGGAGGGTAAGAGCCTGCATCGTTTGAATCGAACGCAGGCCAATTCGCGACCGCAAGCAGCTGGCCGGTGTTGGGATCTTGCACCACCACGGAGCCGCCCTTCGCGTGCGTTCGGGCGATTCCGGTGGCCAATGCCTTCTCTGCGATGAACTGAATCGTTTCGTCAATCGTCAAAACGACATTGTCGCCTTTGTCCGAGCCAGCCTCGCTACTGTCGAGCCATCGCCGGCGCGCGTCGGCAAGCACCAGCATGCGAGTGGGCCGCCCGCGGATCAGCTTGTCGAGAGAATATTCGACGCCGCCCAGACCGTGTTCGTCCATGTCCACGTAACCGAGAACGCTGGAGGCGAGTGTTCGCTGAGGATAGAAGCGTTTGTTCTCCTTCTGAAAATAAATTCCGCGCAAATTGAGCGCTTGAATTCGCGCGGCCTGCTGCGGCGTGATTTTGCGGGCAATCCACGCGAAGGAACGCGACTGTGCCAACTTCTGCTCAATCTCTTCCGCGGGCGTTCCCAGAACATGCGAGAGAAGGCGCGCGACCATGGCGGGGTCGCTGATCTCATCGGGATTGGCAAAACAAGAATCGACGGGAATGCTCATGGCCAGCTCGCGGCCATTGCGGTCGTAAATCACGCCGCGCATGGGGCTGATCTCGATGATGCGTTGTTGCTGGCTGTTGGCGCGTTCGAGGTATTCGCGGTACCGGAATAATTGCAGGTAACTGACGCGGGCGAGTACGGCAAACATCCAGACGACTGCGAGCCCAAAAATTACGAGTAAACGCAGACGAGAACTGCTTTGCACCATGGGCTCCGGCGTGAATCTTGAAACTTGTTCAGCCCGCAACGCGGCGGTCCACTACGCGCGCCGATTCCGGGCGGTTTGCGCCAAGCCTCGAATGCACGCCAGACTTTCTCCGATGCAGCTCACGGTTGAACGGGCTGCACGGCAACCGGCTGCGTCAGGTACGCGTCGCGCGGGACGTCCGCTGCCGGAACGTAGCGCGCCGGAGCTGATACCGTCATGCCAAGCTGCTGCCGCGCAATCGCATCAATGCGCATAGGCGAGCTGAGCGACGCTGCTTCCAAGTGGAGCTGCTGGTTCAGTTCCACCGCCTGCGCGTGCCGCGCTTGTATGTCTTCGAGTTGGTAACGCAATTGAATGTCTTGAAAATGCTGCCAGGTGTAGAGCAGACAGCAGGAGGCGAGCACCGCTCCCCAGGCCATTTTGCGCGCATATTCGCGCAGACGCCGCGGCGCCGCTTGGCGCACCAGGCGCGAATTATCGATATGCTTCGTGGTATAGAATTCCGTCATGACGCTTCCCTCTCGATATGGCCCGGCCCCGGCGTATAGTCCTCCGGCGCTCTTTTTTCGATCACGCGCAATTTCGCACTGCGTGCGCGAGGATTCATTTGAATTTCCGCTTCACCGGGCTGGACGACTTTCTTGGTCAGGATTTTGAACTCGCCGGTCCGCGCAAGTTCCTGAAAACGGCGCTTGACCATGCGATCCTCGAGCGAGTGGTAACTCAAAATTGCCCATCTCGCTCCCGAAGCTAAAGTGGCGGGGGTCCGGTTAAGAAACTGCCCGAGTTCCTCCATCTCTCGATTCACCGCTATCCGCAGCGCCAGAAACGTTTTTGTCGCGGGATGCAGTCTCTGCCTTCCCCTTGCTTTTCGGGCCCCTGCCACAACCGTTGCCAGGTGTTCGGTGTCGCGGATGGGCCGCGCGCGAACCACTGCCCTGGCGATCTTGCGTGAGTCGTGCTCTTCCCCAAATTGATAGAGCACGTTGGCCAGATCTTTTTCCGACCATTGATTCACAATTTCGGCGGCCATCAGGGACTGCTCCGGATTCATGCGCATGTCCAGCGCCGCGGGCCAGCGAAACGAAAAGCCGCGCTCCGGAGTGTCCAGTTCCAAACTCGAAACGCCCAGATCGGCAATCACGCCGTTGACGGTGACGAGTTTCAAGCCGCTCAACACTTCGTCGATTTTCGAGAATTCTCTGTGCACCAGCGTCACCCTTCCTTCAAATTCTTTTAACCGCTCCCGCGCCACTTCCAAGGCTTGCGGGTCGCGGTCGATTCCGATTAACCGACCCGTCGTGAGCCGCCGGACGATTTCCAGAGCGTGTCCTCCGGTTCCCACCGTCGCATCGACGTAGGTCCCGTCAGGCCTGATCCTAAGCCATTCCAAGATGGCTTCGACCAGAACCGGCGTATGCAGCACGCTCAAAACTTAAATGCCTAGGTCGTCCAGTGCCTTCACATCTTCGGCCGTGATCGGATTGTTCTTCATTTGCTCCAAGAACCGGGCGTGATTCCAAACTTCCAAGTACATCAGTTGCCCGTTGACGCTGACTTCCCCCTTCATCTGCGCCGTGTCCCGAAGAACTGGCGGGATCAAAATCCGCCCTTGCCCGTCAAGTTCGACCACTTGTCCGAAGTAATTCGTTCGCGTCAGAAATTTCTGCTTGGCCTGATTGTGAGAGGAAAGCTTGGCGAGCTTGCGTTCGATCTCGTCCCACACTTTCATGGGATAGATTTTCGCGCAGTCGCCGTTCTCGCTGGTGACGTAGAAGCGCTTGCCCTGCCGGCGCAGTTCGGCCAAAAAGTCGGCGGGAATTTTCACCCGTCCCTTTTCGTCGACTGTCGCTAGATAGCTTCCCCGCAGCATTTCCGACCTTGCTTGACGCGACGTTCCTGATTCCGGTTCCCATTTCGCCCCAACCACTTCTTACCACTTTCTACCACTTTGTGCCCCGATTCTAGTCATGCTGCACTTCTTGTCAAGAGGAATTGCGCGAAAAAGTAAAATAAATTTTTGTCCTGCAAGAAAATGCTTCGCTCGCGCTTCGCCACGAACGCCGCCATATCACTACCTATGGTGTATTCACAGCGCAACGCGCACTACGCGTAGGCGCGCGCTTGCGCGGAGAGAATGCGAATGTGTTCTAACGATAAACGAAAAAGGAAAAGCGGACGAAAGGCGTGCCAGAACGGAACAACTATTGCCCGGGATTGGGGCCAAGACGGAGATCGCTGAGCTTGCGCAGCAAATCCTGCTCGTTCGGGTCGAGACCTTGCATGAATTGCGGGTCTTGCAGCTTTTGCTCGCGCTCTTCCGGGCTCATCCCGCCGAGAACACGGAGCCTGCCCGCCAGAATTTGCTTGCGGTCTTGCGGCAGATTCTTCCAGCGCGGCGCAAGATCGTTGACGACTTCTTTGCGCTCCTCGGGCGTCATGCGCTCAAGAAGGCGTTCCCGGTTGCGCATCGCCTCGCGTTGCTGCGGCGTCAATTGATTCCAGCGTTCGAGGTTGCGGCGAATCTGTTCCTGCCGTTCTGGCGGAAGATTGCGGAATCGCGCATTGTTGCGCATGAAACGCTCTTGTTCTTCGGGTGAACGATCTTGCAGTTTTTCGACCCACTTGGGCGGCAGACCCATGAGCGCGCGGGCATTCGGCTTGCCCTGCTGCCTTTGCGCCTGCCTTTGGGCCCTTTGCTGCTCACGGATAGCTTGCCTTTGTGCCTGCCGCTGCATGCGCGGACCTTGCCCTCGCTGGCCGTGGAATCCTCCTCGCGGAGGCGCAGCGCAGGCGAGACTCACCGCAAGCAGCAAAGCTGCAAGCACGGAGCCTAGTTGGAAGATTCTTCGCATCATGAATCGCGACTAAGCGCCGCTCCCTGAACCCGGGGCGTTACTTGGCGGCTTCTGCTGCTGATCCTGTGCAGGCTGCGTTGATGCAGGCAAGTCCGAGAGCGCGTCGAAGTTGCTGAGCACGTCGTAGTTTTCGAGCACGCCCAAATCCTTGATCATGCGGAATTGCTCTTCGCTATTGGCCGTTGCGATTTGAGGATTCGCAGGGCGCGGTTGCCGCCCGCCGACCCATATCGACAGCACTACGAGCAGCGCAACAGAGAGAGCAAATCGCGGCGCGGGTATCATCCAGCCCCAGAATTTGGGCTTTGGCGCCGCAGCGATGCGCTGCCGCAGCCGCGCGTCAAATGCGGGCGACGGCTCGACAGCCGGAACTTCCGCCATCACGTGCCACAGCCGCCGGAATTCTTCCGCGCGTTCCTGGCAGGCAGCGCACACTTTCAGATGGGCTTCGACCACGCTACGCTCTTGCACGTTGGCGCGTCCATCGAGATAAGCAATCAAAGCATTCGAGATTTTTTCACAGCTCATGTGGTTTTCCCTCCCCTGCGGCCTGCACCGCTGGTCTTGCCACCAGCAGCGCCAATTGCACCCGCAAGGTTTCGTAGGCGCGGAAGAGCAGCGATTTGAGCGCGCTCTCCGAGCAGCCCAGAATTTTTCCAATTTCCGCGTAATCCATATCGTGGTACTTGTGCAGCACCACGGCGGCTCTTTGCTTTTCCGGCAACGTCAAAATGGCTCCGCGAATCATTTGATTGCGCTCGCGCTCGATCAATCGGTCATCCGCGCGCGCTTCCCGCGATGGAAGTTGAAACGTCGGTTCGTCCTCGGCCACGGGCGCGTCGATCGAAATTTGCATCTGCCTGTAACGGCCGTCGCGAATGGCGTTCAGCGCCAGATTCGTCGCGATGCGGAAAAGCCACGTGGTGAACTTGGCGCTCGGCGAATACTCTTTGCGCGCGCGATAAACACGGAAGAAGACTTCCTGCGCCAGGTCTTCCGCGGCGGCTTGATCGCGCACCATGCGGCAGAGGAAATTGACCAGCGGCTTGCGATACTTGTGCAACAGCAGCTCGAAGGACAGTTCGTCCCCCGCCTTTACGTCCAGCATCAGTTGGACGTCGGATCTGGCCATAGCCTCCACATTGTATCTAACACCTACAAGGGGTTAAAGTTGCGGGACGAAAGCGCGTGCTCAGGCGGATAGCCCCGACCTTAATTTTCTTGTAGTGCGCTGATTCTATGATGCTTAGGTTTACGCGAGGAGCCGGCAGTCCTAAACTTGGAAAGCGAGTTTCAGGGCCAGCATGATGGCCACACCCAAAAACACCAGTAACGCCATCCGTGCGCCGGGCTCGTGGTTCACCTCGGGAATCAGGTCTGACGCGGCCACGTACAGCGTGACGCCCGCCGAAACAGGCAGCGCGATGCCGACATGCGCTCGCCATACGAGCATTAACGCGACGCCGACGAGAGTGGCCGCGCCTAACACAGCGGAGGAAAGAAACGCCCTGCGCTTCCCTTGCCCGCTTGCCAGCATCAGTGAAGCGACCGTGAATCCCTCCGGAATTTTGTGCAGAAAAATCGCCACGAAAATCAGCAGTCCCAACGAGCGCGACACAAGCAATCCCGAAGAGATCGCCACGCCGTCAAAAAACGTGTGAATCGCGAGTCCCAGCACCGCCGCATAACCCACGTGCATCGCGGTCATCGCTTCGACGTGCGTCTCTTCGCCAAAATGGAAATGCGGCGCGAGCGTATGCTCGAAAAAATGCACCAGCAAGTATCCGGCGAGCACCAGCAGCAAAACTTCGGCGGCCTCGGTGGCGAGGCCGACGTCGCGAGGGTAAATCGCATAGGGCTGGATGGACGCGAGCCGCAGCGATTCGGGCACCATTTCGAGCAGCGCGACCGCCAGCATGAACCCCGCGCCCAGCGCGATGAAATATTTCAGGTATTCGCGCGACCACTGCCGCCGTATGACGAAAAATCCGCCGACGAGGTCTGCGCCCGCCGCGAGCACACCCAGCGATAGCGCGAACGCAATTCGAGTCGCGGTTGCCCGAAACGGCGCTTCAACCGGAATGGCGGAAAAGGATAACGTCGCCGTCCTCCACAATGTATTCTCTGCCCTCCAGACGCACTTGCGCACGTTCGCGGGCCGCGGCCCAACTTCCCGCCGCGAGCAATTCTTCCCAGCGGACTACTTCCGCCTTGATAAAATGCGCTTCGATGTCACTGTGAATCGCGCCCGCCGCCTTCGCTGCGGAAGTTCCGCGCGGAATCGTCCAGGCGCGGCATTCGGGCTCGCCGCAAGTCAGAAATGAAATCAGTCCCAGCAATTCGTAACTCGCGCGGAGCAGGCGGTCGCGTCCGGGCTCGCTGAGGCCATACGCGCTCGTCAATTCTTTCTGCTCCGCCTCGCTCAAATCCACCAGTTCCGATTCCACTTTGCCGCAAAACGCAACGACGGCCGTTCGCGTCTTTCCCGCCAGCTTCGACAAATTATGCCGCGCCACCGCGCCCTGCATGTCCGCCGCTTCGTCGTCTCCCAGATTCAGCGCGAAGAGCATCGGTTTGCGCGACACGAACATGAAACCGTTCACGATTTTCTGCTCGTCGGGCTTGAAGTCGAGCTCGCGCAGCGGCGTTTCCGATTCGAGCGCTTTGATACAACGGTCGAGCACGTTTTTTTCGGCTTCCACAAGCGGGTCTTTCTTCTTTTTCAAATCTTTCTCGACGCGCTCGAGCCGCTTCGCCGCTTGCTCCAAATCGTTCAGCATCAGCTCGATTTCAACGCTCTCGATATCGCGCAGTGCATCGAGCGAGCCCGTCGGATGCGGCATCGACGGATCCTCGAACAACCTGACAACGTGCATCAGCGCGTCCGCTTCGCGCAACGGCACGAGCGACGCCGAATCCTTCGCGCGGTCTTTCTGCAGGCCGCCAATATCGACGTATTCGACCGTCGCGTAGGTGATTTTCTTGGGCTTGAACAATTCGGCGAGCTTCACGATTCGCGCATCCGGCACGCGCGCGATTCCCACGTGCATTTGCCCCGGCTGCGTCTTGGCATCCACGCGCACGCCCGTGAGAATGCGAAACAAACTCGTCTTACCAACTTGCGGTAGTCCAATTATTCCTGTTTGCATAAGCGTTCGATACTAGCATAGCTGCCCCTGTGACCATTGGTCCGCCAGCCACTCGCCACTGCCGTCGCGTTTGCGGTATCCTTGTCGTTCGTTATGAGCGCAAATTCCTGGCCGTTCGATCACAATCTCGCGATCGAGCATCTGACTAAAAACGACCCCCGCCTCGCGAAGCTCATCTCGAAAGCCATCGAATTTCGCCTGGAAATCGAAGAGACGCAAAGCCCGTACGAAGCACTACTCGAAGCCATCGCGTATCAAAGCATCTCGGGCAAAGCCGCGGCGACGATTTTTGCGCGGGTCAAGGCGCTGGGCGCGAACGGGCGATGCCCTACACCCGAGGAAATCCTGCGCGGGCGCAAACCGGCTCTGCGCAAGGCCGGCCTTTCTGGCGCGAAAATTTTGGCCGCGAAAGATTTGGCGCAGAAGACCATCGAGGGCGTGGTGCCCACGCTCGAAGACGCGCAAAAAATGTCCGACCAGGAACTTGTCGATCGGTTGATTTCCGTTCGCGGCGTTGGCGCTTGGACCGTCGAGATGTTTCTGATTTTCCGGCTCGGCCGCCCCGACGTGCTGCCCATCCACGACTACGGCGTGCAAAAGGGATTTGCGCTGACCTACGGCAAAAAAGACATTCCCAAGCCGCGCGAACTTGCCAAATTCGGCGAGCGCTGGCGGCCTTATCGCACGGTCGCTTCGTGGTACATGTGGAGAGCCGTACAACTGGCGGGAAAAGATGCGCGCAAAGTGACGAAGACAACCACGGCGCTGCGAAAACGCGCTGCCAGAGCGAAGTCAGCGCGCCGGTGAATCATAGGAATCGACTATTTATTTGCCGTGACTGGCACTGCAGCAGCGCGCGGAAGCGGCCGCGGAACTCTCTGCCACACGGTCAAGAACAGCGCCACGATTCCAGCGACCAGCACGCTCATCTCCAGACGCACGGAAATCACGTGGAGATGGTCGAATTGCATGCGCAGCGGATTATTTGCCGCGGTGCTTGCGTACGAGCCCATTTGCTGGCGCAAATGATCCATCGTCGGCGTGATCCACAACTGCGAAACGAGCGTCACCAGCAGCATCAGTTCCACCAGAATCGATGCAGGCTGCACCAATCCCTTCCACGAACGCGCCGCGGCCAGCGCCACCACCAGATAAATCAGCGCCGCGATAATTCCCAAGACGTGCAGCTGTAAAATCAGTATGGCAACGATATTTCCAGCGTCATCCGTGCTTTTCAGCGTGGTGAACAGCACCCCGGCCACCATGCCGAAGAAAATCATACTGCCGACCCAGGTGCCTAACGTGAAAACCTTCA
>Ga0307374_10005960_pt1 | contig 19464 bp, 14 predicted proteins | sample OX3MG_FD_202532 | JGI IMG/M metagenome (GOLD analysis project Ga0307374, IMG submission 202532) | Soil microbial communities from Risofladan, Vaasa, Finland - OX-3 | ecosystem: Environmental > Terrestrial > Soil > Coastal area > Acid sulfate soil | place: Finland: Risofladan, Vaasa | collected...
TCGGTGCCCATGGCGAACGCCGAGGGAGCGGACCCAATAATTCGATAACTCGCAGGCAGCAGGCCCGCCGAGGCGAGATGAAAAAGACCGGGGATGATCTTGCGCTTGGCGAGGTCTCCCGTCGCGCCGAAGAGCACGATGACGTGGTTGTCGGGGACTTGGGACTTTTCGGGAGATACTTCGGGACTCATGGCGTTCCTCCAATGATCGTGTGACGCACGGTGTCTTTCATACCCACAAAAAGCTCGCTGACCAACTCCGGCGCGAACAGCCCATGGGCGACGACCCCGGGGGTGCTCGAGAGCCATTGGGCGAGTTCCTCGGGTGCCGCGACGCTGCCATGGAAGTCGGCGATGACCCCGCCGTCGGGACTCGCTGGCCAGTCGCGTACCACGCACGTTTCGAGGCGGCGAAGCGTCGCCGCGAGGCCGAAGGCCGATAGTTCGAGTGGCACCGGGTCGTGCAGAGCCTCGACCGCTTTAGTGGCGTCGGCAATCACGACGAAGCGCTCGGCCGCGGCGGCCACGATCTTCTCTCGAGTGAGTGCGCCACCGCCGCCCTTGATCAACCATCCGTCAGCAGCAATCTGATCGGCGCCGTCAATGGCAAGGTCGAGCGAGGAAATAGCGTCAAAGGGCTGCACGTTGAGCCCGAGGTCCCGCGCGGCGACTTCGGTGCGCGGCGAGGATGCCACAAAGACGGCGCGCGGAGCACGACGAGCGATCACCTCGAGCAAGAAAGCAACCGTCGTCCCGGTGCCGAGTCCGACGCGCATGCCGTCCTCCACCAGTTCACCCGCGGCCTGGGCGGCGAGACGCTTCTCATCGTCGACGCTCACGCTCCCATCACCGATCGGTCGGCCATGATGAGCGAACGCGCGGCCTCGACGCGGGCCGCCGGAATCGTTTCGTCACCCGAGAGGAGCTTCGCGAGCGCGACGCGCTTGTTGACACCGGTGATCAACCAGAGAAGTTGGTCCGCGCGAGCGAGCGCGCGGTACGTGAAGGTCATGCGCCGACGTCCCTGGTACTCGCCAGTGGTCGCCACCAGACGGTCGCTGACGTCAAGCACTGGATCTCCGGGAACCAGCGAGGCGGTGTGCCCGTCGGGGCCGATACCTAAGTGCACGAGATCGAATCGCTCGGGCAAGAGCTGGGCGTAACGCGCGGCGGCCGCGTCGAGATCGTCGTCGTTGACGGGCATTGGATTGATCGCGGGCCCCACGCCCGCGAGAGACTCGGCAAGGTTCGTGAGATTGCGATCCGCGTCGCCCAAGGGCGCCACGCGCTCGTCCACCTGATAGATCACGGTCTGGCCCCAGGGCACGTCGCGACCAAGCAGCTCGGCGAACATCTTCCACGGGGTGTGTCCTCCACTCACCGCGAAGTGAAACGTACCCTTGGCGGCCACGGCGCGACGCGCGTGCTCAGCAACGTAGTTCGCGCCCGCCACGGCGAGATCATCAGCGTTAGCGAACTCGCGCGTTTCGTGATGCACGTCAGGATTTCTTCTCGGCGTGTCCACCGAACTCAGAACGCATCGCTGAAAGCACCCGGCCAGCGAAATCGCCCTGTCCGCGCGACGCGAAACGTTCGAAGAGCGCCGCGCTGATCACCGGCGCGGGCACCGACTCATTGATCGCGGCCTCGAGGGTCCAACGCCCCTCGCCCGAGTCCGAGACCCGACCTTTGAAGTCCGAAAGCTCCGGCGAGCGCGCCAGCGCGTCAGCGGTCAGGTCGACGAGCCACGAACTGATGACTGAGCCGTGGCGCCACACTTCGGCGACTTCAGCGACGTCGATGTCAAAGGAGTAGAACTCGGGGTCGCGCAGCGGGGTGGTCTCGGCGTCAGCTTCGACTTTCTCACGTCCGACGTTGGCGTGCTTGATGATGCTCAGACCCTCGGCGATCGCGGCCATCATGCCGTACTCGACGCCGTTGTGCACCATCTTGACGAAGTGCCCCGCCCCGTTAGGGCCACAGTGCAAGTACCCGTTGGGCGCCGTGCCGTCGCTGCGCGTTCGCCCCGGTGTCGGTTCGCTGCCGTCAGCGCCCGGTGCGATCGAGCGAAATATCGGCTCCAGGCGAGAGAAGACCTCGTCCTCGCCTCCAATCATCAAGCTGTAGCCACGCTCCAAGCCCCATACCCCGCCGCTCGTTCCGCAGTCGACGTAGTGGACCCCCTTCGCGGCGAGTTGGCCGGCGCGCACGATGTCATCTTGGTAGTAGGAGTTGCCGCCGTCGATGATCACGTCGTCGCTCGAGAGCAGCCCCGTCAGATCATCGAGCACTCCTTGGGTGATCGCGGCGGGCACCATGAGCCATATGGCTCGTGGTGCGTCGAGCTTGGCGACGAGGTCTTGAAGTGACGTCGCCGCGACCACGGCGTCGGACGTAACGGCCTTGACGGCGTCGGCGTTCGCGTCGTAGGCGACGCAGTGATGCCCGTCGTTCACGAGACGCTTCACGAGGTTGGCCCCCATCCGGCCCAGCCCCACCATTCCTAGTTGCATTGGCTTTTTGGTTGTCATGCGTCCTCTTTCCTCTTGAGTAATCGGTAGTGCTCGATGAGCGCGTTGGTTGACGAGTCGTGACTCAACTCGGGATCGTTCGTCGAGACGAGTTCGGGAAGTATCTGCACGGCCAGGACTTTGCCGAGTTCCACCCCCCATTGGTCGTACGAATCGATTCCCCAGAGAGTGCCTTGGGTAAAGACGGAGTGCTCGTAGAGGGCGATGAGCGAACCGAGCAGTCGCGGGGAGAGCACCTCGCCCAGCAGCACGTTGGTCGGGCGATTGCCTTCCATGACGCGGTGAGCGACTTCGTGCTCGGGCGTTCCCTCGCGACGCACCTCCTCTTCGGTCTTGCCGAAGGCGAGCGCCTGGGCTTGGGCGAAGACATTCGACGTGAGGATGTCGTGATGTTCGCCCAGGGGGTTAAGACTCTTCGCGAAGCCGATGAGATCAACGGGCACGATGGAGGTGCCTTGGTGGATCAATTGGTAGAAGCTGTGCTGACCGTTGGTCCCGGGCTCGCCAAAGTAGACGGGGCCCGTTTGTTGGGTGACCTTCGAGCCGTCGAGGGTGACGTGCTTGCCGTTGGACTCCATGGTGAGTTGCTGGAGGTACGCGGGAAGGCGCTTGAGGTACTGGTCGTAGGGCATCACTCCGACTGTCTGACAGCCCAGAAAGTCGCGATTCCACACCGCGAGCACTCCCATGAGTACGGGGAGATTTTCCTCGAAGGGAGCGGACCGGAAGTGCTCGTCCATGGCGTGAAAGCCAGCGAGGAGCTCGGCGAAGCGTTCCGGACCAATGGCGATCATCGTCGAGAGGCCGATGGCCGAATCCATGGAGTAGCGGCCCCCCACCCAGTCCCAGAACTCAAACATGTTCGCGGTGTCGATGCCGAAGTCCGACACCTTCTGAGCGCTCGTCGACACTGCCACGAAATGTCGAGCGACCGCGGCTTCGTCACCGAGCTGGTCAATGAGCCACGCTCGAGCCGATTGGGCGTTGGTGATGGTCTCGAGTGTGCCAAAGGTCTTCGAAGCAATGATGAAAAGCGTTTCGTCGGCATTGAGGTCGCGTACCGCTTCCACGAAGTCGGTCGCGTCGACGTTCGAGATGAAGCGAAACGTGAGGTCGCGGCGCGAGTAGTGACGCAGCGCCTCGAACGCCATGACCGGACCAAGGTCTGACCCTCCGATGCCGACGTTCACGATGTTCTTAATTGGCTTTCCCGTGTGACCCTTCCACTGCCCGGAACGCACCCGACCGGCGAACGCCGACATTTGATCGAGCACTGCGTGTACTTGCGCGACGACGTCGACGCCGTCGACCACCAAGGAGACCTCTTTAGGCATGCGCAGCGCGACGTGCAAAACAGCGCGGTCCTCCGAGACGTTGATATGTTCGCCCCGGAACATCTGCTCGCGACGCTCCGCGACGCCCGATGCCTTCGCCAACTCCACGAGCAGGCGCATGGTCTCGTCGGTGACGCGGTTCTTGGAGTAGTCGAGGTAAAGCCCTTCGGCTTCGGCTTTCAATCGAAGTCCGCGCTCGGGATCTTCAGCGAAAAGCTCGCGCAAGTGCCGCGTCGCAATCTCCTCGTAGTGCTTCGCTAAGGCGTCCCAGGCCGCGCTCTGTCGTGACGATGTCGCCGACGTCATCGGGCCTCGTCGGCCGCGGACAGTTGGGAGTCGATCCTCGCGAGAAGATCGCTCCACGACGTGGCAAAGGACGCGGCGCCCTCGTCTTGGAGTTTGAGCGCGAGCGCTTTCTGGTCGATGCCGGCCTTGGCGAAGCGCTGGAGCGCGGCATCGCAGTCACCACCGTCGCGCGCGAGGGCTCCGCCTAACTCACCGTGGTCGAAGAACGCGTCGAGGGTTGCGTTCGGCATGGTGTTGATCGTGAAGGGTGCGGCCAGGCCGGCGACGTAGAGCGTGTCCGACGCCGCGGGGTCCTTGGTCTTGGTACTCGCCCACAGCAGTCGTTGCGCGCGGGCGCCGAAGTTCGCGAGGCGTTGGAAGCGCTCGGACTCCATGACGTCGCGATAGGCGCGGTACGTCTCTTGACTCACGGCCACGCCAAGCTGGTTCTTGAGCTCCTCGGGCACCGACTTGGCCACGGCCACGTCCCAACGTGAAACAAAAATCGACGCCACGCAGCCCACGTTCGGATCGAGGCCCGATGCGACGCGCCGTTCAATCCCTCGCAGGTACGCGTCGGCGGCGGCGCGATACTGATCAGCGTCAAAGAGCAACGTGACGTTGACGGGTACCGCCGAGGCGATGCACTCCTCAATTGCCGGCAGACCCTGAGGGGTTCCGGGAATCTTGATGAACAGGTTGTCGCGCTGGGCGCGCGCGTGCAGCGACTTGGCTGCCTCGACCGTCTTTTCGGTGTCGTAGGCCAGGAGTGGCGAGACCTCGAGCGAGACCCAGCCGTCGACTCCGTTGGTGCGCTCGTGAATCGGAGCGAAGAGGTCCGCAGCGCGTTGCAGGTCGGCAATGGCCAGACCGTAGAAGATCTCCTCGTTCGAGAGACCTTTTCCCGAGGCGCTGCGAATCGACTCGTCGTAGTCCCCGGTCGCGATGGCGGCGTCAAAAATCGAGGGATTCGACGTCAGTCCGCTCACACTATGGGTGTCGATGTAGCGCTCGATGTCGCCTCCATCAAGCAGTCCGCGAGTGATGTTGTCCAGCCACAGGCTCTGGCCCAGGTCGTGCAGCTTCTCGGTTGGCTTCATGATTCTCCTCCTATTGCAGCAAGTGTCTCGAGCGCCACGTGAGTGACGCTGGCGGCAGTGAAGCCGAATTTGGCCTGCAACTCCTTCAGGGGCGCCGAGGCGCCAAAGGTGTGCATTCCCACCACCGCCCCACGCTCGCCGACGTAGCGATCCCAGCCGAAGCTCGACGCCTGCTCGACCGCGACGCGAGCCACGACATTTGGGGGCAGCACCGCGTCGCGGTACGCACGAGGTTGACGCTCAAAGAGTTCCCAACACGGCATGCTCACCACGCGGGCCCCGACGCCCTTAGCGGCGAGTTCGTCACGGGCCGCGAGCGCCAGGTGCACTTCAGAGCCCGTGGCGAGGAGCAAGAGATCAGGTCGCCCGTTCTCGACGTCGCTCAGAACGTAGGCCCCGCGCTCCACCATCGACGCCGGGGCCATCGAGGTTCGATCGAGGGTGGGTAGGGCCTGACGCGTCAGCACCAGCATCGCGGGCTCCCTCTTCAGCGCGAGGACGATCCGCCAGGTTTCAACGACTTCGTTGGCGTCGGCGGGGCGAAACACCAGTATTCCGGGCATCGCGCGAAACGACGCTAACTGCTCAACGGGCTGGTGCGTCGGCCCGTCTTGGCCTACGCCGATCGAGTCATGCGTGAAGACGTACAGGGCCGGTATCTCCATGAGGGCCGAGAGGCGAATCGCGGGACGCGCGTAGTCCGAGAAGATGAAGAATCCCGACCAGAAGGATCGCAGCTTGACCAGTGACATGCCGTTGGTCACCGCGGCGGCGGCGTGTTCGCGAACGCCAAAATGGATGTTGCGCCCTCCCGGCGAGTCCGACTGCAGGTCCCCCGCCCCCTCGAAGAGCAGGCGCGTCATTGTCGAGGGCGAGAGATCAGACGCGCCACCGAGCAGCCACGGGACTGACTGGGCCAGAACGTTGAGCGTCTGTCCTGATGAGACCCGGCTTGCCAGTCCCTTCGCGTCGGCCGGAAAGACCGGCAGCGCGGCGTCCCAGTCGTCAGGCAGGTCACGACGATCTATTCGTTCCACTTCGTCGGCGAGCGCCGGATAGGCCTCGCGGTACGAATCAAACAGCGCGTCCCAGGTCGTGCGCGCCTCGAGTCCACGAGCACCCACGCCTTTTTCGAAGCACTCGTAGACCTCGTCGGGTACGTAGAACTGCTTGTCTTCGGGCAATCCGAAGAACCGCTTGGTCAGTTTGACTCCTTCGACGCCGAATGGTTCGCCGTGCGCTTGGCGCGTGTCCTCGACCGGCGAGCCGTATCCGATATGGCTGTGCACCAAGATCAACGTCGGGCGCTCGTGCTCGGCCCCGAAGCTGTGGAACGCGCGACCAATGAGTTCGACATCGTTGGCGTCGGCCACCGTCACGACGTTCCAGCCGTAGGCGAGAAAACGAGCCGCAACGTCCTCGGTGAAGGTGAGGTCGATGTGCCCCTCGATGGTCACTCGATTGCAGTCGTATATCCAACAGAGGTTCGAAAGACGCTGGTGCGCGGCGAGTGACGCCGCTTCGGAGGCGACCCCCTCCATCATGCATCCATCCCCGGCGAGTGCGTACACGTTGAAATCGAACAGGGGAAAACCGTCGCGGTTGTACCGCGCCGCAAGCCAACGCTGCGCCATCGCCATGCCGACGGACATGGCGACGCCTTGGCCCAGCGGACCCGTCGTCGCCTCGACGCCGCTCGTCCAGCGATACTCCGGGTGGCCCGGACAGTGCGAGCCGAGCTCGCGAAAGGTCTTGATGTCTTCGAGGGTGACCGCTGGTGCGCCGAGCACTTCGTAGTCACTCTCCACCGAGCGAGTTCGACTGAGGTGCAACAACGACCAGAGGAGCGCTGAGGCGTGTCCTTCGGAGAGCACGAAGCGGTCCCGGTTGGGCCAGATCGGATCCGAGGGATCAAATCGCAAGAATCGCTGCCAAAGGGTGTAGGCCAGAGGCGCGATATCCATCGGCGTCCCAGGGTGTCCGGAATCTGCTTGCTGGACCATGTCCATGCAGAGTCCTCGAATCGTGTTCACGGACAGAGAATCGGTATTAGTCATTCATGTCACCACTCTCACCACTGGACGTCGGCAACGACAATTCAACGCCGCTGGTTAACCACTCCGTCGAACTTAAAGGCGAAACTCTCCGGGCATGCAAACCCCGCTCGGCAAATGCCAGAGGGCGCACCAGTCGCGTGCGAGCATTCGTCCGCGAGGCGTCAGTCTTTGCCACCCGGAGCCAACGCTGTAGAGCCAAGTATAAAGGCTCTTGACGCGCGATTCTCCTGTCTCCGTGACGCTCAAAAATTTTTACGCGTCGGCCAGCGACATGTGGCACCACGAGCGATTGAACTCCATCTGGTCGCGCTGACGCGACGGTCCAACGAGTCCCAGTCTCCATGATCTCGCACCATTGGCACCGGCCACGCTCTAAGTGCGCGCGCGGGGCCGGAATTGACCACGGCGTGGTTGAAGGGACGAACCCAATACAAATAGTGCAGTTCTTACGAATCTCTCGTAACCAAAGTGAACCTACGTCGAAAGATTCGACGAGCGTCCCAGAGTCGAAGGAATTTTGCAGGCGTGCGTTCGGCGCACGGCCCGACACGTCGAACTGACGCTTCAAGAACTCTGTGCCCTGTCGCCACACTGCTCGGGTGAGCATTTCACGCCGAGCACACCCTAGGGATGCGCGCTCGGCGTGGAAAGGCGAAACGTGTGCGATAGCCTCGTGACGTATTGGTACCGACGTCCACGCATACGCGGGGAGACTTTGTTAGTTGCCGGGAAACGTCACCTTGAACTCTGATGATCGCACTGAGTAAACACACGCTGCCCTTCGGCGCTTGGGGAACCGTACTCGTCCTCATCGTCGGCGCCCTCGTGGCGCTCGAGGCATTGTTTTACCTCACGCGCTTGGCCATCCGGCGTTCCCCCTCGAATCGCCTCCTTCGATTGCTTAGCCGCGCCAAACGATCGATCCGCGCGCTTGTCGTATCCGCGGTGGGCGCGGAGTGCGTACGCTTCGTCGAGCCGCGACTGCGAACAAACTTCCAAGAGGTCGCCAACATTGCCATTATCTTCTCGGTGGCGTGGATCGCCATCGTGGTCTCGGGGGTCCTGGTGGACTTCACCGAGAGTCGTTTCGACATTACGGTGAGCGACAACGCCAAGGCCCGCCGGGTACAGACGCAACTGCGCGTGATGCGAAGAGTTATCGCGGTCATCATCGTGGTCGTCGCCGGCCTCGCCGCGCTGACGTCCTTTTCCCAGGGCCGTTCCATCGCCACCAGCGTCCTGGCCTCGGCCGGTGTGCTGGGACTCGTGCTCGGCATCGCCGGCCAGTCGACCATCGGGAATCTCATTGCCGGTGTCCAGATCGCGTTCTCCGACGCCTTGCGCATCGATGACGTCGTCGTCGTCAACGGAGACTGGGGAACCATCGAAGAGATCACGCTGACCTACGTCGTCGTGGCGATTTGGGACCAGCGCCGACTGGTCCTGCCGGTGTCGTATTTCGTGACGACACCTTTCGAGAACTGGACCCGATCAAGTTCGCAAATCCTGGGAACGGTCATGCTTTTTTGCGACTACACGGTGCCCGTGGACGAAGTGCGAAAGGAACTCCTCACGTTCGTGGAGACCAATCCACTCTGGGACCACCGCTCCGTGACGCTGCAGGTAGTTGAGGCGACCGAGCACACCGTGCAACTGCGAGCGTTGGTCTCCGCGGCAACCTCGGGTCAAGCGTGGGACCTTCGATGCGCGGTGCGCGAACACTTGGTGGCCTTCCTCCGAGACCACTACCCTTCGGCGCTGCCTAAAACGCGCCTAGAGATGCCGCCGGAGCGGCCGGTGACCAGTACAGACGACACGCCCTAGCGTCGCCTCGGCATAACAATTGCTCGGTCCGGCGGCCCGAAGTGTCGTGCGGCGCAGGAAAGATTCGACCTTTCGACTCTCGAGGGCTACGACCAACGTCGAGCTTCGCGCCAACGCTGGTCGCGTCGTTGGGTGAAGCCAGAGGGTGCAGCGCCCACCTCAAGTCACCCCGGGGCTCGACTCCCCGTTCTGGCCCGACTTGCGGTTCGATGTTTCGCGATACTCGCCGCGTTAGGCGCCGCGCACGTGTTGACGGTGGTATTCGAGTCGCTCGGCCTCGCTGAGTCCCCGCTTGACCAGTTCGACGCGCATCGAATCGACGGCCCGCGGTGTGCGCACTACGGAGTCCTGGTCAGCACCCTGGGCCATCATCTGTTGACCGACGGGACTGAGAGTGTAGGTCAAGGATTTGAGTTCAAACTTCCACGTATCCCACCCCAAGAACCAGGACCAATCGGTGTAGTAAAGCCAGCTTCGCTCATTGAAGGCTCGCACGTGCTTGGGGTCCTGCCACGCGCCCCACGAGAGGTCGTAAGGAACGTTGATGTTGAACACTCCACCCGGCTTCAAGATTCGTAGACACGTCGTCATGGCGTTCGCGAGTTGGGTCAAGCCTTCCAGGACGTCGTTGCAATCGATGATGTCGAAAACGTCATCGACGAACTTCACGTCGCCGAATCGCTGCGTCGAAAAGGAGATGCCCGACGCGGGGAGTTCCTCGTTCAGATCAAAGACCACGTCCGAATCCCACTCGTCGGAGACGGAGAGATTGATGCACTCGGGCTTCCAGTCTTTGCCTCTGCCGACGTTGAGAATGGTCGGATGCGGTGCGTCGAAGTGAGTGGTCGACGACAACGCAGGGATTACCGGCCGTAAGTACTTCTCCTGGGGCCGCTCGCGCATAAACTCGCGGCCCCTTCGTCCGTATTCTTCGCGTAGGGAGTCGTTGGCCAGAAGTTCGAGACAACGCTCGACCAACCCGTCGTACGGGGAGAAGGCGACCGCGTCACGGAAGTCCTCTTCCATCGGGTCATCACCATCCTCAGAGAGAACGCAGACACCGTTGGCCAAAAGATACGATACGCGCACAATTTCGAAGATCTTCGATTCGTAAAAGTGCACGTTCAAAACGACGCGCGACCGGGCAATCATCGCGTCACGTTCGCCGCCGTACACGCCAAAGACCGTCTCCACCTTGACCCCCGCCGCGACGAGTTGCTCGATTACCTGCTGGCGTCGTTGATTCATCGAGCCATAGAAGAGGACGTCGATGTCCTTTCGGGCGTCGACTACCCGCTCGAGTTCTGGCACGTACCCCACGGGCACGATGCGAAGGTCGGTGATGCCTTGGGACTGAAGTACCTCGACGTTGCGCGTCGAGTAGTCCCACACCTGATGCGTTCTCAACAGCGTCAAATACGGCTCCACCAGCCACGACGATGACTTGTCGGTCTGTTCAAGGTTATAGATAATCGCGTTCGCTGGAAGTTCTGCCGAACGGGCCACGAGATTTGCTCCGAACACGATGGGCACTCGGCCGGGAACGAAGGCGCTGTCGGACCAGATGACGTCCTCGCCACTTGCGGCCAGTCCGAAATAGATGGTCTCGGCGACCTCTCGAAACGCCTCACTATGAACATAACCCGGACGGGTAACGATCACGACGGCGAAACGCTGCTTATCCATGACCAACCTCCGATGAGCGATGAACAAGCCCCGTGCGACGAGGGGCTGGCGTGGAATGCACAGTGCGGCGCCATTTCTTACGGCCCATGTGACGCAAAAATTGAGGAGGCATGGAAACCGCGCTCGCGACGACCCTTCGGCAAGCAATGAATCAGTCCCCATTCAGCGTCCGCTTAAGTCTCGGCTATTTGATTCGCCCACTCCAGCTCTGGCCCCGCATCCTCAAGTCGTCACGCTGAGAGATGCTCGCACAAGGGGCAGCCGGGCCCGTGTGCGAACGAACGGACTCTGCCCTGAAAGGAGTCGTAGCAAGGGGCAGAACTACGCTCGCTCTTAGGTCAAGTGTTCATCAATTTCTTGAGCGTAAGGAGAAGGTCATGACGATGCACCCTTGGAAGATCGAGCCACGGGAGCAGAACTCACCCGCCGGGCTCAAATGCTTCAACTTCATAACCGGTCCCGATATCGGCGTGCGCGACGAGAAGAAGGCGTGCGGCACCAGATGACCACGCCGCCGAAGCCGCTCCCTCCAGTCGTTGTGCTCTTCGACGTTGACGAAACGCTCGTGCACACTGGCGGATCCGGCGCGAGAAGCTGGTCGGCAGCTTTCGAAGCGCTGTACGGCATCGCCGCTGACATTGGCGAACACTCCGGCGCAGGTGAGACCGACCCTCAAGTGGCTCGAGCGACCTTTCGCGCGGTTCTTCACCGAGATCCGAGCGACGACGAACTCGCTCGACTCTACGCACGCTACCTCTTGCATCTGGCTGACGACATCGACGTCTCGACGGACTACCGGCCCCTCGCCGGGGCGGAGGAAACTCTGGTTCGACTTCAAGAGGCGGGAGTGATTCTCGGGCTGGTCTCGGGTGCGATGGAAGGTGCCGCGCGAATCAAACTTCGACCGGCCAACTTCAACCGATACTTCATCTTCGGCGCGTACGGTTCGGATTCCCCGGATCGAGCTGAACTCACGCGAATCGCCATCGCGAAAGCGTCGAAACTCCACGAAAATCTCGACTTGGATTGCGTCTACGTAGTGGGGGACACTCCCCACGACGTGGCCGCGGCCAAGGCGTCAGGAGCGGTGTCCGTCGCGGTCGCCAGTGGTCATTTTTCGGTGAGTCAACTCTTGTCCGCCGGAGGGGATTACGTCCTCGCTTCACTCGAAGACCAATTCCCAGGTCTGACGATGTCGACTTGACGGGGCCCACGACCGATCGAATTCGTTTTGTTGCACTGCGTTCACGTTGCCGCCAACTATTCACCTGGGCACTCTTCGTTTCAAAGCGAAATTAGCGACTACCCGCGACAGGTCCAGAGTCGACGAGTTTGTGCCCAACTTCCCCTGTACGAGTTCATGCACACCTATTGTGCAAAGCCGTCCATTCACCCCTTCAATGTCTCATACTCTCTACGTTTTAAAATTGATGTTGGACGAACCACCTCCACAACGAAAGGGTCTGCCCTCAGCGAGCCGACCCTGCGTACCTTTTACTGTTCTGCAGCCCAGCAAGTGCGCAGCGCGGCTCAAAGTCCCAGTCGAAATTCATCGCGCGAATCCAGTTCATGGCACCAATCCAAACAGAATTCACCTCACGAGACGGTGCTACGAGTTCGACGTTTTTGCTTGGCTCGGTACATGGCTTGATCCGCTCGATGAAAAAGTTCGTCAGCGGATTCATCACTCTCCCACGTAGCCGAGCCGACCGAACAAGAGAACCCAGGTGGCGCCGCCGCCTCCAGCCGCTGCGCCAAGCGTCGCACCGCTCGTTGGCTCGTGTTGGGCGCAAGGACTCCGAATTCGTCGCCACCAAGGCGTACGAGAAAGTCGCCCCCTTCACGCACCACGTCTTTCAACCCTGTGGCGAAGTCGCACAGCAGGCGGTCGCCCGCCAGGTGTCCGCTTCGGTCATTCACTTTCTTGAAGCCGTCGATGTCGATCATCACGAGCGAAAGTTCCGAGTGGTCGCGTCGGGCCCTCTCCATCTCCTCGATAAGCCGCTGATCCCAAGCCCGCCGATTCGCTAATCCGGTCAACTCGTCGTTGGCGCTCATTTTGCGCAGCGTGCTCACGAGAATGACAGTGATCGCGCTCAGTATGGTCGAGGAGACAACGATAAGGATCCAACGTGCTCCTGGATCAGAGGAACTCGGAGCGAACCACAGGGCGAAAGCGTACGACACGCCGACGGCTCCCACGTGAGTCATCGCCAGCAAGGGCCGAAAGTAGAGGGCCACAATTACCGAGGTCCACAAGAAGAATATTGCGTAGGGCGTTTGTGCCCCCGCCACCAGAATGCACAAGATAATAAATAGGTCGCCAATCGCCACGTCGATGTTAATTGTCCATTCAGGTAGCCGATTGCGAAATACAAATCGAACGCTTCCGATGACGATGCCGGCTAACGCGGCGTAGAGCAGCACGGCAAACGACTGACCGATCACCTGGTGCGTGAAGGGAAGCGTAGCGAGCAGGCACGCCGACGCAAACATCGGAAAGAGCGCGCCGACCAGAGAGGGATTCAATACCAGCGCGGAATACTGATCGCGGACTCCTCGGCGCGCTAGTGGCATGGACCAGGAAGAGCGCGAACGAAAACCCCCGCCATCCGGCGGGCGATCCACGAGAATCGTCTCCTCAGCCACGTTCGAATCCGCGACTTCACCGAACCGGGCGCTCGCGTTGCCTTGTAGTATTTTGAAGATCTTTTCGGCCTGCGCACGCGGCATTGGCTTCGCAAACAGGTATCCCTGGAGGCTGGTGCAGCCCAAATCCTCGAGCACCCGGCGCTGGCCCTCATCCTCGACGCCTTCGGCAATCGTCGACATTTCCAACGCCTTGGCTGCGTCAATCACGCTTTTGACGAGCGCGGCGCCGCCGCCGTCTGGCGTTAGACGATCGACGAAGGACTTGTCGATCTTGACGATGTCGATAGGCATGTCCGCCAGCCGCGATAGCGAGGAGAAGCCCGTTCCATAGTCATCGAGCGCGAGGCGCAGCCCGAAGTTTTTCAAGTCATTCAAGCGCGAAAGAGCTTCGCTGCGCTCCGCCATCAGTGAATTTTCAGTGACCTCGAGCACGAGCGCCCGAGCCGGGAGCCCGGCGTCGGCGAGATCCCGGGCGACGCTCTCGACCAGGCCCTCATCAGCGAGCTCGCGCGCCGAGAGGTTGACGCTGACGTAGAACGCTTCGTCGACCAGACCGTCACTTCGCCACGCGGCAAGCTGTCGACAGGCATCGCGGCGCACCTCGCGCCCTATGGGGACAATCAGACCCGAGATTTCGGCGAGCTCGATGAATGATCCCAGGGAGACCAGTCCGGAGTTCGGTCGGTTCCAGCGCACGAGCGCCTCCGCACCGACCAAGGCCGAGGTTTCAGTCGTGACGATGGCCTGGAAGTAGACCTCGAATTCATGGTGCTCGACGCCGTGTTGGAGCTCCTCGATGGTGACGAAGCGCTCGAGAGCTCTTTCGCGCATCCCGGTCTGGGCGACTTCGTAACGGCCCTTGCCCTTCTGCTTCGCCAGGTACATCGCCAAGTCCGCATCACGCAGCAAGGTATACGCGTCACCCCCAGAGGAAATGAACGCAATCCCGATGCTGGCGGAAAGTTGTACTTGGTGACTGGACTGGGTGAAGGGCGCCCGGAGTGCATCGATGATCCGAATCGCGACGTCTTCACCGGCGTGGCCCGACTCGACGAGCAGCCCGAACTCGTCACCACCGAGTCGAGCGACCACCGCCCACCCCTGCGCTGACGCCGCCAACCGATTGCTGAAATCGATGAGCACCTGGTCGCCAATGGCATGGCCGAGGCCGTCGTTGACGTTCTTGAAGTCGTCAATGTCCAGAAGCAGCACGGCGACCTGACGCGAAGGGTACTGCACCGCACCCAGCGCGCGGTCAACTTGCTCAAGGAAGTTTGCCCGATTCGAAAGTCCAGTGAGCTGATCGTGGGTGTCTTGGAACGCGAGTTCGCCTTCGGCCAACTTGCGGTCGGTAATGTCGTGCACCGTGCCGAGCACGTGACCGTGGCCGGCGGGACCAGACTCAACCCACTCGACTCGGGCGTGAACCCAACGCAGCGTTCCGTTGGCAAGAAGTAGGCGGTGCTCCAGGTCCACGGGCGTGTGTTCCGTCAAATTCTCGTGAATCGCCGCGCCGAGACGCTCACGATCATCGGGGTGGATTACCTCAATCAGCGACGCGATTGTCGCGTGGTCGCTCTCCTTAAGTCCGAGCAGTCGTCTCAGCTCACTCGAGGCGTCAAAATCACTTTTGCGCGGATTGTATTCGAAACTGCCCACATGGGCAACGTGTTGGGCCTGCTCGAGCAAGTCGAACCTGCGCGCCGCGTTGTCCTCAGCGTGTCTCCGAGTGGTGATGTCGACGGCTTGGTCCAAAAAGCCGGCGACCACTCCTCTGTCGTCACGAATAGGGAGAATCGTGAAGTCAACCCAGAAGATACTCCGGTCCGGGCGAGCCAACTTGATTTCGCACGAAACCGGACTTTCGTCCTCGCTCTCCACCATCTTCTGTCGCAACGCTCGGAGGCGACGGGCGTCTTCCGGAGGGACGCCCCAACTAACTACTTCACCCACCAACTCATTAGCAGCGCGGCCCGCGAGCCGTTCGAACGCCGCGTTCACTCGACGCGCGTACCCGGCCCTATCCGAAACGACCATGGCAGTCTCGGACAGGTTGAAAATATCGAGACCGGCGAAGAATTCCGATGAAATCACCGAGTCATCAAACGTCTGAGAGTACCCGGAGACCCCTGCCCCCAAGGGAAGCCCATTCATCGCTTCTTCGACCGGGCGAGCTTCAGTCACTCTTATTCGCTACCGCTCCACGATTGTTCGCCCACTCAAAGGTGGGCCCCGCCTGGTTTCCATACACCATCTTCTCTCCCACCGCCAACTGAAGATAGGGCCAATGGTCCTCTTTCGGAATGAGGTCCTTTTGAGACAATATTCAGTGATTTCATGGACATGGCCGCCTACCAGGGCCTTCACCGTGACCCTCGATGTTGGCGACACTCTCGTTCCAATTCTCTACCTCATGCGGTGCGTGACAATCACGAAGGGTCGCGCATTCCGAGGGACCAAATCCCCAAAATGGTCACCGGAATCGACACGGCCACGCAAAGCCACGCGTACGAGAGGTTTCCGACGATCACCCCGGCGAAAGCGCCCCCGCCGGCCCCCGTCAAGTTCATCACGAGGTCACTGACTCCCTGGGATGAGGGCCGCATCGAGACGTCAACGGATTCGGACAGGAAGGTTGAGCCGGCAATGAGCGTGCACGACCAGCCGAGCCCCAGGAGAAAGAGTCCGATACCCAAACGCACCGAATCCATGCCCGACGTCGCTCCCGCGACGAGGGAGGCGACCAGGAGCAGCCCGACGCCGATCTGAATCACGCGCACTCGTCCAATGCGGTCGCTGAGAGCGCCGACCAACGGGGAGAACGCGTACATTCCCAGTACGTGCACGCTGATGACGAGGCCGATCACGGTCAACGTGACATCGACCATGGCCATGTGCACCGGGGTCATCACCATGACCGAGACCATGGCGAGGTGTCCGATTGCCACCGCCGCGATTGCGAAGAGGGCGTTCGGGGAGGTCCGGATGTGCGCCAGCACGACGCGAGTTGGTTCGTGCTTCTTCGCCGGAGATTCATCCGACTCGCGGTTGGCCGTCAGAAACGGATCGGGGACGAGGAACTGTCTGGTCACCGCCGCCGCCATCAACAAGGTGAGCGCCGCAATCAGGTAGGGGCCGGAGAGGCGAGGCAGTCCGAAGAAATGAGCGACGTTGCCCGCGGGTTGCATCAAGTTCGGTCCCGTTACCGCGCCGATGGTCGAACCCCAGACCACGAAGGAAAGGTTCTTTGAGCGCGAAGCGTCGGTGGCGAGATCAATAGCCGCGAAACGCGCTTGATAGCCCGACGCGGACGCGGCCCCGACCATGAACGTGCCAATCAGCACGACGTACAAGGTGCGCTGGGTCGCGCCGATGATGGCAAGGAGCGCTCCGATGACGCCAATGCCGTAGCCGGTGGAGAGGGCGAGTCGACGACCGCCGCGACGAGTGAGCTGAGCGAGGGGCAACGCCATCGCGGCCGCTCCGAGCACCCCAGTGGTCTGGGCGAGTCCGGCGAGGCTCGTGGAGTGTGAGATGGATGACACCAGCAAGGATCCCGCCGCGACCGTTCCGGTGACGCCGATGCCGTTGAGGACTTGGGCGGCAGTGAGAACTCTGACAATTCGTGACTGGTGCTCGCGGTGATCGAGCGACTGATTCATTGGAGGAGAATCTAGTGTTCTGCGCTCCCCTGGTTGAACGGGAACTTCATCGACACCTCGAAGGTGACCCTCTCGACGTTGACCATGGTGTTGCTAGACACGCTCGTCAGAGTTGCTCGTACCACCAACGCTGCGTCCAAACTCGACCATCGGGCGATGAATCACGGAACGCCCCGCGGTACCTCGGCGTCTGGCGAGCCCGGCGCTCAACGCTCGAGCACCGCGTCGTGGCGGCATAGAAATATGGCGGCACTTCAAAGGGAGCGAACGACATATAGGGCATCGCCGCGCATTTCAAGTCAGCGGCGTGACCGAACTTAAAGTGGGCGATCGTTGCGACGTCGACCTTGAGTCTGCGAATGATACGAATCGCGTGGCGCGCGAGCCGCTCAACCCTCGCTGACGCTCGGCGAGTGAATCAGCTTCTTGTTCACGAACTCCTCAATGCCGTAGGGGCCGAGCTCGCGCCCGACGCCCGAACGTTTGGTGCCGCCGAAGGGCAGTTCGGCGCCGCCACCCTCAGGTGCGTTGATCCAGACCATGCCGGTGTCGAGGCGGTTAGCCACGTCGAGTGCCACTTTCTCGTCGGTGCTGTAGACGCTGGCGCCGAGTCCGTAGGGCGTGTCGTTGGCGAGGGCCACGGCCTCGTCGACGCTCTTCACGCGATAGACGACCGCGACGGGGCCGAAGAGCTCTTCGCGGAAGGCGCGCATCTCAGGAACGACGTCGGTCAGAACGCTCGGCTCGAAGAACGCTCCGGGTCTCTCGACTCGGCGTCCCCCGGTCCGCACGGTTGCGCCCTTTTCGATCGCGTCGTCGACCTGCGCCTGCAGGTTGCGCACGGCCTGCTCGGACGAGAGGGGTCCGTAGGTGGTGTCGGGGCTCGTCGGGTCGCCGGTGGTGCACGTCGCCATCGCCGCGCTGAAGCGATCGACGAACGCGTCGTAGATGGCATCGGCGACGATGAAGCGCTTGGCAGCGTTGCAGGCCTGACCGCCGTTCTCCATACGCGCGCCGACTGCCTCGCCGACCACCGTGTCGAGGTCGTCGGTGTCGAGCACGATGAACGGGTCCGACCCGCCGAGCTCGAGTACGACCTTCTTCAGGTGCTGGCCCGCAATTGCCGCGACCGCCGAACCGGCGCGCTCACTCCCGGTGACCGAGACCCCGCAGATGCGGGGGTCGGCGATGATGTCGGCCACTTGCTCGTTGGAGGCGAAGACGTTGACATAGGCGTTGGCCGGCAGGCCTGCGTCGCGGAAGAGCTGCTCCATCGCCAGTGCCGACTCGGGGCACTGGGGGGCGTGCTTGAGCACGATGGTGTTGCCGATCATGACGTTGGGCGCCGCGAACCGAGCCACCTGGTAGTAGGGGTAGTTCCAGGGCATGATGCCGAGGATGACGCCGACGGGGGCCTTGCGCACCCACGCGGTGCCGCCGGTGTTGGACGGGAGGGGCGCGTCGGCCAAGAGTGCTGGTCCGTGGTCGGCGTAGTAGCGGTAGATGTCGACCACGAACTCGATCTCGCCGAGCGCCTCGGCCGTCGTCTTACCCATCTCGCGGGTGATTATGGCCGCCAGTTCGTCGGCCCGGTCGCGATACAGGTCGGCCACCCGGCTCAGCACGTTCGCGCGCTCGGCCATCGAGGTGGTGCGCCACGACTGGTAGCCCTCGTGGACCTGAGCGAGGGCGTCGGCGATGGCCGCGTCGCTCGCCGTCGGATACTCCTTCACGGTCTCGCCGGTGGCGGGATTGACGACTTGGTACAGGCTCATGGAGAGTTGTCACTTTCAGTATTGGCGGGAGGTCACTTTCCCTACCCGGACGACGGTACCGCACTCGGTCCACTCGCGTCGACGCCGTGGGCGTAGCGCCAATGGACCCTTGCCGATGGTGGTGCCGGCGTTCGGACCAGAATGACGACGCGGCCCGAGGGAATCGCTTGGTCGCTGTTCTCTCGACTCAATCGTGCCGGGCATTCGATGGGAAACCGAAGAGTCTTCGATCTTCGAAAGACGCGTTACCGAAGTCGCATAGTTGGCAAACAGACCTCGAAATCCTCGTTGTCTGCTGATTGCGCGGGGGACTCCGTTTCAGGCAGTTCGAAGGCCCCGGCTGTGTCTGGGCTTTCGAACGTGGTGGCGGGGGCAAGATTTGAACATGCGACCTTCGGGTTATGAGACCGATGTCGTTCGTCCATACGGTTATACGGGGTCCTCTGCCGTCGTCTGGAATCAGCATTCGAGTAGGTACTTTGCATCGCTAACCGCTCCTGACCTACGACAACTGGCCGACACGATTCGGCCACGTTTGTGGGATTTTTGCGGGATTACA
>Ga0307374_10005961_pt1 | contig 19461 bp, 16 predicted proteins | sample OX3MG_FD_202532 | JGI IMG/M metagenome (GOLD analysis project Ga0307374, IMG submission 202532) | Soil microbial communities from Risofladan, Vaasa, Finland - OX-3 | ecosystem: Environmental > Terrestrial > Soil > Coastal area > Acid sulfate soil | place: Finland: Risofladan, Vaasa | collected...
TTGGAAGGGCCCCTTCACAGAAGAGTCCGCCTACAACACGTGCTCGATTGGGGGCACCTGCGGTCCCCGAGATGTTGTCTATCTGCCGCACTGAGCGGCATTGCGCTGGAGATAGGTCACCGAACACCGGACAGTCCACGAACCTGGCTAGTCGCGAGGGCCCTCGCGGAGGGCTGCGTGTCGCGCCTCGTCAATGGCCGCATCCAACTGCCACAGCCTTCGGTCGGTCATTAGATGGACTCGGACCCCGGCCTCAGCGCTCGCTTGTCGGTAAACGCGGTATGTCACAACGGTGCCCCGTCGATCAGCGCAGTAAAGCTCCTCAAATGCTTGAAGGACCGTATGGGCGACGTTGTCGATGTCGTGCGTCGTCGCCTGCGCGCCGTGGATCGCAATGTCAAGCGCAAGCGGCTGGTCGAACGCGTCGGGCAGGATCCGCCATCTCGCGCGATGAGCCTCCAGCTGCTCGCGTGCGCGCTCGCGCCAGCTCAGCTCGCCAGGCTGCCTGCTGTGAAGCAGCAGCGGCGGTAGCCACATCGTGCCCGGAAGCTCATATCGCGTCCAAGGCTCAAGCGCGGGCATCCCAGCCGCCTCAAATAGCTCGTTGTCGCGAGCAGCGAGATCCGGCCCGGGCCTGTCGTCGCGGTCGGGGCGCGCACGAAGAATGAGTTTGCTCTCGAGCGCACCGATCCGTCGCTCGCGGAGGGTGCGCATGGTGCTCGCTAGCTCAGGGTGGTCGAGGCTGTAAACCCCCTCGTGGCGGGTATCTTCTCGGCGCTCCTCTAGCAAGTCGTCTAGTTCGTCGTCCCCGAAGTTGTGAGGGTCGTCGTCCTCAAAGAACGCGACCACTTCATGGTCGACATCCCCGTCCCGCTTGAGACCATCGCGCCGGGCAAACACACGGTCATAGTCGGCTATATAGAGCCGCAGCGGTATGATGACTATCTGCACCGACGCTGACCGATCAGGCTTGTGGGACGCGCGGTGGCGGTCGGGAGCAAAGCGCCGCACGAGGAGATGTCCCAGCTGTCGATCGTCGGCGTATGCGATCCCTGTGAGCGCGTCCAGGTAACGCTTGACGCTCTTAGGTGCGCTCGGCGGCTCGCGGCCACCTGCGATGTGTATGTGCATCTCCACACTGACCTCGCCACGAAACGCCCGCCGTCGCTGCTTCTGCATAGCCGCCCGAAGTTGGCCGCGCGCTTCGTCGAGCAGCTCCTCCTGGCGTCGACGCTGAACACGGTTCGCCCCGACCCTGAGCAGCTCGGGTGTCTCGACCTGCAACCTCAGAGTCCGTTGCCACGTCGCATTGGCGTCGAGGTAGTCGTTCAGGTGCGGATCACGAAATGCCACGATGCGAGGCTAGTGGTGATCTGTGCGTGGAGCGCGGCTCAGACTCCGGGGAGCGCGCCGCGCGACTGTTGTGGCCTGGATGCGAGCGCGTAATCAACGCTGCCCGCGCCCCTGTATCGGACGAGGAGGAGAAGTCGAGGTCCCTGCGCTCGTTGGCGCCCCCAAGCCTCGCCGACACGATCCAGGCCAGCCGGGCACGGCTCGCTTGACCGGCACCGAGAGGTCGCTAACGGGAGCGGATCGTTCCCCCGCTATGACCTCTGCGACCGACGCGAGAAGCTGGGCGTCGTGTATGGCCGCGAGTGGCGGTTTTTGGCTTTGGAAGGCCTTATTTGCTTCTAAGGCTTGAGTGGAGCGTGATGGATCAGCGGTGGTTGAGGTGGTCGCTAATGGGACCGCATCGCTGGTCGCTTCGCACCCGCGACGATAGGGGTTTTCTCTGGCCGCGGTGATCAGGAGGTCGTAGAAAGCCTTTGTCTGTTCTGCCTTTAGTCGTTCGTCCAGGGGTGTTCCGGGCTCGGCAATCTCAACTTCTTCGGATGTTTGTGCCGTCCCATTGCACCTTTGTGATCACTCGTCGGGGATTTACGCGAGCCTCAAGCGGCGCTTGAGTTGGGTCTTGCTTCGGTTCCATGTGTGCCTTTCTGTTCGTCGCTTCGGGGTTCAGGGGGATCTTGATCGGCAGGTAGCCCGTGCCCGAATGTCGCGTTTGGTCATTACGATTGCTGACGCACCATCCCGTGATGTCCGCGAAGGCCGTTGGAAAAATCGGGCTAGTCGAGTGCCGGAAGCGTCGTCGCCGTCCGTGGCCTCTTCTGGTGACTAGACTCGGTTCGGATGTCGGACGGCCAGCGAATCGACCCAGAGAAGGTTGGTTCACCGTTCCAGTTGTTGGCGGCGGCACTCGTGTTCATTGTTCTGCTCGACGGCAGCTTCCTTTCGGCCGCCGCCGTCATCTCTGAGCCTCGTTGGGCCAGCGGAGTCTTGGTGATCGCATCGGTCCTCAACGTGCCGGTGCTTCTGTTCGGCACGTTCGTCCTGCAGACACGTTTCCGCGATGAGCTTCTAGGCGATGAGCACTACGTGCGCCTACGCCAAGAGGTGCAATGGAGCACTCTGCAGCTCAAGCGCTCGAACGACGCTGCGGGCATTGACCTCTTGGCGGATTTCAGGTTCGAGGCGCAGCGTAATGTTGAGGCTGGCAAGGACCTTTACCTGTCGCGCTACGGCAGGGAGCTCGAGCGTGCGCTCGATGATCCACGACGCCGCGACGCGCTGGACGGCGACACGATCGCGTCCGCGTCGCTTGAGCTCGGACGCGCCTCCGCCGCTGGTGGAGACTGGGTGGTCGCAGCCAAATACTTCGAGACATCGCTAAAAGCGGATCCCGAGGCGTGGGGCAGCTGGTTTGCGCTCGCGACGGCACTCGCGAACACGCGTGGCGGCGACGACGCAAACAGGAGAGCGCTGGAGGCCATCGACGAAGCGCTCGCGCTGGCTCCTCTCCCGGTCCATGATCCAATGTTCGTGCGTATGCAGTCCTATCGCGCGGCGCTCTTGAAGCGTCTCGGCAAGACCGGCCAGGCTCTTACGCAGCTACTCGCGACGAGGGAGTACGCGGTCGAGGGAACGTACGAGGCCGATGACATCGCCTACAACCTCGCGTGTGTTTATGCGATGCGCGATGAAGGCGAGAAGGCTATGGCTGAGCTGCGACGTGCGCGGGACGATCGGTTCTTGATCGCGGCTTCTGCCCATCGGCATGACTACTTCGCCTCGCTCACGGGGAGTGCGGCGTTCGAGGCTCTGATCGGTGATGCGATGACCCGTGCCGATCATGCGTAACTCTCGCTGAGAGTTCGATTTGATCGGGGCGGTGCCCACATGAGCCACTCCGGTCGGTCCGGCTTGCAAGCTGCGCGCTGGTACCGCAAGAGGTATAGGTTGAGTAGCGATGACGGTGGTGAGCGAAGCATTGCTTTCCTCCGATTCCATCGACCCACAGGCGATTCAGCCGAGCGCCAGAGTTCGGCGGCTAGGTTCGCGCTCTTCCAAGAGTCGGAAGGACGCCACATGGCCTAGACTGGCGCGCTCAAGCGCGGGACATGAATTGGGGGCGGTATGCGGCTGAAGCAGGTGACGGTCCAGCGGTTCCGAAACGTCGTCGAGCCACAGACGATTGACGTTGAGGACGACGTGACGGTCCTCGTCGGGAAGAACGAGTCCGGCAAGACGACGATTCTCGAAGCGCTGCACCATCTGAACCCGGCCAACCGGCGCGATCTGAAGTTCGATCTCGTGACGGAGTACCCGCGGTGGCGTCTGTCGCCGGATCGCAGAAAGCAGGGAAACCTGGAGAACGTCAAGCCCATCTCCGCAGTCTTTGTGCTGGATGAGCAGGATGTCGCAGACCTTTCCGAGGCTCTGCCCGCACCACCACCGGTGGGCGCGTACTGTGATGCGTCGAAGTCGTATGCGAATGAGTTGTACCCCTCGCTCCGCGCCGATCTCCCGACGATTCTCAGAAAGGCAGCGGAGATCAGCGAGCTTCCGGGAGGGGATCTTGAGCCGCTGCTAGGTTCCGACTCGCTTGACGCGGCGATAACGCAGGCGCGTGAGACCGCAAAGGAGCTGAAGGCTGATCCCGACAAGACCCTTCAGTCCAAGGGGCTTACGGCCTTTGCCACGGCCGCCGCCAAGTACCAGTATCTCGTCGGTAAGGAGCAGATCGAGCAGGACGCCATCAACGCTGTTGCTGCGCAACTCCCTCGCTTCTTCTACTTCTCGACGTACCAAAACCTTCCCGGCGAAGCGGACCTTACCGCGCTCGCTGAGAAGGTCGCGGGGGAGGTAGTCCTCAGTTCGGAAGAGGAAACCGTCGTCGCCCTGCTCGCACACGCCAATGTGAAGCCGGGGGATTTCCTTGATGTGAACTACGACAGCCGAAAGGCTGAGCTCCAGGCAGCCAGCCTTGATCTGAGTAGCCACGCGTTCGAATACTGGACGCAAAACAAGGATCTGAAGGTGATTTTCGACACGGACAACGTCGAGGTCGGCAGGGATGGAGACGACCACCCCATCATGCATCGGCTGCTCAAGATCGAGCTTCGGGACGGCCGCCATGGCGACGTCGAGACCAACTTCGCTACCCGCTCGACGGGGTTTCGCTGGTTCTTCTCATTCTTCGCCGCGTTCAGTGCGTACCAAGAGTCCGAGGACAAGATCATCGTCCTCCTAGATGAGCCAGGTACGAGCCTCCATGGAGAAGCTCAGAAGGACTTCATTCGCTTTGTAGCGGAAGAGCTTGGGCAGACAAAGCAGACGCTCTACACGACCCACTCGCAATTCATGATCGACCCAGGCCAGTACGAGAAGCTGCGAGCCGTTCAGGACCGCGCGACTCGGGAGAAACCTGATCTTGGGGTCGTCGTAACGAAGATCAGCTTGTCGGGCGACCGAGACACCATCCTGCCCGTCGAATCAGCGCTTGGCTACTCGATGAGTCAACACCTCTTTCTCGGTGGTGGGCACCACCTGCTCGTTGAGGGCAGCAGCGACTTCATCTACATACAGCGATTCACGGAACAATTCTTGTCCAGTGGAAAGACGGGGCTAGACCCTCGGCTCGCAATGCTGCCGGTTGGCGGCGTGACGAACATGCCAGCGTTCGTCGCCCTTCTCGGCAGGAGGTTGGATGTGTCTGCCCTCGTAGATGGCAGCAAATCAGGCAACCGCTTTGGCCGGATCAAATCCGCCGCCGAGGCAAACGACGTGCCCCTGAGCGCCCTCGTTGCCGTAGACGATGTGGGTGATCCCGATATGCCAAAGGGATCGGACATTGAGGATCTGTTCGCGCTGGCGGATTATCTGAGGCTCTACAACTGGGCATTCGGCAAGAGCTTGAAGGAGGCTGATCTTCCTGCCACGACCCAGCCCATCGTCTCGCGTGTCACTGAGGTAGAGGGCGACTTCGATCATGCGCTTCCAGCGCATGCGCTGACCGAGAACCGGGTTGAGTTTTTCGAGAGCGTTGACAGCAAGACCATGGCGCGCTTCGAAGCGCTCGTTGCCTTGCTGAACGCAACGCTTACCTAGGCTTCCGGCTCCGTACCAGCGTTGGACTACGAATCGTCCGAGCTTGCCGCGCCACTCGCCGAGTTGCTGGACGTCGGCGTGACCCGTGTGCCGGAGTTGATCCTCGGGGCGCTACTGGCGGCTCGCGGGCAACCAGGACGCCGCGCTAACCGTGCTCGAGGAGTGGCTAATCGGAACCGACGAGCAGCAGGTGGACACGGCACTGATGTTGATGGCGAACATGCCGTGGAAGGTAACACTCACGCACCCGCAGTTCGTAGAGTCGACGCTTAACGCCGCGCACGCACGAGGCTCTGACAGTCTGGCCAAGGTCGCAGGCGCACTACTGTCCGTCGCCACCGTCTATGGCGACCAGAGCCGCACTTTGGGGGAGCCGCCACCGCGGCAGGTCAGGCTACGCGACGACGGATCAGCACGAGCACAAGATTTCGCCCCCGGCAGCTCGACACGCCAGTTCTATGAGAACGTCGTCGAGAGAGCTGAGGCTCGGCTGCGAGAAGCCAAGCTGCAGGACGAAGAGTACCCGGAGGAGCACGGCGCCTAGCAGTGCTGTCACGAGAGGGTCGCTGCATCGACTTCAACGCTGCTGACGTCTTCGTTGTGATTTGCGTATGGCTGGGGATCTCGCGGCAGAGGCGCCGCGCGCAGGATTGAGCGGGGGAGCGTTAGAGTGCGCTCCAGAGGGGAGTCGCGAAGCGACTGGGGCGCGATTCTGCGGCGTAGCCGCGTTTGTGCCTGCGCGCGCTATTCGATGCCGAATCCCAGAAAATGCCGCGCGCGGCATTTCGCCGGGTATGCCGTGTAGCTGGATATGCCGCGTTGAGTGGCGGGTTGATGGGAAAGCCTTGTTGGGAGGGGGTCGCGGGGCGATCGAACGCGGCATATCAGAGTGCCTTCAGCTGGGCTATGAGGCGATCGGGTGGCTGGTAGCGGCATGCTGGGCTTTGGCCATTGGGCGCCATCCGGTCGAGAGCTTGCTGCTTGATCGTGAGGTCGGCGTGCAGGTAGGTCTGCACGGACTGCAGTCGCTCGTGCCCGAGCCACATGGCGATCACCGCGACATCGACGCCGTGGTGCAGCAACTGCATAGCGCAGCTGTGACGCAACGTGTGTGGTGTCACGTGCTTGGCGGCCAAGGACGGGCAACGGTGCGAGGCGTTCGCCGTGTGCTTGGCCACCAAGCGCTGCACGGCATCGGAGCTGAGATGCCCGCCCAGGCGCGAGGGGAAGAGTGGCTCTTGCTGGGTGCCGTCTCGCTCACGCAGCCAGGCGTGCAGCACACGCACGGCGTCGGAGCCCAGCGGGGTCTCGCGGCGCTTTCGTCCCTTGCCCAGGCACGTCACTTGAGCTGGGCGCGCGAGCTTCACATCGCCGCAGCGCAGGCCGGTGAGCTCGGAGAGGCGTAGTCCTGTTTGAACTGCCACGAGCAGCAGGCAGTAGTCGCGCCGTCCTTCCCGGCTGCCGTGGTCGGGGGCGGCGAGCAGCGCCTCGATCTCGGCGTCGTTGAGAAACGATATGAGCGTGCTCTCGCATCTCTTGATCGGGATCGCGAGCACGCGGCCAATCAATGCGGCGTGCTCGGGATGCCGATAGGCCGCGAAACGGTAGAAGGAGCGGATCGCTGTGAGCCTGGCGTTGCGTGTGGCGACGCTGTTGGCACGCTGCACCTCGAGGTGCTCCAGGAAGCCGCCGATCAGCTCGGCGTCGAGGTCTGCGATGTCGAGTTCCTGCGGAGTCTTGCCCGTGCACGCCTGGGCATAGTGCAGTAGCAGACAGAAGGCGTCCCGGTATGTCTGCAGCGTGCGTCTGCTCGCCTGGCGCTGCCTGGCGAGGCGTGTCATGAAGAACGCCTCGAGTGTCGGTGCGAGCGCGCTCATGGCGTTGCCTCCTGGCTGTTCTCAAGGCGCCGTGCCGCGAGCGCGAGCAGCTCGGGCGTGGCGGTCAGATACCAGTAGGTATCCGCCGGATGGCGATGACCGAGATATGTGGAGAGCCTCGGCAGCTGCGCAGCGACGTCGGTACCGCAGCGATACCAGCCAAGCAGACAGCGCAGGGCAAAGGAATGCCTGAAGTCGCAAAGCCGTGGCGAGCCTCGTCCTGGCCCCGGCGGCGCCTGGAGGCCAGCACTGCGGCGCAGCTTCGAGAACGTGTCGTTGAGGGTTTTGTGTGCGATCGCGGTGCCGGCGGCGGAGAGGAAGAACGCCCCGTCGGCCGGTCTCGGGTAGATCTCGTCACGCAGCTCGCTGTAGCTGGCAAGCGCCTGTACCGCGCTGTGGTGCAGGGGCAGCTCCCGCGAGACGCTCTTGCTCTTGTTGACGCGCAAAACGCCGGCCTTTAGGTCAACGTCGGAGCGCTGAAGGCGCAAGGTCTCACCTGGTCGCATGCCCGTGACCGCGAGCAGGCCGATGAGGGTTTCATAGGAGGCGCCACGCAACGGTGGTGAAAGCTGGCGAGCCCGCTCCATGAGCGCGCTTACCTCCTGCTCGGTGTAGAGATGGGGCGTGGCGCGCTGGCTGCGCTCTGCCAGCAATCCGCGGGGCGGCACCTCGCAGTCGGGATCCAGGGCGTTCAGATAGACGGCGAAGCGACGCGCGTATCCGAGCCGCTTGCCATGCCAGTAGGGGTCTGCCCCTGCGGGCTTTGTTGCCCATGCCAGGGCTACCTCGGTCGTGACTGTCTCCAGTCCGCGCGCCTCAAGCTCGGCCACGAAGTCCAACAGCAGTTGGTCGATGCGATAGAGCTTGAAGCCCAGCGAGCGGCGTAGGGCCAGGTAATCCTCGACGGCGCTGATAAGGGCGCTCATGCCGATACCCCCGGCCATGGCAGTGTCAGCGAGCGCAGCGACCGGTGGTCGACCTTCGCGTATGTGGTAGTCGTCTGTAGCCAGCGGTGACGCAACAGCTGCGCGACCTCGGTGAGCGATCCACCGGCGCGCAGCGTCTCGGTCGCCACCGTGTGACGCAGGCGATGCGGTGAGACGCGGGGCAGCCCCGCACGGTCGCAGCAGTAATAGACGATCGCCTTGATAGCGTCCCTCGACAGAGGCGCATGAGGCGCGTCAAGGGCAAGAAAGACAGCCCGCTCGGTGCTTGCCGGGCGACCATGAAGCAAGTAAGCCACGATCGCATCACCGACCTCCGGCGGCAGCGGCATGCGCTCTCTGCGCCTGCCCTTGCCCATGATCGCGATCTCGCCCGCCTCCCAGTCGAGGTCCCCGAGGCTCAGCGTGGCCACCTCCCCGGAGCGCAGGCCCAGACGCGCGAGCAGCCTCAAGACCGCGAGGTCGCGGCGACCAGCGACGGTGGCGGGGTCACAGCTCCCAAGCAGCGCCGTGAGCACCTCGGGGTGCAGGTAGCGCGGGATCGACTCCCGCCGGCGATCCGCCACGGACGGCACCGCCTGCGCCAGCGGCCGCTCGGTCAGGCCAGTCGCGTAGAGGAAGCGCAGAAAGGAGCGAAGCGCGCACACCATCGTCTTGGTCCGTGCACCGCCGCCACAAGCCGCCTCTCGGCGCACCAACGCAATGATGCCCGCAGCGTCGAGCTCTCCCACCCGGACCTCGCCGTCTGGCCACCAAGCGAGGGTGAGCCGACGCACATGCCGCAGGTAGAGCTCGATCGAGCCGGCGCTCAGCCCCCGCTCGCGCTCCAGATAGCGACGGTAGCGCCCGATCAACTCCTCCGCAGGACTCTGCGCCTCCACCGGTGCCGAGTCCGCGCGCACAACGCTGATCATCACGAGATAGCGACGCAGTGGCGCAAGTGAACGTGGCGTCGTCAGCCAGCCATAGCGGCGACGGCGCTCATCGAAGAACTCCTCGCCCACCGCACCCAACGCGTCCGGCGCGAGGCCACGCTCGCCCATCCAACGGCTCACATGCGAGAAGAACGCCAGGCGCAGGCCGATCGATTTCGGCGTATACCCCTCAGCACTCAAAAAGCCCCGGAACCCATCCCTGAACGGCTCCAGCGGCCCAGCCCCATCCACTCGGTGTCTCGTCTGACTCATTGCTGCTCTCCTTTCTCGAGGTTCAAGAGAGCAGCATCATCCGCCCGTTATGCCGCATCAACGTCCAACCACACGCCCCACCAACCCGGTTTCACCCACTCAACGCGGCATATCCAGCTACACGGCATACCCGCGGTCGTTGTCGCGGTCGGGGTCGATGCCTCGCTCCCAGGACTCCTGGCGCTCGCGGGCGTCCTGGATGGCCTGCTCGATGTAGGGGTCCCGGCTGCCCTCCTCGACTTGCTCGATCGCGGGTTCATCGCGCTCGACGTCGGCTGACTCGTGGTGGGAGTCGCGTGCTGGCTCGTGGCCGTCGTCGTGGTCACGAGCTTCCCGGATGGCTTGCTCGATGTACGGGTCGCGGCCGCCCTCCTCACTCGGCTCGAGGGCGGGCTCATCGCGCTCGACATGGGCCGGCTGGTGCTCGGGCTCGCGTTCTGGCTCCTGGTCCTGCTGGCGCTCGCGGGTTTCCTGGATGGCTTGCTCGATGTAGGGGTCGCGGTCTGGGCCGGTGTCAGCTGACGGCTCGACGGCCTGGGCTGAGCGGTCCGTGGCCAGTTGTGCAGCTTCGCGCTCGGGATCTGCGGCGAGGTCGATGTTGGGCTCGATCAGGTCGAGGTCGGCCGGGTCAAGCGCGTCCCGCTCGGGCTCGATGCCGTTACCCGTCTCGAGGTTCTTCACAGCGGCTTCGCGCTCCTTCGTCAGTTGCTCCTCTCGTTCGATCCGCTCCTTCTGTTTTGCGAACCAGATCTTGTCGAGGTGGAGCTGTCGTTTCTGCTCCTTCTCGTGGTCGTCTTCGGCGAGCAGCTTTTTTGCCTCGGGGCCTTGATAGCGCTTGGCGACCTCGCCCAGGAACTCGTCATGGGAGGCGCCTTGATTGCGCATGATCGCCTCGAGCCATTGGATCGCATCTTGTTCCTGGGTGTATATGGAGACGTCGCTAGTGGGATCGATGGTGATGCGTTCCCTAGCGGTCTGTGGCACGGGCCGCCCCGGGGAGGGCGAGGGGGTCTCAGCCGAGTGCTGGACGGTCGGCTCGGGGGTTTGGTCCGGGGGCTCGTGTTGCTGTGAAGACGCGGCGGAGCGCTCGGGCTCGGCGGGGTCGACGGTCTGCTCGGGCGTGGCTTGTGTAGTGGGGTCGATCTGTGCGGGTTGCTGCCTGCTCGGCTCGGGCGTGGGTTGTGTGGTCGGGTCGATCTGCGCGGGTTGCTCTGCTGTCCGGTCGGGCTCTGCGGTCCGCTCGGGCTCGGCGGTCGGCTCCGCGACGTCTTTGGTGATGCTGGCTTCTTGTGCGCGGCTGCGTGCCATGCGTTCTCCTAGTCGTTCGATTGCTCCTGTGTCCATTCCCTGCTCGCCGAGGTCCTCGCGGCTGATGTACAGGTCGGTGCGCTCGCGGGCGCGGCTGAGGGAGACGTACATGTGCTCCTTGTCGGTCTGCCAGCCGCCGGCGAGGATCCCGGAGGTCTCGGAGGTGAGTCCCTGCCCCTTGCGGATGTGCACGGCGTAGGCGAGCGAGATGTCCGAGAACTTCTCGGTGTCGACCTCGACCTTCCGTGGTGGGCGCTCGCGGGTCTGGATCGTCACCTTGTTCTCGTTGGGGTTGGCGTGGATGACGGTGCCGGTGATCCCGTTCTCGACGCGTTTGAAACGTTTGATCTTGAATTTGTCGGTGAAGATCACCTCGTCGCCAGCTGCCAGCCCGTAGGGCTTGCCGGGCAGCGCGACGCGGTCTGAGCCAAGCTCGCCCGCCTGCGCTCGACGGTCCTGGGCGAGGGCGTTCATCTCGTCGCGCTCTTCGTTTGAGGAGTCGGTGATCATCACGGTCTGATCCGGTGGCAGGCCCTGGCGGTTCTGATCCCAGCTGTCGACCATTGCCTGGGTCGCCTCGGCGCGGGTGTCGTAGACGTGCAGGCGATCATGGGCGCGGTAGCGCGCGAGCGCCAATCCGGGTTCGCCTTCTCTGACCTCAGACCAGGCTTCGCGCTCCCACTCGTGGTGAGCGCGGTGCACCTCGGTGAGCTCTGCGGTGGGGACCTTGCCTTCCAGCTCCTTGAACAGGCCACCCGGTCCGATCGAGGACAGTTGCGCGGCGTCGCCGGCGAGGATGAGCTTGACGCCGTGTTGCTCGGCGAGCCTGACGAGCTTGGATAGTCGCTCGCTGTCGAGCATCCCCGCCTCGTCGAGGACGATCACGGTGTTGGGGTCGAGGTCGAGGTGCCCGTGTTCGAATCTGGTGATCAGGGAGTCGGCGGTGACGCCTTGGTCGGACTTGGTGTCGGCCTGCAGGCGCATCGCGGTCGCGCCCGGGACGGCGCTGCCGATCACTTCGTAGCCTTCTTTCTGCCAAGCATCCGTGGCGGCTGAGAGCACCACTCCCTTTCCCGTCCCGGCCTGACCGATGAGGATCACGACGCCGCCGGGTCCGGTGATCGTCTGAAGCGCTTCGCGTTGCTCGGAGGAGAGAGAGCCCTTCAGCTCACGGTCCTTGTGCAAGCGTGCCTGCTCGAGGACTCGATCGGTGACGGGCGCGACCGTCGCCGCAGCTCGCTCCTGAGCACTCCTGATCGTGGTCTGCTCGATCTCGCGCAGACGCTTGGTCGTGTAGGTGCCGTCCTCTAGGCGGAGCAGCTCGCCGGAGCGCTCCAACTCGACGATCAGCCGGTCTGCCTCGTCGGGTCGGCAGACGCCGGCGGACAGCTCGTAGGCCTTGGCTCGCAGTTCGGCCGCGGTGATCATTGATCGTTCGCTGGTGACGGCGACGAGCAGCTCCTCGGCGAGGTCGACATTCCGGTCGTTGTGGAGTCCCCAGTCGTGGAAGGCTTCCTCGGAGCGTTTCGCGGACTGGTTGTGCTCCTCGCCGAGCGCACGCCACGCGGCGTTGACCTCCTCGGGCGAAGCGGCGGTCTTCGACCCCCTGGTGGAGAGGGTGATTGAGTCGAGCTCTCCGGGTCCGGGCTCGCGACCGTATCTCTGCCGGAAGAGATTGGCGGCGCGGTGGACTTCCTGGGTGCGAGTCGACCAGCGCTCGGACAGCTCCTTGCTCACGCCGCGGACGCCGAAGTAGCGCTCGCCGTTGCCCTGGCGCCGTTCGATGCCGACCCCGAGCTCCTGCAAGTTCGCGGCCAGCTGGCTGCGGTACCAGGCGCCGTTCTCGCGGGCGGCCTTCATGATCTGTCTGGATTCGACGGCGGCGATTGTGCCGTCCTGTCGTTCGGCGGCGAGGATCACGATGTGGGAGTGCAGTTGCGGGTCGGGGATCCCATCAGCGTCCTGGTCCTTCCCGAGGCGGCTGGTCGTGTGCACAACCTCCGTGGCGAGCAGGCCTTTGGCCGTCTCGAAGCGGGTGACTCGACCGCTTTTGCGTCGCACCACAGCAACCTCCCTCTCGATGCGCTCCAGCGTGCTCTTGACCGCCTTGCGGTGGGCGACCTCGATCTGGGCGCGGCGGTAGGGGTCGGTCGTCGCCCACAGCGCTGAGACTTCCTTCGGCGGCGCGTAGCTGAGGTCGATCCCAGCGACCCTGGTCCCGTTGGATCCGGCCGGCCGGATCGGCTGCTCGGTGACGGGATCGAAGCCTTGCATCAGAGGTCCCAAGTGCTTCATTTCGACTGCCTTCTCCGGGTCGATCCCGAAGCGGCGCAACAGGTGCTCCGGACCGTGCCACTGCGTCGGCGCCGACTTGCCACCCTGCCCGTCGTGGGTGTAGTAATCGCCCCGAGAAGCTTCGGCGAGGAGATAGCGCGCGAACCTGACGGCTGAGCTCCCCTCGATCTTGTGAGTCGTTTGCATCTCACATCGAACGTAGCTCTCACAGAAATTAAGTCAAGGGTCCTGAAAACTGTGAAACAGTCACAGATAAAGGTAATAACTCAGAGTAAGAAAGTTAAAGATTCAGCTCCTTCGGTGCGTGGAGTCTGCGCCTTTGAGAAGGTGACTGCGCCAGCAGTCACCGGTCAGGCCCGAAGGGCCCTAACTTGCTTTTTCAGCATCCTGCCCGAAGGGCCGTAACGTCGTCGTTCAGCACCGAAGGTGCGTCATCTACCAGGGCCTTCAGGCCCGTGGTTTTGGAGCGTTAGCGGTCTAGAGACCTTGGTGTGGTGACGTTTCTTTGTCCATCTCACACACCACTGGTGCAGCTCGATCTTCGGGTATGACACGACAGCGGCCCACGTTAGTCCAAGCCGAGTGCGCGGGCGACTGCGGGGTCGGCGAGGCTGGGGGCAAGCAGGTGGCATCCCGGGAGCTGCGTGCCGGTGAAGTAGGGCACACCGATCACATACATCCCCGCCGCCACGGCCGCAGTGACTCCCGTCGAGGAGTCCTCCAGTGCGGCGCACGTACCCGGCTCGAAGCCCAAGCGCCGGCACGCCTCCAGGTAGATGTCGGGTGCGGGCTTGGGGTGCTCGACGTCCTCGGCGGACACGACCGTCTGAAACCGTCCGTCCAAGAGGCCGGCGCCGGCCAGTGTGCGCTCTACGAACTCTCGTTGCGAGTTCGACGCGACCGCAACCGGGACACCCGCGGCGAGCAGCCGCTCCAAGAGCTCGAGTGCGCCCGGGCGGGGCTCGACGCCGGCGAGCGCCTCCTCCATCACGAGCTCGTGCAGCTCGTCCATCAACGCCTCGCCCGCACCGGTCAGTTCGAGCATCGCCTCGAGCTTCTTCGCCGCGGTCGAGTGTGAGGAGCCGATCAGCGAGCGCCTGTGATCGAGCGTGAACACCCGGCCACGTCGCGCGGACAATGTCTCCTCGGCGCGCGTCCACGCGTCCTCGGTATCGAGCAGCAGCCCATCGTTGTCGAATATCACCGCGTCCGGGCTTCCCATCGAGCGCGGATATCTACCACACCGCTTGGCGCGGTCCGACATGGTGCTGCCCCGGCCCGGTGTACAACTGGCTGTCCGCAGCGCCGCCTCGTTGAGGGGCGGCCTAGCGTTGTAGCCTCTCGCCATGATGTGGGAGGGACTGCCCAGACGACTTGAAAGTGACATTGTCGTGCTGGAAGCGTGTGGCCGCGCCCGCGTATCCTACGGTCGAACGTGCCCGGTATGACGGTGAGAGATGCGAGTGAAGACGACGCGACGGCGTGCGCGGCGATCTATGCGCCGTATGTGCGCGAGACGGCCGTCAGCTTCGAGGGCGAGCCGCCGACAGCAGCGCAGATGGCCGAACGCATCGCGGCGGCGATGAGCACGCACGCGTGGGTCGTGCTCGAAGACGACGATCGCGTCGTTGGCTACGCGTACGGTGGGCCGCACCAGACGCGAGCGGCCTACCGTTTCTCGTGCGAGGTCAGCGTCTACGTCGAGCAGGGTCGGCGACGCACCGGCTCGGGTCGCGCGCTGTACGAGGCGCTGTTCAAGCGGCTCGCGGCGCGCGGCTACCTGATGGCGGTCGCGGGTATGACGCTGCCGAACGAGGCGAGCGCGGGCCTGCACCGAGCGATGGGCTTCGAGCCGGTCGGCGTCTATCGGCGGATCGGCTGGAAGTTCGGCGCGTGGCACGATGTCGCGTGGATGCAGCGGGCGCTCGGCGTCGAGCAGGACCCGCCCCCCGAGCCGCGCTGAGGCGACCGGGCGTCTCCGGGCCGCCGCTATAGAGTCGCGGCATGGAGTTGCGCTTCATGAGGACGGCCGACCTGCCTGGGGCGGTGGCCGCGTGGCAGGCGGCCAACATCGCGCGGGGAAAGCCGCCAACACCGCAGCGCGTCGCCAGGATCATCGAGAAGCTGCAAGAACCCGACGCGCTGCCCTATGTAGCGGCCGAAGGTGGTGCCATCGTGGGCATGGTCCTGGCAGAGCCGTGCCGCAAAGATGATGGGGCCGGTGCCGTCATTCCCGGCGCACTTCACATTTCGATGATCTTCGTCTTCCCGTCGTCCCAAAGAGCGAGCGTCGGTGCTCGCCTCATGCGCTACACCCTCGACGCGGCTCGCGCCGCCGGCATGTCACGCGTGCAGCTCTGGACGGGGCGAGAGAACGCGGCTGCACGGAGGCTTTACGCGAATATCGGCATGAAGCTGACCAGCATCCGACAGGTTGATGAGGCGACCGAGTGGGCCCGCTACGAGATAGACCTGTGAGGGTGTGAACGGATAAACGGTGCGAGGGTGGCGTTACAGGCAGGCGGCGAAGCGCCGCTGCGCGGTTTTGGTGGCGGTAAAGGTGAAGTGCTCCCGAGTCAACGATTAGCGGGGTCAAGTGACCCGCTGGCAGCGCCTCGCGGCGCAGCCGAGGACTTGACGCCGCGACGCCGATCCCTCCGACCAGCCCATAATGCTCGTCGTTGGCAGGTCCCACCTGCCAACACCAGTGCGATCCTTTTGCGCTCGCGCCCCCAGGTCGGATCTTCCTCGCCACTACAGCCGCAGTGCCTCGCAGCACGCCGCCGCATGGGTGACGAACACGAAGTCATCGAGGCGGTGGATGAGCCCCTGCCCATACAGCCGGTGGATCGAGTCTGCGACGTCGATGGGCTTGCCGATTTCTCGGGCGAGCTCATTGACTGACCACAACCCTGGAAATTGAGAACTCGACAGCAGGCTGAGGATCAGCCTGTCGGTCTGATCCTCGACTTCGGCTACGGCGGAAGTGGGCTCGCCCTCTCGGGGCGCGCCAGTACGCTGCTCGTGCATGGAAGGTGTCTCCTTCTGTGCCGGGCCCCCGGCTGTTTGCGCAGTGCGGGGGCCGCTTTGTATAGATCCTTCAACGCTACGGAGCCAGCGAGAAGAATCAAGAGCCTCCACAGAGTTGGCACAGATCCGGCACAGTTCGATCAGAGACACGAGACGGCCTCTCACCCTCCCTCGCCGTTCTCCCTCACCGGAAGTCGTAGCGATCTAGCGCGGTCCGGCTGGCCGATTTACCCTGGGGCGAAGGGTTCCTCGTCCTCGTCGCCCTCGTAGTCGCGCCACCATCCGCGTACGAACTGGGGTGGGAAGGGGTAGTGCTTGCAGTAGTCGGGCCAGTGGTAGGCGTAGCGCTGGCCGCAGTAGACGAATCCGAGTTCGGCTCCTACATGGGTCCACGCTCCGGCCAGACATGAGAACGCTAGCTCCGTGTCGTGCCAGCGAACAGCCTCGGGAAGCGGGGTCGCGGCGTGGGGGTCGACCTCGTCGGGCTCCATTCGCTCGTTGAAGAGATACGCCAACCACAGCGTGACTACGAAATGTCCATTGGGGTACTCGTGGAGCTCGCCGCCGCGAAGCTTGCGCGCTATCGAGCGGTTGAGCGTCTGCACGATGTCCATCCCGAAGCAGAAGTCGCTCCGGATCAGCGTCCGCATGAGTTCGTCGGGTCTCGTGATCGCCGTCGGGGGAAGTTCCCGGCAGGGCTCACCCGTCCATGGCGGGAGATCGATTGCAGGTGAAACGGGATCGGCTTGCATAGCTCAGACCAAGCTCCAGTAGGTGCTTGATCCCTTATCGGCAGGAGTCGCTTGTTGTTTGAGGCGGCCCGCAGGGCCGCCCTGGTAGTTGTGGTGGTGACTGCCTCTCACTCCACCTCCCTGGCCGGAGCGAACTCATCGATTCTGTGCTCGCGAACCCAGCGATCGAGGTCAACTGGGTCGAACCTGACCTGCCCGGCGATCCTGTAGTGGGGGATCATCTGGTGTTCTGCCGCAGCCTCAAGAATTGCAGGGGCGATCCTCAGCTTCTCGCTGGCGGAGATGACGTCGACGAGAACGATCAGAGAGTTGCTGTTGTGTCCTCCTCTGATTCGTGATCCGTGGTAGATCCTCCCGAGTTGTGAGTGTCCTGGCCTGGTCCTGCCTGTGCAGTAGTGCGAATACATCATGAGACCTTTGTGTAGTTGTTCTTTCGCCTTTTGCTTTTGAGAGAACTTTCCAAAAACAAACTGCCCAACAGGGGCTTTTCCCTTCACACGAATGTGTGAGATAATCAATTGCCGTTGGGCAGTGGTCTCACTGTGGTAACTAGGCAGTTCCTGATTTGATTAGATCCCTACCCCCCATTTCTTGCCGAGGATGAAGCGCAGCGAAGGTCCTCAGCTTGACCTGATTCATTCCCTCATGGGAGGTCTCTTGCGGGCAGTGACTCTCTCTCGATAGAGGAGGGCGGTCTTTCTGTCACCCACTAGGGGCGAGTGGGTGTGATCGTCGTCGAGGGCACTACGCAGCGCGCAGCGCAGCTCTTTATCTTTGGTCTGCTCTTGACGACCAGTACCTACGTCGTCTGAGAAGCGATACGGCCAGCGCTAGCTGCTGGGTTTGCCCGGTGGTGAGCGGAAGCCATAGAGACCGCGTATCGGATCGGCTTGCAACTCGACTGGCTCCTGCCTATCGTCGCCTGCGAAGCGGCCGAGGACGATCTTGTTGGCTATGTAGCTCTTGCGCTGTCCTTCGTACTCATGCATGAACGCGTCGTAGAAACAAACCGAACGGTTAAACAGCTCGGCGAGCACCTCCAACGGCAGCTCGGGCGTTTGGACTCCTCCGCGCTCGAACGACTCTGAGCGGCATCGAAACTTGTCCTGATGCAGGGTGTAGTCGGCGTGCGCGAAGGCGTTACGCACGGATGGATTGAAGAACCAATCAACCACCTCACTCATCTCCTTATGGCCATCCTCTTGTAGCGCTGCTTGGAGCGCTCGGACCTTCGCTGGGGTTGAAAGGAACCGCGCTTCGTCTTTGCGGTTGCGCGAGGCCGCTGCCAGGAATGGGTCGATGGAATACCGCTCACCACGCACCACGCGCATGAGATTGGCAAGGAGGTCATAGATCGCACCAACCTCAGTTAGATGACTGTAGAGCAGCAGTCCGAGGCGCACCTTCGTGTGGACGGCAAGTGGCGCGGCGACAAGCGCAGTCAAATCCTCGACCAAACGGTAGGTCTCCACGAATGGGTCCCAACCGGCGTCCTCCATCCCCCGCATGCGAAGCAGCGTGCAGGCAAACTCGAACTCATCCTTGCCCCTGGCAGCCTCGAAAGCAGCATGGAGGCGGCTTTGCACCTCGTCGGCTGTGAAGTCGAAGTCGTCGATCGTCATGCTGAGATAGTGACTGTTGTTGCGGACCGTCTGGTGTGGCGAGCCGGAAGCCACGTGAACACCGGAGTAAGGAGAACTAGATCCACCGCACCTGAACGAGGGGCAGGCGAGCGGCGGGTTGACGACGGTCTCGCGGTAGATGTGCCTATGATCGGCGGTGTGAGCGTGCGGGCGGCGATCGACGACTTCGAGGGGCGGCCGGTGGAGCTGACTGAGGAGCGCTGGGGTCATATCGTCGAGCGTCATCCTGAGATTCGGCCGCTGGATCAGAGCGTGCTACGGGCTGTCGAAGCACCCGATGGCCATCTGTCTGGTCGTCTTGTCAGCGAGGAGTGGTTCTATCTGAAGACCGATCGGCCTAGCAATTGGTTGAAGGTCGTCGTAGCCTATGTGGAGGGCCGTGGGCAAATCATCACGGCTTTCGCAAGGAGATCAATGCCATGACGATCACGATCGGCTCGTCCACTTTCGACAACGTCTTCTACGACGTAGACGTCGATGTGCTCTACCTGCATATCGGCGATCCGTCCACGGCTGTGGACTTCGACGAGTCGCCCGAGGGTCACGCGCTGCGTTTCGACGCTGAGGGGCGGCTCGTTGGCGTGACGATCGTCAATGCGAAGTCGCTGATCGATCGCGACGGCGAGATCGCGATCACGGTCCCGGAGGTCGTCCACGTCGACTCGGACACCGTGGGACCGGCGCTTGCCGGCGTATAGCGGCTACCGCCGCCTCCTACTGAGGGAGGCGCAGCAGCGCTGGGGCGCGCCTATGCCGATCGAGCTGGTCGTACGATGGGTACGAGATGGCTCAGGTGAGCAAAGAACCGATCTCGCTGGGCAGGCGCGTCGTTGGCGCCGTCTCGGTCGATGGTGGAGCGGTGCGAGGCGAGGGGGGTCCGTCCCGGCCACAGCTCGTGGTTCCCTTGACGATCCAGATGGAGCCTCAACCCGAGGGGTCGACGTTGGCAGTCTGCTGGATTCGTGCGTCGCTGTCGA
>Ga0307374_10005965_pt1 | contig 19450 bp, 18 predicted proteins | sample OX3MG_FD_202532 | JGI IMG/M metagenome (GOLD analysis project Ga0307374, IMG submission 202532) | Soil microbial communities from Risofladan, Vaasa, Finland - OX-3 | ecosystem: Environmental > Terrestrial > Soil > Coastal area > Acid sulfate soil | place: Finland: Risofladan, Vaasa | collected...
GACCACGAGGCGCGCCCCGGTGAGTTTCCGCTCGGCCAGGTCCAGCACGGCCTCGACCGACTCCTCGCGCGCGGCCTCGATGAAGGCGCAGGTGTTGGCCACGACGAGTTCGGCCTCGTCGGCGGAGTCGGCGCGCAGGTACCCCTGGGTCTCCAGCAGTCCCGACAGCTTCTCGGAGTCGACGTGGTTCTTCGGACACCCCAGTGTCTCGATCCAGTAGCGCACCCGACTCCTCACGTGGCGACACCGAGCGACGAGCGCTCGGTGTCGGTGCGGAGAGGGAGGGATTTGAACCCTCGGGCCCGCGTTAACAGGCCGCATTCTTAGCAGGAATGTGGTTTAAACCGAACTCACCCACCTCTCCCAGCGACTCAATCCTACTGGCTTGTGGACTCGCGGCAAAGGCCGGTTCCGTGCGCGACGGCCCAAATTACGCGCGAGGGCGGCGTTACACTACGAACCACGATCATGCGGATCAAGTCGAAGGGGAATGCAATGCGTCACCTGCGCGTCACGCTCGCCGGACTCGTGGGTGCCACCTTGCTCACCGGCGTCACACTCACGTCAGCCACGGGGGCCGCCACTCCGAGCGTGGCCAGCTGCAAGACCTCGATACTCTCGCACGAGCACACCCGGGGCACCCTGACGGTCGCGACCGACAGCCCCGCCTACCCGCCATGGTTCGTGGGCAACAAGCCCAGCAACGCCAAGGGCTACGAGTCGGCGTTCGTGTACGCCCTGGCCCGGGTGTTGGGCGTGTCTAGTTCGAAGGTGAAGTGGGTGGTCGAACCGTTCGACAACAGTTACACGCCCGGACCCAAGGCCTTCGACTTCGACATCAACGAGATCTCCTACTCCGCGGCGCGCGCCCGGGCCGTCTCGTTCTCGAACAGCTACTACGACGTCGAGCAGTCCATCGTGGCGCTGAAGACCAACGCCATCGTCACCAAGCACAGCCCGGCGCAGCTCAAGACCTACCTCTACGGCGACCAGATCGGCACGACAGGCCTGGCCTACATCAACCAGCACATCAAGCCCACGCGCACGGCGCGCGTCTTCTCGACGTTGGACCAGGCAATCCAGGCGCTCAAGAACAAGCAGATCGACGCGATCGTCATCGATACGCCAACCGGCCAGTACATGGCGAGCGCCCAGATCCTGGGCCCGCATAACAAGGTGATCGCCAAGCAGGTCGGCCAGTTCCCGAGCGTCGGCGAGCACTACGGGCTGCTCCTGCAAAAGAACAACCCGTTGCTGGGCTGCATCAACGCCGGCATCAGCGCCCTCAAGGCCAGCGGCGTTTTGACGACGCTGGCGCACAGGTGGTTGGGCATCTACACCAGCGTGCCAATCATCCAGCCCTAGAGCGTGTCGCGCCCGATCGACGATCCGTCGTCGGACGTTCCGTCACTCTTCTCGGTCAAGCGCCGGCTCCTCTTCGCCGGTAAGCGCGGCGTCGCGGCGAGCGCGCTCTCCAGCCTGGTCATCCTCGGCGCGCTGGTGGCCATCCTCTTCGTGTCGCCCAACGGGGCGACGGTGCGCCACTTCTTCTTCAGCCCCCACAACATGTGGCGCTCCTTCGTGGGCGATCCGAAGGCCGGTCTGCTGTCGGTGGGCCGCGGCTTCATCACCAACGTCTGGATGTTCCTCGTGTGCGAGGTCCTCATCCTGGCCTTCGGTCTGGGCATCGCCTGGATTCGCATCAGCCGCTCGCCGATCCTCTTTCCGTTTCGAGTCCTGGCCACCGCCTACACCGACATCTTTCGCGGCATCCCCGTGCTGCTGGTGGTCTACATCATCGGCTTCGGGCTACCCGGACTCTTCATCCGGGTGATCTCGTATCAGTCCCCCGCCGTCTACGGCTGTGTCGCACTCACCATCACCTACTCGGCCTACGTCGCCGAGGTCTTTCGCGCGGGGATCTACTCGGTGCCCAACGGACAACTCCTGGCGGCGCGCTCGCTGGGCCTCACCCACGCCTCGACGATGCGCCGGGTCATCCTGCCCCAGGCGGTGCGCACGGTCATCCCGCCCCTGCTCAACGACTTCATCTCGCTGCAGAAGGACACCGCACTTGTTTCCACCCTGGGAGCCATCGAAACGGTTCGCGCCGCGCAGATCTACGGGTCGACCACCTTCAACTACAGCGGCTACGTCGTCGCCGCGCTCCTCTTCCTCGCGCTCACGATCCCCATGACGCGCTTCACGGACCGGTTGATCGCCAAAGACCGCTCGCGGCGCCTCGCGGGAGCAACGTGAGCGACGTCATCTTGGACCTCGACGCCGTGGTGAAGCGCTTCAGCGACCACGAGGTCCTACGCGGCGTCTCGCTCGCGCTTCACCGCCACGAGGTCGTGTGCCTGATCGGATCCTCCGGATCGGGCAAATCCACGCTGCTGCGCTGCGCCAACATGCTCGAGACCATCGACGGCGGGGACGTCTCGCTGTTCGGCCAGTCCCTGCTCGACCCGCGCGTCGACCCGGACCTCGTGCGGCGCCACATCGCACTGGTCTTTCAGTCCTTCAACCTCTTCCCGCACCTCAGCGTGCTGGACAACATCCTCTTGGGACCGGTGCGCGCGCTCAAGCGCCCTCGCCAAGCCGTGCTCGACGAGGCCATGGTGTTGCTATCGCGCATCGGACTGGCCGAGCGCGCCCACGACTACCCTGACCGACTCTCGGGCGGCCAGCAGCAACGCGTGGCCATCGTGCGCTCGCTCGCCATGCGGCCCGCGCTGCTGCTGCTCGACGAGGTGACAAGCGCGCTGGACCCAACGCTGGTCGGCGAGGTCCTCGACCTGCTGCGCGACCTCGCGGCGCAGGGCACCACCATGCTCATCGCCACCCACGAGATGGGCTTCGCGCGCGACGTCGCCCACCAGGTGGCGTTCCTCGATGAGGGCGTGTTGGTCGAGTGCGGAACGCCCGAGCAGATCTTCAACGCGCCGAAACAGGCGGCGACGCGAACCTTTTTGGAGCGCGCGCGCTAGCTCGCGCGCGCCAGCAGTTCGGGCATCTGCAACGCGAGGTCGAACAGCTCGCGGTCGCGCTCCCAAGTGAGGTGGTCACGCACGTTCTCGAGCCCCAGCCACACCAGGTCGTCGACCTCCTCATTGGGGGAAAAGCGTCCTTCGTCGACCGACATGAGGTAGTAGGCGACGATCTTCGGCTTGCCCTTGCGGTGCGTGTAGTTGGTCGTGCCCACGAAGCGCTCGATGCGACAGGCCAGTCCGGTCTCTTCGTGTACTTCGCGCAGCGCCGCGCCTTCGAAGTTCTCGCCGGGATCGAGCTTGCCCTTGGGGAAGGTCCAGTCACCGCGCGCCTCGCGGTAAATGCACGCGATCTCGACGCTGGCCCCGCGCACGAACTGGCGGACGATTCCGCCCGCCGCACGAATGATGTCGTGCGGCGCGTCGTGCGGAACGATGAGTTCCTCGGTCAAGAGGTACACGCCGCCAACGGTAGAGGACGCTCGAGCGTGGCCACGCCATGCTCGAACTTCCCAGGAATCCTGGTCACATTCGTAGAGTAGCGACCATGATGATTGCGACCCTGGCACTGGGGTGGCGTCTCACGATCTTCGCCGCCGCGGGGGTCGCGGGCGGCATCGCCAACGGCGTGGCCGGTGGCGGCACCTTCATCACCTTTCCTACGCTGCTGGCCCTGGGCATCCCGGCGCTGCAAGCGAACGTGTCGACGACCGTCGGCGTCGTGCCGAGCTACCTCGCCGGGCTCTCGACCTACCGTCGCACGGCCAGCGTCGACCGCGGCCGGCTGCGCGCTCTCGTCGTGCCGTCGCTGCTGGGCACGCTGGTCGGGTGCGCGCTCCTGCTCACGGGTTCGGCGCAGACCTTTCGCGCCGTCGTGCCGTGGCTCATCGGCGCCGCAACGTTGCTCTTCGCCGCGGCCCCCGTCATCGCGCGGGGACTGCCCCACCTGGAACCCGACCACCCGGCTCGGCGCCGTGCGCTCAGCGTCGGCGTGTTCTTCGCGGCCATCTACGGGGGCTACTTCGGCGCCGGCCTGGGCATCATGCTGCTGGCGGTGATGGCCGTCACGCTGCCCGAGGACATCCATCAGCTGCAAGGTCTTCGCGCGACGCTCTCCACGCTGATCTGCGCGGGCGCGGCGCTGGTGTTCGTGCTGCGCGGTCACCTGGCGGTGAGCGCCGTGGCGATGCTGCTCGTCGGCTCACTGGTCGGCGGCTGGCTCGGGACGAAGTTGATCACGCGACTCTCTCCGCTGGCCGTGCGCGTGCTCGTCGTGGCGGTGGGACTCGCGACGACCGTGCGCCTCGCCGTGGGTGGGTAGGAAAACCGTCGCGTACAATTGACGCGTGCGACGGCTCTTCTCATTCCCGAATCCGGTCAACGACGCGGCCGCGCGCACCGTGGCCCTGGGCGTCGTCGCCATGACCGTCACGGCGCTCGCCACCGGCTGGGCGTGGCTGCTGATTCCGATCACCTACGGATTCATCGCGCGCGTCGCGACCGGGCCGACGCTCTCGCCCCTGGGCCAGTTCGCCGTGCGCGTGGCGACGCCGCGCCTCACGCGGTGGACCAAGTCGGTGCCCGGGCCGCCCAAACGATTCGCCCAGGCCATCGGCGTCGTCTTCAGCGCGAGCGCCACCATCGTCTGGCTGAGCGTCGGCTGGTCCGACGCGCGGTGGATCCTGGTACCGCTGCTCCTCGCCGCGTCGCTCGAAGGTTTCATTGGCTTCTGCCTCGGGTGCACCATCTTCGGTTGGCTGATGCGCGCCGGGGTGATCCCGGAATCGGTCTGCGCGGAGTGCGGCGACCTCGGTGCGCGCTACGCGGCCGCCGGACATCGCGTCCCTGATCGCGGCACCGACGCGCCGTAATTGTCGCGCCATTGAGCGCTGACGCCGCCTGCCCTGACCCGGTGCGGCCCACTTCCCTAGGCTGAGGCCATGCGTCGTCCCTCCCGACGGGTCACCGCGTTGGCGCTGGGCGCCGCGTTGGTGCTCCTGGCCCTGCCCGGCGTGGACGCGGGGGCGCTCGCCGCGCGCGTCGTCGTGGTCCATCCCGCGCCGGTGCCCTCAGGTGACCCGGTGGTGACGACGTCGACGAGCACCGCCTTTGACGTCGTGCTCGCCCAGCCGCACCAGGCTGCCCTCACCGCGTTCTTGGCGGGGCTGACCAATCCGAGCTCTGCGAACTACCAACGGTTCCTCACCCCGCGCGAGTTCGCGCGCGCCTTCGGCGCTCCGGCGTCCGAGGTCGCCGCGGTGCGCAACTACCTGTCCGGCTTCGGGCTACGCGTCGGGTCGCTCAGCGGAGGTCACCTCGTGCTGCGCGTGGACGGTTCCACGTCGAGCGTCGCGCGTGCGTTCGCCGCGCCGGTAGCGACGGTGCGCACGTCGCACGGCCTCGCCACTCAGTTCACGGCTCCGGCGACGCTGCCGCGCGCCGTCGCTCAACTGGTGCACGCGGTCGTCGGACTCTCGACGGTGCAACGCCAACAGCCGGTGGGGCTCGCGACGCGCTCCGCCCACGTCGCCACGGCGGGGAGTTGTCCGTCGGCCGGGTCGAGCAGCGGCACCACGCCCAACGCGCTCGGGGGCTACACGGTGAATCAGCAGGCCAACCTGTACGGCCTGGCCGGTCCGTGGGCCCAGGGTGACACCGGCGTCGGTCAGACCATCGGCATCTACGAGCTGCAGCCCTATTCGAGTGGCGACGTCAACGCCTTCTTCTCGTGCTACAAGATCTCCTCGAACGTCTCGATCGTCCCGGTGGACGGCGGATCGACGGGCGCCAACGGCGGCGAGGCGACGCTCGACATCGAAGAGGCCGCCGCGCTCGCGCCGGGCGCGGTGATCAAGGTCTACGAGGCCCCCAATAACTCCACCGGCCCGATCGACGAGTTGACGCAGATGGCCAACGACGACACGGCGTCGATCATCTCGACCTCGTGGGGCGACTGCGAGACTGACCCGACCAACGACCCCAACGCCGAGCAGCCGATCTTTGAGCAGATGGCCGCGCAGGGCCAGACAGTCCTGTCGGCGGCGGGTGACGCGGGCTCGTCGGACTGCGTCGGGATCACCAACAAGCTGCCGTCGGTCGACGACCCGGCCAGCCAGCCCTTCGTCACCGGCGTCGGCGGCCTCAGCGTCAACAGCACCAGTCCGCTCTCGCAGACCATCTGGAACGACGGGCTGGACTCCAACGGCGGCGCCGGTGGTGGTGGCACGTCCGTCATCTGGTCACGTCCGAGTTGGCAGGACGCCCCCGGGATTTCCGCCAGCGCGACCATGCGCATGGTGCCCGACCTGTCGGTGATGGCCGACCCGTCGACCGGCTTCATCTACTACTTCACCGGCAATCCCAGCGGCGTGTGCACCAGCGACTGCGGCAACGCCTGGACATCCATCGGCGGCACGTCGATCGGGTCGCCGCTCATGAGCGCGATCGTCGCGGTCGCCGCTCAGTCGTGCGGCGTGAGCCGCCTCGGCTTCCTCAACCCGACGCTCTACGCCATGGCGCGCTCCGGTACGGGCTTTAACGACGTGACCACGGGCAACAACGATCTCTATGGCGTGGGCGTCTTCAGCGCCGGTCCCGGCTACGACATGGCGTCGGGCCTGGGCAGCCCCAACGCGTCCACGTTCATTCCCGGGTTGTGCCCGGCCACCATGGACGCCACGACTTCCACCCTCACTGCGACCGTAGGCAACGTCAGCGTCCCCGGTCCGGCCACCGTCACGCTGAGCGCGCACGACACGCACGCCAACGCGCTGGCCGGAGCAGTGGTGCACTTCAGCGCCACGACGACCGCGGGCGTTCTCGAGTTCGACGGGCAGCACGCATCCTCGACCGGCACCGGGACCGCGGCCTACGACGTGACCACCGACCCGCAGGGCGGCGCCTCGGTGACGTTGACCTCGTCGACACCGGGGACGGTGACGATCAAGGTCAGCGACGGGGCCGCCTCGCTGTCGACGTCGGTGACCTTCAGCGCGATCGCCACCGCGCCACCGGGTCGCGCCTCGATCCAGCGCATCGTGCCCAAGTCGGGCGGCTTCACGTTGACCGCGCGGCCGCCCGCGTCGACCGGCAGCGGGCCGATCACGTCGTACCAGTACTCGATCACGAACGGAAAGTCCTGGGTGCATTTCTCGGCCGCGACGCGCACGGTCACCGTCACGCGGCTGAGCCACGCCGTCACCTACCACGTGATCGTGCGCGCGCTCAACGCCTACGGCGCGGGTGCGCAGAGCGCATCGTCCAAGGTCAGGACGCGCTAGCTCGTGGCGTTTCGGGCCCGTCGCGGACCCGCCCGTAGAATGGTTCGGGGTGGACCGAGTGGCGAGGGGACATCCGCGGTGAGCGCAGTCCAACGACGAGTGGCCGCCCTGTCGGCCGTCATGGTGCTTCTCCTGGCCGTGACCCCGCTCGCCGTCCTGGAGACAACGGCGACCGCAGCGAGTTCCACGCCGACGGGACTGCCGCTCTACCAGTTCGTCAACTCCGGCACCGGGGTGCTGCCGTGGAACGCGTCGGCGCTCGCGGCCTCGATCAATAACACCAAGATGCTCGGTGGTCCCCACTCGGCCAGCGACGCCGCCGAAGGAGTGCTCGCCTACCGCACGACGACGTCGCACGTGGCGATCTACACCCAACCACTCAGCGGCACGAGCACCTGGACTGACCTGTCGGTCCTGGCCTCGGCCCCGGTGCCCGCGGCCGATCCGGTCCCCTTCTTCGACCCCACCGGCGGAGTCGACGTGCTCTACGTCGACGCCAAGGGTGAGCTCCTCGTGCTGTGCGCCAATGACGCGTTCAGCGCGTTGTGGCCCCACCTGCGCCTGATGAGCTCGTGGCGACCCGAGATCGTGGTCAACCTGACCGAGCTAACCGGGGCCACGTTCGCCAACGGCCTGGCCAGCATCGTGGTCAACGGCACGAGCGCGACGGTTGCCGCGCGCACCGCGGCCAACACCATCGAGGTCATGAACCTCGCCTGGTCGGCGGGCTCGACCGTCCCCTACGTAGGCGCACCGGCGGTCAACATGTCGAGCGTGACCAACGCCGGCACCGCGACCAGCGACCCGGTGGTCTTGGGCACCACGGTGCCTGAAGTGGTCGCGACGTCGCTGACCGGTGATCTGGACCTTTTTGGCGCGACGGGCGGATCCACCGGCTGGGTGCTGACCGACCTGTCCAAGATCACCAGCGGACCCAAGGTCGCGGGTCCCCTGGCCGCGACCGCCACCTCGTCCGAGGTCTACGTCGCGGGCTTAAGCGGCAACGGCAACGTCAACCTCTTTGACGCGTCGATCGGCGTGGTGTCGGTCACCACGACGACCACGCAACCGACCCCGTCAACGGGTGTCGTTGGCCCGTGGGGCTTCATCAACCTGACCATCAACGCGCCGGGGGCCCCGCCGATGAGCGGTGCCCTCTACCTCGGCGCGACGCCGACCCAGGTCGTGGTGGCCGGCCGGGCGTCGAACTGGGGCGACCTCTTCGCGATCGCCAACACTGGCACGAGCGGTGCGTGGGTGGCGACCGACGTGTCGGTCACCGCGGGCAGCGCCGCGCGCACCGTGGGATCGGTGGTCACTGGATTCTCCGCGGGACCGACGCTCAACCTCTTCGCGGCGGGCGTCGCGTCGCCGCCGCGACAGGGCGTTGGGGTCTACGCCATCCCGTCGGCCAAGTGGAGCCAGGCGGTCACCGACGGGTGGCCCATCATCTCCGAGACCGGCGGCCTGGGCACCATGGCCTCGCCCTGGGTGGGATTCACCGGCACCGCGAGCGTCGCCACCTCCCCCGACTTCCTCATGGGCCAAAGCGTCTACAACGCGCACAAGCGCGTGACCTGGCTCTCCTTCTGGACGGTCAGTGGTCCGGTCAAGACCGAGGTCCGCAAGGCCGCCACCTACTACGCGCACGGCTTCGCCGCCGGAGCCTGGGTCGCCACCCAGATAGACCAGTACCGGGGTCTCGGCGTGGGGCTCAAGCCCGACTGGGTGATCTTCGACCCCGAGGGCTACCCCGACAACCACTCGGGCCTCGACGCGCCGGCGGGATCGACCGCCGCGACGCAGGCCACCTACGCGACCTACTGGACCTCGATGCTCTCGGGCTGGCAGAAGGGCCTCAACTCGGTGGACCCGTCGCTCAACGCCGCGGTCTACGCCAACCAGAGTGAGTACCGCAACTACCAGCTGTCCACCAGCCCGCTGCCGGTCTTTGAGGCGCTGGCCTTCGGCGGCGGCGGCCCGGTGCCGGTGGTCGGCGCCAGCGGGTCCAACATCCGCGGCTACATTGCCTTCTCCGCGGTGTGCACGCCGACCTCGAAGCTGGCCAGCGAGGAGTCGACCTTGATGAACCCGCCGTGGGCCGGCCAGTTCAATACGCTGCAGTTCAACGCGGGCGTCTACTGCCCGCCGGCCCCGGCGTAGGGTGAGCGCGTGAGTGACGAGAACGAGACCACCCCGCCGCCGGATCTGAAGGAACGGCTGAAGGCTTTGACCCAGCCGCTGGTCGACTCGATCGACGCGCGGGTGCGCAAGCAGGTCGACACCCACGTCGACCAGGCGCTGGACGCGCGCATCGCCGCGGCCCTCGACGCACGGCTGGCGGTCATCGAACGCGCCATCGCCGACCTGGACCGGGCGATCAAGAAGCTGGCCGAGCCCGACGCCAAGTAGGTTGTCGCGGGTGGCGAGCCTGCGCGAGATGACCCCGGACGAGGTGACGAACCTCCTTCCGCGAATCATGGACGGCTACGTCGAAGAGCGAGTCGGCGCCGGCCAGGACGTCGAGAGCGCGCGGGCGACCGCGAACGAACAGCACGCCATCCTCTTTCCCGACGGCCGCGCGGCCGAGGGCCAGCACCTGATGCACGTTCTCGACGGCGACAACGTCGTGGGCCTGCTCTGGATGGGACGCCCGATGTCGGCGATAGCGTCGACCTGGTTCGTGTACTACGTCGAGGTCAACCCTGACCAGCGCGGGCGCGGCTACGGCCGCGCCGCGATGGAGTTGGCCGAGTCCTGGACCCGCGAGCACGGCGGCACACGCGTCGCGCTCAACGTCTTCGGACCCAACCTGGTCGCGCGCTCGCTCTACGACGCCCTCGGCTACGAGGTGATGGCGACCACCATGTTCAAAGAGGTCGGGGACTAGTCCGGCGGACCGGCGCTCGAGCGCCACTCCTCGCGCCGCCCGCGGTCGCGCCGCACGATAAACCGAACCGTCAGCACGACCAGGACCACTAGGGCGAGCACGAAGAAGATGAAGACGCTGAGGAACGCGACGTCGACGCCGAAGAGCACGCGCTCAACCTAGCCCTGTGACACCCGGGCGCGAAAATAGTTCGTGCCCACCGCGACCCTCCTTCCTCCGGACTCGGTACTCGACGCCCTGCGCGGGGACCGCGCCGCGCGCCCCGCCCGCGATACCACCTCGGCGGCCACCTATCGCGCGACGCTCGAACAACGCATAGGTGACGTCCTGGTCGGCGTGCCCGCCGACACGCGTGTGGTCCTCACTGCGGCGTCGCTACGCCGCAGTGCCCAGACTCGCGACCTGCACGACAGCACGCGTGGTCGCCTGCGCGGCGCGCTCGTGAGCGTCCTGTTGCGTCTGCACGTGGTGGGAACTCCCCTCGGATCGGCCTTCGACGATGCGCTGACGGCGTGGTGCGCCGAGGGACCCTCGTCGGATCTGCTGACCCACTGGGAGTCCCTCGACGACGACGAGCGGGCTCGCCTCGCCACCGACGTCACGGCGCACCACGTGACGTTGGCTCGCGCGCTGGGTGAGGTGCCCGACGAGTGGAGCGCGCGCACCGCCCAACGAGCGTCGTTGCGTCTCGCCGGTGGACGCGTCGTGCTGCGCGACACGGTGGACCTCGTGATCGGGTCGGTCCACGCCGACGTGGCTGGTGTGGTCCTCTTCGACGTGACGACGTCACCGCTCGGCGACGGCGCCGAACGAGCCCTGCGCTACCACGCCCTCGTCGAGACCTTGCGAACGTCGGTGGTCCCGCTGCGCTCGGCGGTGTTCTCGAGCGCCACCGGGGAGCTGTGGTTGCGCGAGGTCGACTCCGACATGCTCGCGCGCGCGGTCGACGAGGTGGTGGCCGCGGTGAGCGAAGAGTGTGGACCGAGATGAACGAACTGACCGTGACCCACGTCGACGACGAGGTGTTGGCCCGTCTGGTGGACTCGGCGCCGCCGACGTCGGCCGTGCTCACCGACGATCACCGGCGTTCACTCACCGCGCGGTTTCGCGCGGTGCCCGACCCCGCCCATCGCCGTCTCGACGCGTGGTCGGTCGAGACCGCCGGAAGAGCCCCGAGCGACTTTCGGTGGACGCCGGCAGCAGCGCGGCGCACACTGGCCACGGCGGCACTGCGCCGGATGTTGCCAACACCCGGCTTGACGCTGGTGGGCTCAGTGACCCAAGCCCTCGACGCGCAGGTGGCGCGCGCCCAGACGGGCCAGGCCCGGGCCGGGTCGCTCGCGGTGTGGCTGGACACATTGGGCAGCGCCGCGCGCGGCCTGGTCGTGGCCGAAGCCGTCGGCTGGGCCGGTGCTGTCTTGGAGGTCGCCCGAGGTCTTGAGGCGCCCTGGAACGTCGCGGCCAGCGACGCCTACTACGACGTAGCCGGGGCGCGCACGACGCTGCGGGGACGACGCGACCTCGAGGTGGCCCGAGGTGACGGTCTCGTGGTCGTGCGCCTGCGTGCCGGGTCTCCCGGCACCACGGCGGGCGCGGGACTGCGGGTCGACCTCGCGGTCCTCGCGCTGGCCGATTCGCGCGGCGTCGCGCCGTCGCGGGTGATCGGGTGGTGGCCCGAGGCGGGCGTGGTCCTCGCGGTGGACGGGTCGATGGAGGGCGTGCGCGCCGGCGCCCGAGACTTGGTGCGCGCCGCCGTGGTGACCCGCCGACACCGCCTGCACCTCGCCGCCTGAGGCGACCTCGCCGGACCATTAGCGTGGTCCAGTCATGAAAAGTCGCTCGTCCCTTCGCAACATCGCCATCATCGCCCACGTCGACCACGGAAAGACGACCCTGGTGGACATGATGCTGCGCCAAACGGGCTCCTTCACCGATCACGAGGAGCTCACCGACCGGGTGATGGACTCGGGTGACCTGGAGCGCGAAAAGGGCATCACCATCCTGGCCAAGAACACGGCCGTGCGCTGGAACGACCTGACGATCAACATCATCGACACCCCCGGCCACGCCGACTTCGGCGGCGAGGTGGAGCGCGGCCTGGCCATGGTCGACGCCGTGATCCTCCTGGTCGACGCTGCGGAGGGCCCCCTTCCCCAGACCCGCTTCGTCCTGCGCAAGACCCTCGAGGCTCGACTGCCCGTGGTGCTGCTCGTCAACAAAGTCGACCGGCCCGACGCCCGGGTGAGCGAGGTCGTCCACGAGGTCGAGAACCTCTTCCTCGACCTGGACGCCGACGAGCACCAGATCGCCTTTCCGATCCTCTACGCCAGCGCGCGCCAGGGCTGGGCATCGAGCGACCCCACGGCGACCGGCGGCGACCTCACGCCGCTCTTTCGCACCATCGCCGACTACGTGCCCGCGCCCCTCTACGAAGAGGGCCACGGTCTGCAGGCCCTCGTGTGCAACCTCGACGCGTCGCCCTACCTAGGCCGCCTAGCTCTGTGTCGAGTGATCAACGGGTCGCTCGAGCGTGGTCAGCGCGTCGCCTGGTGCCGGCTCGACGGCACCATTGAGCACGCCAAGGTCACCGAGCTGTTCATCACCGAGGCCCTCGACCGCATCCCCGCCCAGAGCGCGGGGCCCGGCGACATCGTGGCCGTCGCCGGCTTCGAGGACATCACCATTGGCGAGACACTGGCCGATCCCGACAACCCCATCGCGCTCACGCCGTTGCACGTCGACGAACCCAGTCTCTCGATGACCATCGGCATCAACACCTCACCGCTGGCCGGCGCCGAGGGCAAGCTGTTGACGGCGCGCATGGTCAAGGACCGCCTCGACCGCGAGCTCGTGGGCAACGTGTCCCTGCGCGTCGTGCCCACCGAGCGGCCCGACTCCTGGGAGGTCCAGGGCCGCGGCGAGCTCCAACTAGCCGTACTCATTGAGACCATGCGTCGTGAGGGCTTCGAGTTGACGGTCGGCAAGCCCCAGGTGGTCACCCGCATGGTCGGCGGACACCTGCACGAGCCCATCGAGCTCGTCACCATCGACACGCCCGACGAGTTCATTGGCTCGATCACCACGTTGCTGTCGACGCGCAAGGGCACGATGGTCGACTTGGTCAATCACGGCACCGGGTGGGTGCGGATGGAGTGGCGGGTCCCGGCGCGCGGTCTGGTCGGCATCCGCACGGAGTTCCTCACCGAGACCCGCGGATCCGGCGTCATGCACTCCTCCTTCGGTGGCTACGAACCGTGGTTCGGAGAGATCCGACCGCGCACCACCGGCGTGCTGGTGGCGGACCGGCGCGGCTACACCACCGCGCACGCCCTGATCGACCTCGAGCAGCGCGGCGAACTCTTCGTGGGCCCCGGCGTCGAGGTCTACGAGGGGATGATCGTGGGTGAGAACGCGCGCAGCGACGAGATGAACGTCAATCCGACCAAGGAGAAGAAGCTCACCAACATGCGCGCGTCGGGCAGCGACAACACGGAACGCATCACCCCGGCGACCGTGCTCACGCTCGAGCAGGCGCTGGAGTTCATCGCCGACGACGAGGCCGTCGAGGTGACGCCGATGTCGGTGCGACTGCGCAAGACCGTGCTGGACCACTCCAATCGCCATCGCGCGAGGAAGAAGGCCACGGCCTCGAACTAAGGTCGTCCCCGGAGGGATGACAGAGCGGACGAATGTACCGGTCTTGAAAACCGGCGTGGGCTTGCCCACCGTGGGTTCAAATCCCACTCCCTCCGCGCAGATCATCCCCACCCGCGGCCGAGCCGACACTGGCGGTCGTCGCGGTCCGCCCGTACTGTGGGCCCGTGAGCAACTGGTCGACGATCTCGTCGCTGGCGACCGCCGGCGGCACCCTGATCTTGGCCGGCGCCACGTTCACGTCGGTGCGATCGGCCAATCGCGCCGCCCGGGTGGCTGAGGAATCACTCCTGACGGGCATCCGTCCGCTGATTATGCCCTCGCGTCCCGATGACCCACCCCTCAAGGTGGGCTTTGCTGACGAGCACTTCGTGCACACCCCCGGCGGCTCCGGCACCGCGGAAGCCACCGACCAGGTCATCTATCTGACCATGTCGATACGCAACGTGGGCAACGGCATCGCCGTGCTGATCGGGTGGCGCGTCGAGCTCGGTGATCCCACGGGACAGACGGGCCAGCCCGACGTGGACAGTTTTCGGCGCCTTACCCGCGACCTCTACGTTGCGTCCGGTGACGTGGCCTTCTGGCAGGGCGCGATACGCGACCCCGCCGACGAGCAGTTCGCTCCGCTCACCGCCATCATTGCGGGCGCAGAGCGAATGGTCATCGACCTCCTCTACAGCGACCACCTCGGCGGACAGCGCGTGATCAGTCGATTCGTCCTCAACTCGCGTGGGGAGGGGGCGTGGCTGGCCTCACCCGCGAGACACTGGAACGTCGATCGGCCCAATCCGCGCTGACCACGTCGCGCACCGGACATCGAGATGAGGTGACGGCTCAACTTTTTTGTGTGGTCACGATAGGCCCTGCCGAACGATGTTTCGAAACTCCGCTATGGCCCACGTGTGAGCGGAGTCACAAGATCACGAGCGGCTCACATCTGGCGGTAGAAGGGGTGGGAACTTGGAGTTTTGTATAAAACGTAAAGCGCAAAAATGTAACAACGTTTTTAATTCTTCCCCGTCAAAGCCGTAGAAGACGGCATCTGGATTTTCGGTACATTTAGGGAATTCTGGTACCGGAATAATTTTTCGCCCATCCTCTATGATGCTTGAACACCCGACTTTTCTCTGTGCCGACCATCCTCTAGGGAGGTGGGTGTGATTCAGTTAATCGACAGTTCGCTCGCTGGACTGCTCGACGCGTCACCTGACGCCATGTTGGCAATCGACGACACCGGACTCATCGTGATGGCCAACGCTCAGTCCGAACGGCTCTTCGGGTATGAGCACCTCGAACTCATTGGACTTCGGGTTGAGCTCCTGGTGCACCTGATGCACCCCAGCTTCCGACCGTCGGCCACGGGCTTGCAGATGCCGGGACGGCGTCACGACGGCAGCGAGTTCCCCGCGTCGATCTCCATCTCGACCATCGAGACGGACGCGGGATCACTCTTGTCGGCGACCATACGCGACGCCACCGAACGAGGCCAGGTGGACGCGGAGTTGGTTCGCGTCAAGACGGAGGCCGAGCGTGTTCGCCTCGAGGTCGAGGCCGACCGTATTACCGCGGAGGGCGAGAAGAAGGAAGCCGAGCGTGTGCGCCTCGAGGCCGAGGTCGACCGCGTCACCGCCGAGGGCGAGAAGAAGGAGGCCGAGCGGGTGCGCCTCGAGGCCGAGGTCGACCGCGTCACCGCCGAGGGCGAAAAGACGGTGGCCGAGCGGGTGCGCCTCGAAGCCGAGGCCGATCGCGTCACCGCCGAGGGCGAAAAGACCGTGGCCGAGCGCGTGCGCCTCGAAGCCGAGGCCGACCGCGTCACCGCCGAGGCCGAGAAGAAGGAGGCCGAGCGCGTGCGCCTCGAAGCCGAGGCCGACCGCGTCACCGCCGAAGGCGAGAAAACCGTGGCCGAGGGAGTGCGACTCGAAGCGGAGGTCGAGCGAGTCAAGGCCGAAGGTGAAAAGACGGTGGCCGAGGGCGTACGACTCGAGGCCGAGGTCAAGCGCGTCAAGGCCGAAGGTGAGAAGACCGTGGCCGAGGGCGTGCGACTCGAGGCGGTCGCCGAGCACCAGCGACTGGAAGCGCAGCTGCACCAGTCCCAGAGAATGGAGAGTCTGGGCCAGCTGGCCGGGGGCGTCGCGCACGACTTCAACAACCTTTTGGCCGTCATCATGAACTACGCGTCGTTCGTCGCCGAAGAGCTGTCCAGCGCCGCCGCTGGCGTTGACGGCCAGCATTGGCAGGGTCCGCTCGGCGACGTGGAGCAGATCCAGCTCGCGGCCGAGCGCGCCGCCCTGCTCACGCACCAACTTCTCTCCTTCGCGCGCCGCGAAGTGGTCCAGGCCCGTCCCCTGAGCCTCAACGGCGCGGTCACTCGAATGGAGCAGATACTTCGGCGCACGATCGGCGAGCAGATAGAACTCGTCATCAAACTGGCGCACGACCTGCCGATGGTGGTGGCCGACCCCGGCCAGATCGAGCAGATCGTTCTCAACCTGGCGATCAACGCGCGAGACGCCATGCCCGAGGGCGGGGTCCTCACTATCAGCACTTCGATGCGCATGATGGCCGACTCCGACAGCTATTCCGGCTTGGAGCAGGGCAATTACGTCTGCTTTCGCGTCAGCGACACGGGTGTCGGCATGTCGCCGGAGGTCCGAGACCGCGCCTTCGAACCCTTCTTCACCACCAAGCCTCGGGGGGAAGGCTCAGGGCTCGGGCTCGCGACCGTTTACGGCATCGTTTCGCAGTCCGGCGGCCTGACGACGATCTACTCCGACCTCGGGGTTGGCACATCCCTCACCATCCTGCTGCCCGTGGCGACTTCGGACACCGAGCCGAGCGCGAAGGCGGCCACCAGCGTTGACGCGGCGCCACGCCAGGTGACCGAGACGATCCTGCTGGTCGACGACGAGGAGGCCTTGCGCGAGGTGACCCGACGGATCCTCACCCGCAATGGCTACCTCGTACTGGTGGCGGCCAGCGGTCGCGAGGCTATCGAGATCGCTGGCGCGCACGAGGGACCCATCGACCTGCTGCTGACCGACGTCATCATGCCCACGATGCAAGGACCGACGGTGGCCAATGAAGTGCGCCAGATCCGTCCCGACATCGGCGTGCTGTTCATGTCGGGGCACGCTCAGCCCGTCCTGGAGGCCGAAGCGGTCTTGGGGACGGAGTTCCTACTGCTCGAAAAGCCATTCGATCAATCGATGCTGTTGGAGAACCTGCGCAAGGTACTCGATCGTGAGGGATGAGGACGCCGTCATCAAGGTGGTCGTCATTGACGATCACGAGATGATCCTGCAGAGTGTCGTGCGGTTGCTGCAGGAGGATCCGCAGATCGAGGTGGTCGGTTCGGCCGTCACCGCCACTCGCGGCATAGAGGTCGTCGAGCAAGTACGACCCGACGTCGTGATCATCGACTACGCCCTGCCCGACATGGACGCCCCCGCCGCCATTACCCAGATATTGGCGAGGCACCCCGTGGTCAAGGTCATCACGTTTTCTGGTTCGGGTCGGCCCGGCGCGCTGTACGCGTCACGGCGCGCGGGGAGCTCAGCCTGGGTGCGCAAGACCCGCGCCATACAAGAGTTGCGCGACGCGGTTCACCACGTCGCCGCCGGCACACCCATGAACCACGACGAAGACGAGTCCGACCCACGACTCGAAGATCTCGTGGTCCACTACCAGCCCATCATCAACATGTCCGACCGACGGATCGTCGGTTTCGAGGCCCTGGTGCGTTGGCAACACCCTCAGCGCGGACTTCTCTTCCCCGATGAATTCCTCCCGTTGGCGGTCGATACCGGCTTCATCGTTGAGATCGATCAGTGGGTGTGGGAGCATGCGGCGCGCCAACTCAAGGAGTGGCAGCAGGAGTATTCGCCGTCGCCGCGCATGTGGATGAGCGTCAACCTTTCGGCCAGCGACCTGTCTGATCCGACCCTCTTCGACGCCATCTTCAAGATCGTCGAGCGCGCACAGATTGAGCCGCATGATCTGGTCGTCGAGGTCACCGAAACGGTACTGCTCGACGACACGCAGCAGTCAATGGATTTTCTCACCCGCCTGCGCGCGCTGGGGGTGCGCCTGGCGCTCGATGACTTCGGCACCGCCTTCTCGTCGCTCTCGTATGTTCGACGTTTTCCTTTCGACCACTTGAAACTGGACATCACGTTCACGGCGGATCTGCCCCATTCGACGCGCTCGATGTTGCTGGTCGAAGAGATTTGCCACCTCGCCACGTCCATGGAGATGACGTGCATTGCCGAGGGCGTCGAACGACTCGAACAGGCTGAGGCGCTGCGCGACATCGGATGCCAATTCGCTCAGGGGTACCTGTTTTCCCGGGCGATCCCCGCCGCCGCCTGCGCGGAGCTGCTGGCCCGCGGCACGGTGTGACAATCTGCCAGACCTGACCGGCCGCGCCTACGCGGCGCGGTTACTGCGTCAGTCCGATCCGTCGGCGCAGTGCGTCGACCCACTCGCGCGAGGCCCGGCGCGCGTCCATCACCTCGGCGCGGACCTCGCCCGCGGCCTCACCGGTGACCGGGTACGAGCCGAGGAACTTCACATTGGCTAAGTGCGCCTGGAGATCGGCCAGGCAGTCGGCCACCAGGTCGTCAGCCACGTGGCCCTCGAACTCAACAACGAAGCAGTAGTCGCCGAGTCCGCGTTTGGTGGGTCGGCTTTCCAACTTGGTCAGGTTGATGTCGCGGGCGGCGAAGCGTCCGAGGATCGCGTAGAGCGATCCCGGCCGGTCGGCGTCTTGGAAGCAGACGATCGTCGTGCGGTCGTGACCGGTGGGGGCGGCCACCTCGTCACGGCCCACGACAACGAAACGCGTGGCGTTCTCCGGGTGGTCCTCGACGTCCGTCGCGAGCGCGACCAGACCGAAGAGCTCACCCGCCAACGCCGAGCCGATGGCGGCATACGGCTCGGAGGACTCGCCGACGAGTCGGGCCGCCTGTGAGGTGGACGCCGTCTGTTCCGTGCTCACACCCAGCCGGGCCAGATAGGTGCGGCACTGCGCGAGCGCGTGCACGTAGCTGTAGACGGTGGTGACGTCGGTGAGCGCGGTGTCCTTCCGCGCCAGGAGGTGCAGGTGGATTGCCAGCACGATCTCGTTCTCGATGAACAGGTCGTGGTCGAAGATCAAGCCGTCCAGGGTCGCCGACACCGTCCCCTCGATGGCGTTCTCTAGTGGGACCAGGGCGCGATCGAGGGTCCCGTCGGACACTCCCTGGAGCAGGTCCGGGATCGTGTCGAGCGCCACGGGGACGACATTGGGCAGGGAGGTGACGGCCTCGTGAGAGAAGGACCCCTCAGGTCCCAGATAGCCCACTCGCGTCGCCGCCATCGGGTGATTCTACGCGGACCCCTTAGGGCGACCCGTTTGACGGAGGGAGGTCGGTGCGTTGCCTACGATGGCGAGGGACCAAAACGAAAGGCGCGGGCCGTGGGCAACCCCATGTTTGAGTACGACGCCGAGTTCGCCAACGCCGTCTTTGAGTACTGCCGGGACCGCCTGTCGATGTCACCGGTGCCGCTCGACTTCGGCGGACTCGCCAAGGTGCCCCTCGCCGAACTGGCCGCGCAGATCCGGCCCGAGGGTCACCCCCCCGCCGAGATCCTCG
>Ga0307374_10005966_pt1 | contig 19449 bp, 16 predicted proteins | sample OX3MG_FD_202532 | JGI IMG/M metagenome (GOLD analysis project Ga0307374, IMG submission 202532) | Soil microbial communities from Risofladan, Vaasa, Finland - OX-3 | ecosystem: Environmental > Terrestrial > Soil > Coastal area > Acid sulfate soil | place: Finland: Risofladan, Vaasa | collected...
AGTACGGTTCGGGCGGTTCGATGCGATCCCGCGCAGGTGATGATCGTTGCCGGGTCCCAGGAGGGATTGCAAATCTCGGCGAGAGTTCTATTGAATCCCGGTGAAACCGTGTGGATGGAAGAGCCCGGTTACCCCGGGGCTCATCAGGCTTTCCGGACAGCGAAGGCTCGATTGATCCCCGTTCCGGTCGACAACGAAGGATTGAATGTCGAGAGCGGGATTCACCGTTGCCGGAACGCGCGGGCTGCTTATATCACGCCGTCGCATCAATATCCACTGGGTACGACCATGAGCGCTACGCGCCGCCTGCAATTGCTCAACTGGGTGTCACGAACTGGCTCGTGGATTATCGAAGACGATTACGACAGTGAATATCGCTTTGGAATCCGCCCCATCGCCTCGCTTCAAGGGCTTGATTCGGATGCGAGGGTGATCTATATCGGAACTTTCAGCAAGGTTTTGTTTCCCGCTCTGCGCCTGGGCTTGCCGCTTTGGCCAGCAGGATTCCCATCAGACCACCGACGCTCGCCAAGACAAGCTTTCGGTGAGCAACTGCCGAATCAAACGAGACGCTCCGGCGCCGAGGGCGGCGCGAACCGTGAGCTCCCGCTTGCGATTGAGAGAACGAGTGAGCAACAGGCTGGCGACATTGGAACAGGCAATGAGCAGAACGACGCCAACGGCGGCGAGAATCAACAGCAAAGGCTGGCGCGTATCTCCGGCAGCTTGGCGCGCGAGCGGGGTTACATCGGAATTGAACCAGCCTTGTCCGTTACGACGCTGGCTTTCCAGCTGCTTGCCCATGATGTCCATATCAGCCTGAGCCTGCGCAACGGTGACGCCGGGCTTCAGTCGGCCAATGACGGCGAGTTCGTCCGATTCATTTGGAATCACCGTGCTTCGGCGATCCAGAGCGAGGGGAACCCAGAGTTGAACCTGAGGCGCGAAGGTGAAGATATCAGGCATTTCGTTGGCGCGAGGAAACGCAAAGCCCCGCGGCATTACACCGATCACGGTGTAAGGAGCGCCGTTCAGGTCGATGGCGCGGCCCAAAATGCCCGGATCTGCGCCGAATCTTTGGCGCCACAAAGCATCGCCGAGGACCACTTCATGTTCGTTGCCCGGGCGATCTTCTTCGTCGGTGAAGGTACGGCCCAGAGAAGGAGACACGCCAAGAGACGGGAAGAATCCGGCCGAGGCGCGAAGGCCATCAACGCGCACCGGCTCGCCCGACCTGGTCAGATCGAACGAGTCACTTTGGAATGCGCCGAGAGCTTCGAAAGCCTTCGATTCCCGCGAGAAAAACAAAAAGTCGACGCGGCCCCACGGATACGTGTCAAAGCCGAGGTTCAGTCCACGCTTAGGCAGGCGCCAGGGAAAGACGATTCTCTCGGCGTGCGGGAAAGGCAAGGGCTTGAGCAGGACAGCGTCCACCAAACTGAAGACTGCGGTGCTTGCGCCGATGCCGAGGGCGAGAGTAAGTACGGCGACGGCGGTGAAACGGGGGGATTTACGCAGCATTCGCAGGGCGAAACGAATGTCGGCAAAAAAGCTTTCGATGGCGGGCCATTGCCAAACTTCGCGGCCGTGTTCCTCGAGGAGTGTGATGTTCCCGAATTCGCGGCGGGCGGTGCGCGTGGCTTGTTCGCGCGACATGCCGCCAGCGACGAGGTCGTCGATTTTTTCGTTGAGATGCTCGGCCATCTCAGCGGAGAGACCGGTGCAAAGACGGCGGCGCGAGAACAATCGGCTAATCCAGTTCATGGCTTCACCGGCGCGAGGACTCGCGTAATCCCTTCCAGCATTTGCTCAAAGCTCGACACCTGACGTTCGAGTTGCTTGGCGCCAGCGGGAGTCAATTTGTAAATGCGGACGCGACGATTGGTCGAAGAAACACCCCAGCCGGCCGTGACGCAAGCTTCTTTAAGGAGACGCTGAAGAGCGGGATAGAGAGAGCCTTCCTCGATCTGCAGAAGATCGTCAGAGGTGCGCCGGATATGCTGCGCGATGGCGTAGCCATGCAGCGGCTGGCGCTTGAGCGTGCGAAGAATCATCATCTCGAGAGCCCCAGGGAAAAGGTCACGCGGCTGGCGATTGCCCATGCTGGACTCCTTTTGCGATTCGGTGGCCGAATGGTTGAGGTCTATTTGCGCTAGGCCTAGAGCAAAATAATATAAAGAGAAAGTAATTGTCAAGCCCGATGGAAGCTCTCTCTTTTTACACAGTCAAAATTACGTCACCTACTCGTAGCGCAGGGCCACCATGGGATCCACGCGCATGGCGCGGCGCGCGGGCATGTAGCACGCCGCGACGGCGACGAGCATGAGTAACGCGGCGACTCCGGTAAATGTGAGCGGGTCATGCGCAGTGACGCCGAAAAGCTGGCTGGCCATCAGGCGCGTTAAGCCAAGCGCAGCGGCCGCGCCGATGGTGACGCCGAGGAAGGCCATCTTTGCGCCGTGGCCCAGCACAAGCTGCAAAATGTCTCTGCGCTGCGCGCCAAGCGCCACACGCACGCCGATTTCGTGAGTGCGCTGGCCGACCAGATACGAAATCACGCCGTAGATTCCGACGCACGCAAGCACGAGCGCGAGTGCCGCGAAAACGCTGAGAAGAATCATCGAGAGTCTCCGCGCAGCAAACGAGTTGGACACGGCTTCATCCATCGTTTCCACGTCATAGATCACTTCGCGAGGATCGATTTCCTCGACTGCGCGGCGAACGGAGCCCATGACAGCAGTGGGATCGCCTTTGGTGCGCAGCACGACGGCCACGGAATCTGCCGCCAGCGGCATAAGCTTTTCGGGAAGCTGCATGAACGGATAATCAAACTGCGCTTCGAGCGCCGATTTCGCATCGGCATCGAGTCCCCACTGCTTTATGTGCCCGACCACGCCGACGATTTCGGCTTGCACGTCGAAGCCCGCGAGATTGATGCGCTTGCCAATGGGATTTTGATGAGGGAAATACGTGCGTGCGAAAACGTCGTCGATCACGATCACCACCGGAGAGTGCTCGTTATCCTGCGGCGTGATGAAACGTCCGCGCTCCAGGGTAATTCCCATGGCTTGCTCGAAGCCGGATTCGGCGAGATAAAACATCGCCTGGTGCATGTCTTGGAGGTTGGCAGGCTTGGGCTGGCCCTCGATCCAGAAGGGCTCCGAGGAATTATGGATCATTGGGCGGGAGCCGAGCGTGACGGAAACGGCTTGCACGCCGGGAATGTTATGCATTTTATCGTCGAAGTGGCGCAGACGAGCGCGCGTTTCGGCGGAGCTGGCTGTGGAGGAGGCTGGCAGGGACAAATCGAAGGTGATCGCATGACTGGGATTGAACCCGGGATTGACGCGCCAAAGCGCCGCCAGACTGCGAATCATCAGCCCTGCGCCCACAAGCAAAACCAAAGCCATGGCCACTTCGACGGCGACGAAAATTCCCTGAAGCCGATGACGCGCGCCGCTGGAGCCTCGGCCACCCTCCTTAAGAACCTCCTGCAAATTGACGCGTGAAGTTTTCAGCGCAGGAGCGAGGCCGAACAAAATTCCGGCAAAGAGCGAGACGCTGAGCGTGAAGAGTAGCACGCGGGGGTCCAGTGAGACTTCGCTTGCACGCGGCAATGAGCCGGGCAAAGTGCCGAGCACGGCTTTCGTGCCCCAAAAAGCGAATAAGAGACCGAGCGCTCCGCCGAGGCCAGCAAGCAAGACGCTTTCAGTGAGAAGCTGCCGCATGACGCGCCTGTGGCTCGCGCCCAGCGCCTCGCGGATCGCGAACTCGCGCGACCTACCCATCGAGCGCGCCAGAAGAAGGTTCGCGACGTTGGCGCACGCAATCAGCAGCAAAAAGCCAACCGCGACCAAAAGCACAAGCAAAAATGGCTGGACGTTACCAACGATATCTTCCTTCATGGAAACCAGCGTGGCATCTATGCCCTTGTCGGCCTCCGGGTAGGCTGAGGCGAGATTTCGAGCGATGCCTTCCATATCGGCTTTCGCTTGGGAGAGCGTCACGCCCGCCTTCAAACGTCCAACCATTCCTGAGCTGAAGACAGTACGGCGGTCGTGAAAGGATGGATCGTTCCATTGGCCGATGGGCGTGTAGACATCCCGGTCCTGGCCATAGAAGCGGAAGCTTGAGGGAATCACGCCTACAATCGCGTAAGATGTGCCATTCAGGTTGATCGATCTGCCGATGATATCCGGCGATGACCCGAATCTGCGCTCCCAGAAACCTCCTCCGAGAATTACAACCGGCGCGGCGCCCACCTGATCATCGTCAGCGCGGAACATGCGGCCAAGAACAGATTTCACGCCGAGTGTTTCAAAAAAATCGGCGGAAATCATGTAACCGCTCACACGCTCTGCCTCGCCCGTTCCGGTGAAGTTGTAGTCTTCATTGTGGTACAGGGCAATGGATGAGAACGAGTGGGTGTCCCGCTGCCAGTCGAGGAAATTGGGGTAGGCAATCGGCGTTTGGTCGTATCCTGGGGCCTTTCCGTAGAGCGCGACGAGCCGGCTTGCATGCGGATATGGCAGTGGATTGAGCAGCACGCCGTTGACGACCGAAAAAAGGGCGGTGCTCGCGCCAATGCCGATGGCCAGAGTGAGAATGGCGATGGCGGCGAACGCAGGAGATTTGGCGAGCATGCGAAAGGCGTAGCGAACGTCCTGACCGATGCCGCCCAAAAAATTCCCGCCGCCCTTTCCCAGCGCGATAGGTTGGCGGTGTAAGTTTCGCTCGACAGGCTTGAGACCGCGTGCGAGCAAGTCTTCGCCCTGAAGCTCTTCCATGGTAGTGCGAAAAGAGGCGTTTTCGGTGTGGCCGCTCGAGAGGAGTTCCTGGTAGCGATCTTCGAGGTGATGGGCAACCTCTTCGGCAATTTCCGCTTCGCGCGCTGGGGCGAGTTTCAGAGGAGCAAGTCTGCGGAGTATTTCGGGCTTCCATTCAGGCATTTTCGGTCTCCGTAATGCGCCGGGTTATACGGTTGATGCCGTGGACAAATTCGCGCCAGCCGCGAAGCTGCGAAGCGAGAACTCTGCGGCCCTGCGGCGTCAGGCGATAATAGCGGCGGCGGCGCTGGCGGCTTTTCTCGACCCAGCGTCCGTGCAACCAGCCGCGGCGTTCAAGGCGGTAGAGCAGCGGGTAGAGCGAAGCAACGTGAAAACGCACTGCGCCGCTGGAGCGTTGCTCGATGAGTTTGCTGATTTCGTAGCCGTGGCGGGGGCGAGTTTCCACGAGAGAGAGAATCAAGAGCTCGGCGCTGCTTTTTTTCCATTCGACCGCGGGGGTTGACGCTGCTCTGTCCATATATGGCACACCAACATATTAGATGCGGTAAGGCGCAGGACTCAAGGGAAATTTTAGGGAATTATATATATTTAACTTCCCATGTCGATTGGAGGTATAGCACAGAGCTCTGCTCAGCCGCCGTGATGACGTCCGATGACGACGCGACCATTCTTTTCTGTATAATGCCGAATACGTGTAAAGTGTGCGTATGTTCAATCATATGAACAAATCTTTACGGCACGAATTCGATTCTGTGGACCGAACAACGGAGCCAAGTGATTTCGTTCGATATCTCGACACTACTCGAGCAACGGATTTTCTCCAAAAGATCAAACAACGCACATTTGCCCTGATGGATCTTCATGCGGGCGAGAGTGTGGCCGACATTGGGTGCGGTACGGGAGAGGATGTGTGGGCTTTGGCGGCTGGGGTCAGCCCGAGCGGACGCGCGGTTGGTGTTGATATCAGTTCGACGATGATTACGATGGCTCGGCAGCGGTCGGGAGAGAGCAAGTCGAGTGTAGAGTTTATTCAGGCAGATGTGCAGAGGCTAGTATTCGAGGACGCATGCTTCGACGCCATTCGAGCCGAGCGACTTCTTCAGCACACTTCAGATCCCGATGCTGCATTGCGCGAGATTGTGCGAGTCGCAAAACGCGGAGGGCGAATTGTAATTTGGGAGGGAGACCTCGATTTGTTCATTATCGATGCCCCAGATTATGATACCAGCCGTATAATGCAGCGTTTCATCTGTGATAACTTTCATAATGGTGCTATTGGTCACCGACTTTACCGGTGCTTTCTCGACTTCGGGCTCGTTGATGTGCATTCGACGCCGCTAGTAGGACAATTCACCAATCTCCCGTTGATCGAAAGCGCTTTCGACCTGACCGCGTCCGTAGAACGTGCCGTAGGGCAGAACCTGCTCCAAATCGAGCGTGCGATGCTTTGGCTCGAATCCCTGCGTTCAGCTAATCGGTCTGGTCAGTTTGCCTCGACAATCGGAGGTTTCATTACGTTCGGTCGTAAGGCTTGAGCAATGATCTTCGGCATCGTCACGAAGATTCGCACCTTCGCATTGCAACGGTGGAAGAGCGCGGTGGCCACACCGAAGGTTGCAACCGCGAGCGGCTATCTGTACGATCAGGTGGAAGATGCGCTCCGCGTGACCGTGCTAAAAAAGGAAGTTGGGTCACGCCTTCGCTTCGTGTGCGGTGCGGGTGCAATTCAGAGTCGATACGCGTAACCAACGTAGCCAAGGCGCAGTGATCAAGCTCTGGGCTGCTAGAGAAAAGTGTTCTACGCCGCGACCGCCTAGCGTGGACCGGATACATCCGGGATACCGCCGTCTTCTCTATTCTCGATCACGAATGCCCGGAGGTAAAGTTGCGGCTGGAAGAGCTGTGGTTCGCCAAAACGCTGTCCACCTTGGAAATCAACAGCATAGGGATTGCTCTCCACAGGCGATCTTCAGGCGATCTTCTTCTGAGCCAAGCACAGGAGCAACCGTCGGTAGTCGTTACCCAGGCGACTTAGCTGTCGGCGGAATAACGCCAGAATGCGAGCCTCTTTCCCAGCGCTGCCCCAGGCAATCTCATCCGCCGTCATAGAACAATTGATGGAGCGGCAGTTCAAGCGCCCGCGCAACCTTCTCTAACGTTTCGATTGCCGGAACCGTACGTCCGTTTTCCACGCAGGGGAGATAGCAACGAAGCAGCCCTGTCCGCTTCTCAATGTCTCCTTGTGAAAGCTTTTGTCGGCATATAAATGAAGATCTGGCACGAAGCCCACGAGCTATGATCACAAAGTACACAGCAGAGGTAAAGGCGCTGACTCTTCCGACTAGGCAGCCAGGCGCACCAATTCCAGGCTGAAAGTCACGACCAACCAATTCTGATGTTTGAACGCCCAGCAACCGAGAGTTCCTTGCGATCGGCAGTTCCCGTTGCGGCTGACTGCAAGCAAAACTTCATGGCGTCAATAGGTCAAATACATTCAAGACTCTCACCCGGTCACCATAGCATGCTTGCTGCATGAGGCGATTCCATTCTTCTTCCGGGCACATTGGGCTGGGAATTTGTTGGATGACGAATCTACCCCTGCAACTAGCCGCCGGTGCACCGTCGCATAACGATATGATATGAGGGTTGTGCCAATTCCACTGACGAAGGCGAGACTATTTATGACGAAATGGACGCGGCTGAGCGCATTGGCGGGGCTCGTGAGACTGCGGAGCGCGGTAAACCAAGATCGAGGAACGGAATTGAGCAATCTAACTCGCGAGGTCAAACAAACAATTGGCCTTTGCTGTTTGATTCTCATCGTTGCTTCCACCGCGCGCGCCCATGTGGCTGAGCCGGATGCGCACGTCTTCGGCAATCCGCATGTCTGGCACTGGGCGCCGAGCCGGACATATCACGTCGTGAACTACGAGCTAAAACTGCGCTTCGACGAACCGAAAGGCGAAGTCTTTGGAGATGAAGTGGTCACGCTGCGGCCATTCGAGCCGCACTTCCAGAAATTTTACTTGGACAGCTCCGAACTGAAGATTGATTCGGTCATTTTGCAGCCGCAGCGAGGTGCGTCCGTGAAGCTAACGTACGCCGCGCAAAGCGCTCGCCTCTGGATTACGCTTGATCGCGAGTATGATGCATCAAGCACATTGAATGTGCGCATCGTGTATCACGGCTTTCCGCGCACAGGCCTGTTTTTTGTAAATCCAACGAAGAGTTATCCAAATTGGCCGCAAGAGGTCTACTCGCAGGGCGACGCTGAGTTCAATCATTACTGGTTCCCTTGCTGGGACTATCCAAATGACATGGCCACGAGCGAAACGATCACGACGGTTCCGGATAGTCAGAGTGTGATTTCCAACGGGAAGCTCGTCAAGGTCACGCACAGCAAGGGAGAGGCAACCTACGATTGGGTGGAGAGCGTACCGCACAGCTCATACCTCACGTCGATCGCCGTGGGGCCGTGGCGCAAAGTGACAGACAAGTATGAGGACAAGCCGGTTGACTATTACGTTCCGAATTACGTGGATGACGCCACGGCGCGACGATCCTTCCATCTGACTCCAGACATGATTGGCTTTTTTTCGCGCGCGACGGGCGTGGATTATCCCTACGAACAGTACGCGCAAACGACGGTGCACAACTTCATCTTTGGGGGACAGGAGAACGTCAGCGCGACAACCCTGACGGAATACACGCTCCATGACGAACGCGCCGATCCAGATTATGCCAGCACGGGACTCGTGTCGCACGAACTGGGCCAGCATTGGTTCGGCGATTACGTTCAGGGGCGCGACTGGGCCGACATCTGGCTCAATGAGGGCTTCGCGACATATCTTTCGGCACTGTACACCCAGTATCACGAGGGTAACGACGCGTATCGCTTTGAAGTTTACAACGACCAGCTGGCGGAACAGGGCGAGGAGCGCGACAACTACGTCCGGCCGATTGTCGACCGGCATTACTCCGACGCGATGCAAATGTTTGACGCGACGACGCATGAGAAAGGCGCGGCAGTGCTGGAGATGCTGCGTTATTTAGTTGATGGGGCAGAGGCTGCGTCGCATCCGGCGTCGCAAAACGAGGCGTTATTTCGCGCGCTGCATCATTATTTGATTGCACATCACGCACAGACCGCGGGTACGGCCGATTTGATTTCGGCCATTCAAGAGACGACCGGCGAGGAACTTGATTGGTTTTTCCGCGAATGGGTTTTCATGGCGGGGCATCCGGACTATCAAGTGGAAGCGAGCTACGACGCCACGAAAAAGATCGAAAAGGTGACCGTTACGCAGACGCAGCAAGTGAATGGGACGACGCCGGTTTTTGAGATGCCCATCGAAATCGCGTTCCACGGCGCGAAAGGGGAGCGGAAGGAAGTTCAGGTTCGCGACGATTTGCAAAACCAGGAATTTGATGTGCCAGTTGACTTCGCGCCGCAGTGGGTGGCTTTCGACCCGAATGACTTCATTGATAAAGCCGTTGTGTTCCATCAACCACTCGATGCGCTCGTTGCGGAGGCCGAAAAAGATCCGGCGATGATGAGCCGCCTGTGGGCGGTGGATCAACTTGGCAAAGAAAAGAGTGCGAACGCAGATGCGAGTATCGCGGCATTGACGCACGTGCTCGCAAACGACTCGTTCCACGGAGTGCGCGCCGCCGCCGCAACGGGCTTGGGCGGCATCGCGACGGATCAGGCAAAAACCGCGCTGCTCTCTGCCCTGCAACAGCCGGATAGCCGCGTGCGGGCAGCGGTCGTCCGAGCGCTCGGTAATTTTCCGAAGGATCCTAACGTATACGCTGCGCTTGTGAACACGCTGCACAACGACGCGAGCTACGCAGCGCAGGCCACGGCGGCTGAAGATATCGGGGGTTCGGGCGCGGCGCAAGCATTCGACGTGTTGCAAGCCGAAGCGGCGACGAAACCAGAGGTACACGTTATGGAAGCGACGTTGAGCGGCCTAGCCGCAACCAAAGACCCGAGGGCGGCGGCACTCCTGCTCGTGCAAGCGCAGCCCGGCATCCCGGTGCGAATTCGCTTGAGCGCCCTCGCCGGACTTGCGGAGTTGGGCGAAGCAGTCAAGAAAGATCACGAACAGGAGCTGATCGAAACGGTTGGCGCAGCGCTACGCGATTCGTTCTTTCCTGTAGAGGAAGCCGGCGAAGAATTAGTCGGAGCTTTCGATCTAATCCAGTTTCAAGCAGAAATTCAAAGACAGGCGCAGGATGCGCCTACGATGATGCAGCGTGAACCCGCGCAGGGAGTTCTGGAGCAATTGCATCGTGCGAGAAAATAGGCGAGCCGTTTGATAGAGAAAGAACAAGGATTGTGCCTGCAGATATGCGAATCAGGAGGGATCTCACTCGAAATGAAGGAAGAGTTGAATCACGCCTGGGCAGAAGGTAAGTGCGCAGTCCGCCCACCTCTGCGCGGCGACCATGCCAAGATGACTGATTTGGCGGGACAGCTTGGCTATCCGTGCACTCGCGATCAGGTCCGAGCGCGGCTCTCGGAGATGCAGGACTCGAATCAGTATGCGGTGTATGTCGCCGAAACTTCCAAAGATCAAATCGCAGGATGGATCGGAGTTTACATATTCCGGAGCATCGAAATGGAAAAGTACGCGGAGATCAGCGGACTCGTTGTCGACCAAGAAACCCGCTCGCGCGGGGTCGGAAAGGTATTGCTTGATGCTGCCGAAGGATGGGCGCGAAGTCACGGCTGCGCGGATATCTCGGTGCGTTCGAACATCAAGCGAGAGCGCGCGCACGGCTTCTACAAAAGGAACGGATACGAGTGGACCAAGACACAAGAGACATTCCGCAAGAGTCTCTGACAGATCACTTGCCCCAATGGAGCAGTACGGAGAATGATCGCCCTGGATATTCGCAGCGAAGCGCGGCAGGAGCCAATTGCCGCCTGAACGTCGAGGTTACGGTGATCCACGAGGACCGTCGATCCTAGACGAGCATGCGGGGCCGGGACCCCTCGCGTCGGCCGCAGGAAATGCTGTTGCTCCTCCGCTCGCGTTACGGAAGAAGTTGAACCTCTTTGATACGGTGGCCATCGTCGTCGGCACTGTCATTGGTTCCGGAATTTTCCTCATCCCTAGTTTCATTGCCGCCCAACTCAACACCCTTGGAGCTGTTCTGCTCGTATGGGTGGTCGGCGGAATCCTGACCGTATTTGGCGCCTTGTCACTGGCCGAACTTGGCTCAATTTACCCGGGAACCGGCGGCCTCTGCACCTACTTGCGCCACGCTTACGGACCGCTCCCTGCCTTCCTGTACGCATGGGGGCTGCTTTTCATGATTCACTCCGGAAGCATTGCAACACTTGCTGTTGGCTTCGGACTGTATGTTGGGCAGATCCTGCCCCTGAACACGGTTGAAGAGAAAGTATTGAGTGCGGCGTGCGTTCTGGCGCTCACGATAATCAGCTGCGTTGGAATTCGTAGCGGCAAACTCGTGCAAAATCTGATTGCCGTAGCGAAAATCAGCGGGCTGGGGGGAATTATCCTCCTGCTGTGGATTAAAGGCTCGCGACCCATTCACCTTTTCGAAATGGGAGCCAATACCGGTGGCCGCGCTTTTTCTCTCGCGGGATTTGGCATTGCACTGGTTGCTGTGTTGTGGGCCTATGAAGGCTGGCATGTCGTATCGTTTGTCGCCGGAGAGATGAAAAGACCCCAAGTGGACTTGCCGCGAAGCCTTTTTTACGGCACGGCCGCTGTCATGCTGATCTACCTGAGTGCTAACCTCGGCTACTACCATTTATTGTCTCCCGCCGAGATTCGAGGAAGCAATGCCGTCGCTGCTTTTGCCGTGGGGAAGCTTCTCGGTCCGATCGCCAAGACCTTCATATCCCTTCTGATCCTGGTTTCGATATTGGGCTCCATGAACGGCCTGATACTCACCGGTCCCCGCGTCTACTACGCCATGGCGCGCGATAACGCATTTCCCCGCGTTTTTGGCCAAGTGAGCGATCGCTACCGCACGCCAATGCTGGCACTGATGGTCCAAGGCGTTTGGTCAGCCGTGCTGGCCGCTTCCGGCAGTTATCAACAGCTTTTCACGGACGTCATCTTCACCGCATGGATTTTTTACGGGCTGGCGGTTGCCGCCGTCTTGGTGCTAAGGCGTACGCAGCCGCAACTGGAACGCCCCTTTTGCGTTCCCGGATATCCGTGGGTCTCCCTGCTGTTCTGTGCTGCGGCAATAGGGCTGGTGCTTAGCACGATCATCGAGCGACCTGGAGGTGCGCTCATAGGAATCGGGCTAATTGCCGCTGGCATCCCAGTTTACTTTTTCTTTATCAGATCTTCCACGGATTGAGATCAAGAAATCCGGGGTTTGACAACTTAGCCGAAAACAGCCGTAGAAACTCCGCTGATCTCGCTGGGGCCTGCTCTTGCGGCAAATTCGTTGCGTCGAGGGCAGGGGCAGCTTACGATGCGCGAGACCGAGGTCCAAATCGCAAATTCTGGTTGACACAAATTGGAGAAAACCGAAGACATGAAAATCAGAGCCAAGAGCCTGGTGGCACTCCTCTTTGCCATATACGCGACTACAGCGGTCAGCCACACGGCCGATGATCCGCAAAGCAAGATCAAGAGTGCCGTGGACACGGCGATACAGTCAGTGATGGCAAAAGACGATATTCCCGGCATGGCAGTCGGTATCACTGTCGCGGGTAAGCCCTACGTGTTCTGCTATGGTATGGCGTCAACTGAGCCTGTCACGCGTGACACATTGTTCGAAATCGGATCGGTAACCAAGACATTCACTGCGACGCTGGCGTCCTATGCGCAAGTTAGCGGCTACCTTTCTCTGTCAGACAAGACGAGCAAGTATCTGCCGTCTTTGCTAGAGAGTAAGTTTGGCGGCCTAACCCTTCTCAATCTAGGCACGCACACTCCTGGTGGGCTTCCATTGCAGGTACCGGATGGCATCCGCAGCAACGACGAGTTGATGCAGTATTTCAAGGAGTGGCGGCCCACCTACGCGCCCGGAACATATCGAACTTACAACAATCCCGGTATTGGAACGCTCGGCCTGATAACGGCGAAGAGCATGGGGCAGGACTTTACCGCGCTCATGGAAGAACGCCTGTTTCCCGCGCTCGGCATGAAGAGCAGCTACATCAACATTCCCTCAGCCAGAATGCCTGACTACGCGCAGGGCTACACGAAGGAAGATGCCCCGGTCCGAATGACAACGGGGGTGCTGTCCTCTGAGGCCTATGGCATCAAAACGACAGCCGCCGACATGACCCACTTCGTAGAAGCCAACATGAACCTAATCAGACTGGACCAGAAGCTCCAGCGCGCAATCACAGATACACATACCGGTTATTTCAAGGCAGGAGTGATGACCCAGGACCTGATATGGGAACAATATCCGTATCCGGTCGCATTGAAGACGCTACTGGAAGGGAACTCGTTGGCGATGATCTTCGATGCGACGCCGGTTACTGAAATAAACCCACCACAGGAGCCGCGAGAAGACGTCTGGATCAATAAAACCGGCTCAACCAACGGCTTCGGGGCGTATGTAGCATTCGTCCCGCAAAAGCGATTGGGGATCGTCGTCTTGGCCAACAAAAACTTCCCGATTGATGACAGAGTAAGGGCTGCCTACAAAATACTCACATCGCTTGACACGGGCGAGAAGTGAAAAGGTCGAGGCCATGAATAGTTATCGTTGCCTTCCTCTTGTTCTGGTGGCTCTCATGGCTGTGCAGCCAGTCGAGACTGCCGATAGTTCCTGCGGCCAAGGACACCGTAGTTTTGCAAAGGGTGCCAGTACCGGGAACAGATCGGGAAATGGGCATGGGCATTGCCGAATTCCCTCCGGATGCGGCAAAGCCGCGGCAGAAGGCGACCGGCCCTGAGGTCTGCTATGTGCTTGAAGGCGAGGTGACGGTGAAGATAGAGGGTCAACCAGCGAAAATCTTTGACGCAGGAGAGACTTTCCAAATCCTGGCATATGTTGTGCACGTCACAACCGCCGGTCCTGCCGGTGCGAAAGTCCTTGCCACGTGGGTCAACGTCCCAGGGAAGCAATTTAACATCCCGGTTCCAAACTGACCCCAGCGGATGGGCGGCAGATTCGGGAAAGCCGCCTTACGGAAAGATTCGCTTCAATCGAACTCGCCTCAGGCTGGAACACATCCCCTCACTTGAGTGCCGGCCGATTGATCAGAACGGAATTCGTCGTTAGTCGGCCTTGAGGAAACAGGATTCCCGACGCCAAGCACCAGGCGGGGCGCCCGTGATGCGGTGAATCCACCGGGTCATGGGGGCGTCGTCTTCACCGCATGGATTTTTTACGGGCTGGCGGTCGCGGCCGTCTTATTTCTAAGGCGCACGCGGCCGCAATTGGAGCGCCCCTTTTGCGTTCCCGGATACCCATGGGTCCCTCTGCTGTTCTGTGCTGCGGCAATAGGGCTGGTGCTTAGCACGATCATCGAGCGACCTGGAGGTGCACTCATAGGAATCGGGCTAATTGCCGCTGGCATCCCAGTTTAGTTTTTCTTTATCAGATCTTCCACGGAATGAGATCAAGAAATCCGGGGTTTGACAACTTAGTGGGACCTCTTTTTTCCGCCATCATTTCCAGGGCGAAATCATCGAGGAACGACTGCGTAAGACCCGGAAACCGGCTCAGTTCTTTAAGAGGGCTCGACTGGGTTAGATGACAGGTCAAAAAGAAGCAGCTTTCAGGCTCATGGACATCGGATCCACAAATCAGAATGAGGGCGATATGACCGAAACTTCCGAGCAGTACAGAACACGTCTCGCAAAGTACGTCGAAGGCAGAGACCCCGTCACCATGCAACGCGAAGCGCCGGGCACAATCGCCCGTCTGATCGAAGGTGTCGGACATGCGAAGTTGAAGGACCAGCCGGCCCCAGGGAAATGGTCAGTAACGGAGATCCTGATGCACCTCGCGGACGACGAACTGGTGAGCACTTGGCGTTATCGCCAGATGCTGGAGCATGAGACACCCACATTGGCGGGTTTCGATCAGGATCTATGGGCGAGACTAGGCGACTACGCGGCATGCGAGTCGGAGGACGCTCTTGCCATGTTCTGCCTGCTTCGTGAAGCTAACCTCAGGATGTTCACACATCTCACACCCGAGCAATGGCGACGCCATGGCGTGCATAGCGAACGGGGAAAGCTCACGGTCCGGGATCTCTGCCGCCACATGGCTGCGCATGACGTCAATCACATCGATCAGATACGGAGCATTCTGAAGGAAAATCTGGAAGCGCGCGTAGGAAAGGAACAATCAACGCATCACAACGAGAGTGTTTTTCCTTCTGCTGTTCGTGGGAATCGCGGTACACAGAAGAGATGATCGGCGGGCCCACTTAGGACATTGCCGGTGGTCACGTAGATTTACGCCGTTGGCTAGATTTGGTTACGCAGTCGCAATTGAACTACGCGTTCTCCCTCAGCGCTTCTAATTGTTAGATTGACTACTGTTCCTGGCAGATCGTCTCGCAATTGTGCGCGAAATTCAGAAAGCTTGCTCGATTCGACCGGAAGGCCATCGACCGCCGTGATCACGTCTCCAACCTTAATGCCTGCATTTTCTGCCGGCCCGCCGCGCGTGCTGCTCATCACCTGAAAGCCGCCATTCGCAGCGTTGATCCACATCCCGGAACGATCGAATGTACCGGCGTCATTAACAGTCCCGCGGCGCCGCTTTAAATACATCACCTTGTTGCTATAGTCGAATGTAACATCGAAGCGCTTGAGAAGTGCGCTGCCGACATTTCCGGCGTAATTAGGATCAGAAAACGATCCCTTATCTTGCGTTGCAAGACTTGTCACAACATTCCGAATAGTGATCCCGCCGAATTGCAGATCCGAGCCGCGTATCACGTACGACTGGACCGGGCCGCCCACGCCCCAGCCATCCACCGCTAGCACTCCCTTGGGATTTTTCTCGCGAAGCGAGTAGCGGTCAACAAAGGGCTTCGTGATGTTCAGTTCCGTGCGTGATCCGGTATCAATGTCGAATCTTCCGGGCAGGCCTTCAAATGTCCCATCAACTTGGGGAAGATGGTCGTAGAACACAAACTTGACGGGAACAGCATCTACGGGAGGCTGGAATGCTCCGAGCTTAATAAGTGTCAGTGTTCGGTTTCCATAATCGATCCGGGTCACGAATCGACGGAAGATCGGAAATCCGAGCATTCCGTCTACGGTAACCCCCTCTACTGCATTTGGCTGGAACTGCAGTACAAAGACCTCTTCGTTTCGGATTACCGCTGCTCCTATTTTGATCTCGTTCACGTGCGCGTAGCCTGAAAGCGCGGTTCCTTGTCCCGCGCCTTGCGACGGAGCTTGCCCGGTCACGTTCAAACCAAGCTCCTGCGCTGTATGAGGCGTCAATATGTTGTGGCCGCCTGTGTCAACGATGAATCGAAACGGTCCCTTGTTGTTGATCGAAACTTTTACGTAAATATGGTTGTTCAAGAGGTCGAAGGGAACGGCCGTTTGTGCCGCGTTTCCCTCGATCGTTGTGTCGTTGGGTACGGAGCCGCGTGCGTAATAGGCGGATTTGGGCCGAGCTGGCAGGAGCTTTGCAGTGAGGAGGGTTTGAGTCTGGAGACCGCCTGGTCCACTCCCATCGTCCACGACAACTTTGTGAGCGATGATAACCCCGCCCGTGGGCTGGTAATCGCTATATATCGTAGTGATGGATTGAAATTCTTGCATTTCGACAATGCGGGCCAGCAAACGAGTATCCGCGTCGAACCACGCCTGGAACGATTTCCCTCCTTTGGGAGTGACAGTGAAAATATCGTACGTACGACCGTCAGCGTGCTCTGATGGGTCTCGTTCGATCTTTGCGCCATCGCGATCCGCACGCCACCACTCCTCGGAGTTGCGATAAGCCTCATTCACGGCGAGCTGAAGTTCATCGCCGCCAGTTTCCGGAGTGATGGCGCCAGAAATATCCTGCATCCATGCATGAGAACCATCGAAACCGTTAGCCTGGTGCGCGGGGCCGATGTTGTCCGTGTTAATGAATGCGCCGGTCCGCAGATCCACAACCGAGCCTACTTCCCCGCGAAGCCCTTGCCCCTCATAGGAGAAACGTAACTCGAGCGTAGATTTTCCAGACCACGCCTGACCGCCCATGGCAGCGTGATTGAGATTCAGGATGGTCCCAGTCGACTCTTGAGGATGAGCCGCAGCCGCTGCGAGGCTCAGTCCAATAGCCCCGAGCACTATTCCGAGAATTTGCAAGTTTAGAACGAGATAACGCGGTTTGTGCATTCGGTGAGGGTACCAAACGTCTTTAGGTCTTGTCTTGAATCAACTTGACCTGTACGGCGCTCGCACCCTGTCATATGCGCTTGGTCGGAGAGGCCGGATCGAAGCTAGCCCGCCTTAAGGAAACAGGATTCCCGACGCCAGGCACCGGGCGGGGCGCCCGTGATGCGGTGAATCCACCGGGTCATGTGGGCGTCGTCTTCACCGCATGGATCTTTTACGGGCTGGCGGTTGCAGCCGTCTTGGTGCTAAGGCGTACGCAGCCGCAACTGGAACGCCCCTTTTGCGTTCCCGGATATCCGTGGGTCTCCCTGCTGTTCTGTACTGCAGCAATAGGGCTGGTGCTTAGCATGATCATCGAGCGACCTGTAGGTGCGCTCATAGGAATCGGGCTGATGCCGATGGCATCCAGTTTACTTTTTCTTTATCAGATCTTCCAGGTAGCGCTTCTTCTTCAAAGTTTTTAGCGGGCCGCGTCCTAGAATTTGCTTGACAAATCATTGTTTTCGATACAATTTTACTCTAGGCATAGCAGCGAATGCGGAACAGAGCCTAAACTTGCCGAGGAGTCTTGCATGGCCTGGTTGATCCCCAGCGCAGTTGGAATACCGCTTATCGTTCGCGCCATCATTCGATACCGTAACTTTGTCGGAGAAAACAACGGTGCATGCGCTGAATCCCAATACCGCTGGAAGGTCTGAAGCGGAAGAGCTTCAACCGGACGCGCACTGAGTGGGCAATCCATAACCCCGGAGTACGGCGAGACGTGCAGATGGCAAGACCAACTCGAAAATGGATACTCCTTGCATCGACGGGAACAACTCAACTGACGCCACGTGAACTCGAGATCCGCACCCTAGTGGCATGTCGCAGAGTAAACGTTACTAGCTGAGCTGCGTCAATATCAGTGTGGCTATTTCCACTGAGTTGATCCTCAACGCTTCCCAACGAGACGAACTGGTCGCGATTTCCCAGTCGCGTTCGCTGCCAGCCGGATATGTGTTTCGCGCCAAATTGATTTTAATGCTGGCTGAAGGCGCCTCCTTCCAGACGATCAAGTACAAGCTCGGAACCACGGCTCCGACCATTGTTCGGTGGAAGGAGCGTTTCCTGTCAGGTGGCATCAACGGGTTGGACACGTATCATCCCGGCCAGCCGCCGAGCGTTCTGACGGCCGCCTTGCACGCCCGGATTCTGGCCGCCACTCGGAAAAAGCCAGCCGATGGATCGACGCACTGGAGTTGCCGCAAACTCGCGGCCCATCTGGGCGTCAGCAAAGATGTGGTGCACCGGGTGTGGAAAGAAGCGGGCCTGAAACCGCATCGGATCGAGCGTTACCTGGCCAGCGACGATCCGGATTTCGAATCGAAAGCCGCCGACATCATCGGTCTGTACCTGAATCCGCCACAGCACGCGGCAGTGTTCTGCGTGGATGAAAAGACGGCGATTCAGGCGCTCGACCGGCTCGATCCGGTACTGCCGCTTTCGCCGGGCCGCGCCGAGCGTCACGGGTTTGAATACTACCGTCATGGCACGTTGTCGCTGTATGCGGCACTGGATACGCAATCCGGCAAAGTGCTCGGCAAGACCGCCGCCAGCCACACCAGCCAGGAGTTTGTGGAGTTCCTCACAGAGGTGGTCGAACGGGCGCCGACGCGGGAGGTCCACATCATTCTGGACAATCTGTCGGCGCACAAGAGTCAGGTGGTTCGCGATTTTCTGGCGGCGCATCCGAACGTGCATTTCCACTTCACGCCGACATATTCGTCGTGGCTGAATCAAGTCGAGATTTGGTTTTCCAAGGTCGAGCGCGACGTGATTGCTCGCGGAATCTTTACCAGCGTGAAGGATCTGCCCGCAAGCTTCGCCGCTATATCAACGCCTACTCAGCGAACGCTAAGCCGATCCAGTGGAAATATTCCGATCCGACCCAAGGCCTGTTGCAACTCCGGGATCTTGTTGCGCAGCAGCCCGCGCGACATCTCTGCCAACCGCTGGCTGTCCTGCTCGCCCTTCACCATCGCTTCCAGCATCGCCCGGCCCGAAGCCCCCAGCGCATCGGTGGCCACCGAGGCCAGCTTGATGTTGGCATCCTCCAGAACCTTCTGAATGCGATTGCTGATCCGGTTGATCTCCTGTGACAGGCTCGCTCGATACCGCGTCAGGTCCCGCAGTTCGCGGACCGGCGTCGGCGGCACAAAGCTCGCTCGCAACAATCCGTGCTGCAGTAGGTCGGCGATCCATTCACTGTCCTTCTGATCCGTCTTCCGTCCCGGCACCGCTTTGATATGCTGCGCGTTTACCAACAACACCTCGAACTGCCCTTCCAGAAGATTCCACACCGGCTTCCAATA